>Ga0190310_1000785_pt1 | contig 10306 bp, 6 predicted proteins | sample 48700778_MG_FD_165059 | JGI IMG/M metagenome (GOLD analysis project Ga0190310, IMG submission 165059) | Hydrothermal vent sediment bacterial communities from Southern Trench, Guaymas Basin, Mexico - 4870-07-7-8_MG | ecosystem: Environmental > Aquatic > Marine > Hydrothermal vents > Sediment ... | reverse complement strand
TCCCTAAAGTCATAGCACTCCTTTAGGATCTCAGCTATCTTCATCGAGACCTCGTCCATCCTCGACGCGACTATCACGCTCACCACGGCTATCTTCAAAAGGTGATGAGGCCAAAGCTATTTAACTTAAACTTAATTTAATGATTGAGCATGCATTCTCTCAACGCCGACATCCTAGTAATCCTAAGCGCTTCCTCACGATCACCTGGATTTCTAGATGCAAATGAAGGGATCTAAAACATCACTTAGCAAAGCTCGACCTTCTATCGGTCGGGGATATGGTTTTAGGTATGGTGCGAGTCAAAAAAATATCTCAACGTGATACACATATCCGGGCGTTTATTAGGGTTTGTGGAAGCTCAGTATCTTAATGGAGTCTTGTCATCGCCTCGATGAGTGCGTCATACCACAGGAATGTATGAGTTTTGTTACTAGTGATGGTATTCCGATTACGAGCGCCGTCCAATAGTCCTTGCTCATCTCGGCGATCACGGGTGCATGGATTACTATCTCTCCTCTCTCAAGAAGCATCTTATACGTCAGGTTTGATTAACCGAACATTGGTATTGTGATGACGAAGCGGATCTTGACTAACTCTAAACTTATGTAAAGGAATATTGAGGAATGCTAAGGGAGTTATGAACGCTATAGGCGATAATATGGACGCGATGAACTTCACAAATCTGCTAGCATGCAATTAAACCCGACCTCCAAGGAATGCCCCATGGACGATAAGAGCAACACCATTAATACAGCGGCGCAGTAAATCCTTACCTCATCCATTACACCCACTTTCATTATGTCTAATCATCTCAAAGACCGATATTAGCTTTCTTTCCTATCTCCACTCACATATCGACTGATGCGTCCGACTAATTGGGAGGGATTACAACATCTCGTCTGATGACAGTCAAACCTGGAGGGGATATGAACTTTATTCATGTAGCGGATGTTTCGGCTCAATAGCGACAGAGCTGGGCAATGAACATTAACTGTCTTCTTCCATAGAAATAAACCTTTACAGAATTTTTACGTCAATTAATTTAACCAATTTTTACTCAAATTTTCTTAAGAAACCACAAGAAATAATTTCGCCATTGAAGGAAGATTCTCGCTGATGCGTCTTCAATCAGCTTTTTTAGCACAACACTTTTATCAAACGTATTTCGTTTGTTATCAGAAACTTGTAAAATACGCAAAGAGACCATTTGCTCACTAAAGATAACGAAAGTGCAGACGCAGTTATTTAAAACTTCATTTTCGGTTTTGGTCATATTTTTCTGACCTTGCTAATATTAACATGCGATATTTACTTTCGATATTTAAAATATGGTTCACTAATAAGCTTGTCTAGCCCAGAGATCCCCGGTAAAGTCGAAATAGAGGATATTGCGAGAACAAAAAACATTCGATCATCAATAGTCAAATTACCTATCAGTAATAAGCGATTTCCGTTTAGAATATGCTCTCCTCTAAAATATTGAAAGAGTGGAAGAGCTAAGCCAGCAGCAAATATCGCGATAATTAGTAGATTTAAGAATGTTTTCACCTTAATGATCATATCTCCATTTCGTAGAGCAGTAATCGTTATGATCCAGGAGATATAAAATAATGCCAAGTATAAATGATAAACAGATAACAGATTCCATCCTAGGAAATAGCGGTTGTTTAACACATGACGCCAATCCGTTATCATCCCTATCACCGTCAAATCTAATCCTAGTCCTAGAGCTAGAGCAGAAACAAAAAATAAGCTGTATGCGCTCAGAGTCTTATATTTGGTTCGTCTTAATGCGTGTGAAACTTTGTAAAGTAGCGGCTCTTCATCGAATACTATCGCCAGCATATCTTGGAACAATAATAATGCAAATGCCTCGCGTAAAGCTAAACGAATAGTCGCCATGGGGGCTGTATTATTTAGGAAAATGTCTGTGTTAAATGCATAGGTAGAGATCGGAGCCGCAAACCTGATTAATAATGTATTATTGGTCGTCAAGTTGATCAGGCCGAGGATCGATAAAGATATTGCTCTGCGAAGAGATAGAGCGCTCTTATGAAGACTATAATCGGCGATCGCAAAAAAGATCAGATAGAGTAGTATAGGCTCAGATACAAAGGTTCTAGACATCATAAATAAAGTTGTCGTCATCAACATCGAATTTATCAATTCTTTGGAATTTGTGAGTAGAGTGATATAGTAAGCTAATATTACCAATAGCCATAAAATTGAAACAACATTATGCAAAATTGGAGGAATTTTTTCCTTAATGTATTCAAGCACTAAGAGCGGGCTTATCCCTCCGTAAACAGGTAAGCTCACCTGATAGATTGAACTGTTATAAAACCCGTTCCAAGACCAGTTATTAATTATAAACGGAATAAGTATCGATAATGAAAAGGTGCTTGTAAAACCTAGTAGTATCTTAACCGCTGCGTTGCATTTGCTTTCCTTAATGCTATGAAGTATTATGGCTGGTAGGAGTATTATCGGAAGACCTTTGACAGCCGTTGCTATTCCAAGGCTAGCCCCGGAAAGGAGATGTCTCCTCCGGAGTAATAAGATTAGAGATGTGAATAGGAAGAGGATTGAGATGGGGTCTATTGCTCCCCAAACTGATGATATTAAAATACCAAACGGATTATATAGCCATAATAAGTAGGCGACATCAGATTTGCAGTATTTGTAAAGCATCACACCTGTTATTAGATCTGAGAAGATCATGGATTGTTTGATGATAAAGTAGTATATGAAGCGATTATAGATATTCAAGCTAGTATAAATTAAATAACTTGCAGCAAAAAGATACGCTGCTAAAGGTGGATATGCTATTGATTCCATCTCTTTATATGGTGAGAAGCTTATTAAGGGGTCGTATTGCAATATAGTGTATGGATTGCCTCCTAATGCAACATGCTTCCCAACTCTAACCCATACTTCAAAATCCCAAGGATGTCCGGTCCAACTCGCCAAAAGCTCTCTTATTAAGAAAGCTATGGCAAAGTTAATTAATGTTGATTTTCTATGCGAGTTTTTCAACTTCACTCACCAACTGTTTCATAGATCTTAACAAGGTTCTTGATTAATGCTTCCCACGAGCATTTTTCCTTTAAAGTATTTCTGATGGATTTCACGTCGCCGAAATACATATCATACCTTTTAAAGATATTCAAAATTTTTTCTATGTCTTTATCAGGTCTGCTGTAAGAAATCATTAACCCCCAATCAGCCAAATTGAAATGATTTCCAAATAATATTACTGGAGTTCCACATGCCAAAGATTCTTTAAGACTTCCATCCCATAAATATGTCATTTCTGGAAAATACATGGGAATCACTGTGAACCACGCATTTGAATAGATTCTCGGCAATCGAGCATGTTCCACGTAGCCTCTCAACGATACATGGTTCTCAAGTTTTTTCTTCTTAATGTAATTTATAACCCTAAAAAATCCAGGGCCATCTCCAACCATTTCCAACGTTAGACCATGAATTCTTTTCCTTAAGGCTTCAAATAATTTAATGACTAATAGTGGATTTTTCTCCCATCTGTTTTTTATCTTCCTAGGAAATCTACCAACATAGAGTATTTTAGGAGTTATTGATTTTCTGAAAGGCTTAAAGAGTTCAAACGATACACCAACATTTGGAAATATTTTAACCCTATCGCTGTTTATTTTTAATAACTTAATGAGCTTTTTCTTTTCACAGTAAAATGATGTTAGAAATATCTTAGTCTTAGTATAGGAATTGCGGAAGGCCAGTAATTTTAATGATGAGAAATGGTCTACTATACCATGAAATTGAGCTACTACTGGGATCCTGTTTGGAAGCTTATACACTATTAGTGGATAACTCCACACATAATAGTTGAAGACGTGAACTATATCTGGATTATCGAGAAGCAACTTTGCCACCAACTTACTCGAGAATTCATTCCCAAATTTCAGGAAGGGGGGAAAGTAAAAATCTATCGGAAAGAAGGAAATATTATTTACAGTGAATGCGTTAGAAACATTTTGGTGTAATACATAAAGCTTAGCCATTGAGCCGGTGATCTCAGCAAACATGTCCAAATATTTTTTTGAGAAGTGATACCTTCTTAAAAAGTCATTTACACCCCATTCCGAGAATCTGAAGTCATGTGGTAGTACGAACGAAACTTTCATGCTATCTCCTCCTTAAGTAAACATCCCTTTTGTGCTCATAGCCAATTTCCATCTTAGTGGCGATGATCTTTTTATAACACACAAGGAAGCATATAATATCGCTAAGAACTCCAAAAGTAAAGCTATAAGAATATATAGTATGCCTGCAGCTCCAAAATGTTTAATAGCCCTCTTAAATATATTCATGGCGAATAATGGTCTCTTAAAAGCAGTAAACTGAAATGTCGTTGGATATTTTTTCAGAATTTTATAAATTTGAAAATGTCCATAAAGAACCCTAGATCTTTGGACTATGTAATCATATGGATTTTGCGGTCCTAAGATATAGCATATAGCTCCAGCCTCATGTAACACGTCGTATCCCTTTAATTTAATAATCGTCGCTATATATGCATCGTCATTTATAACTTTGGCCGGAATTCTATCCACAATTCCTTTTCTAAGTGCATAAAGGTCTCCAGCTACATGTCCTAATCTACCATTATTATTTAGTTGCATCATTGTAAGATTATGAAGCATCCAAGTAAAGTTTACTACCTTGTTAAAAAACTTCTTTCCAGAATCTAATAACATTACGTGCGAATCAACAGCTCCCACGTTATCTCCTTCATCTATCATCTTCTTTACTAATTTCTTTATGGAACCCTTTTTAATTCTAACATCGGCAGACGCCATGACAATTATATCTCCTCTGGCTCTTCTAAGAATTTTATTGATTGCAGCTGATTTTCCCTCTCTTTTGCCTTCTAAGATGATATTTATGCTAGGGGAAGTGTTAAACGTCATTTGAACCGTCTTAGCCAATTTTTTATTAGGCGTTACCAGGATTACTTCATTGACGCCCTCTTTAAATCCCTCTTTAATGAGCCGGATTACTCCACGTTCTTCTATTAATGCACATATCCCTAGGGTAACGCTAACCATTTATCGTCCCTCCGAGTAAAGGATTCCTTGCGAAGAAACTTATGAATAGAGTTTAGATCTTTAATGGACGATTTCGATGAGGTTCCAAGTGTCATTTGGATCTACCTTTGCATTACCATTGCTATCTATCCACTGGATGATCATAGCGGTTCCATTAAGAGATACTATCTCCTTATTTGTTCCATGAAGTTGGAGTATTAATGATGCTGCTCTTGTTCCATCGCCTCCAAAGCCAGAAGCTACTAGCACATATCGATCTTCTTCCGGAACATAAATGGATTCTATTAGGGCGAGATCCTTTCCCGGTCCTGTCCATTCGCTACTTCGGTATACGTTGTTCGGAGTTATCAAGACCCATTCCCCATCTTGATATTGATAATATGCTGGAGCATACCAAGGATTAGCAAAATACCTCCAAGTAATCATATTAACACCTGGTCCAGCGACTGTTATGATGTTAGTTAATCCTTCTACTGGCCAGAAATATACCTTAGCCTCAGAATCATTATACCAAGCGACATCAGTATCTAGGAAGAATCTTCCTTCTTCGCTTCCACCTGTATATCCAAGCTGAGACGCTATCATCATCCCTCCTACAGTATCTAATGTATGAGCACCACCACAAGGACCATGAGGATCGCTATTACCAACTATCACCACCGATTTTACCCTTCCGGACATATCAACATATGGTACTGGGAAATAGGAGAGATCTGGTGGAGATAACAGCCATGACACGCTATTTTGGATCATCTGCTTTCTAATATCCTCAGTGAGATAATGAAGCGGAAACGCGACATATATTACTCTCGATAAGGAGGTTCTGTTCTCATAAACGATTACCGCGCTATAAGGTGTTCCGGAATATTTTATCACCTCTAAGACCGGCGCTAATTCTGGATTCCTAGGGTGATATTCATAGATCTTCCAAGTTGATGGATCGAATTGGTTATCGTAGTCCATTATTGTTGCATAACCATTATCGATGAGCCACTTGTTTACATTTAGGAGAAATCCGCCAGCTTCCTTCACATAGGTTACTCCGATTAGTCTGTTATATCTGTCCATGACGTATAGATCGTCAACATCGACGTACACTTCCCTCCCCATTATCAGATTAGTTAAAGCGTCTTTAGCTTCCGGCCCTCCAGGCTCATCTAGCTCTGGCGCATCGATGTCAGCGAGCCTGACCCTCCCTATTGGAAATGCATCAAAAGTATCGCCATCCACAACTTTATACACAGTTGCATTAACATCTATTTTGATAAGCGATGAGGTTAGTGTCGGGGTGACGCCATCAGGGTACGGTGGCTTTCGTTCGAAGCTAAAGCTAGATGGCAATCCCTCCGTCACGGGGTGAGAAGATGTTATTTCTAACGTAGTAGCATTTGCGTCGTCTACGTGGTAATATGCGTGGGCCACAGCCATCATAAACGTATCGTTTCCATGCTCATATCCTATATCCTCGCCTTCCAGCAAAAGTTTACCACCAGCCCCAATAAACTTGATCAACACTTCTGAATCTTCCTGGTCGATTGCCCAAGCATAGTATGTTCCAACGTGCCATATGACTGCTGAAATATTTTCATGGAGCAATATGTCTAGCGTCGGCCTTCCATGCTCTAATTCGCTCCAAGTCACTACTTTTACACCAATTTCCTTAACTGCCGATTTAAATTCTTCAGGCCATACCCCTTCATCAATATGATCTCGGCCATCATTGTCAAGTATCAATAGTATACTATTTCTTTCTGGAGAGTGTGGATATGTTATATTCTTCTCCATAACAACGTGTGGATAATAAAAGACATACGATGTCGCTAACAGGTCATTCCTCTCAATACTGACGTTGTAAGTTTTCGGAGGTAAATCAATAACTTCGTAAAAACCTTGCTCCGAAGTTTTTACTTCAATTATGAGGTCTCCTGAGACATGATCATAAAACCGTAATGTGCTATTTGGTAACGGTTTTCCCTCATCGTCTACGGCATAGCCGCTCAATGTTGGGGTCGGCGGTGGTGGCGGAGGATCTCCTGTCCCTATTGGGAGAATTGTTGGATCGCCGATCAATGTACCATATTCAACGACAGTATACCAGTCCAACTCAGCTCTATCATGCTTATTCAGATATGACATTATAGTATTAGCGAACATAGAACCCAGATATGGTTGGATACCTTGCTCTCTTAACTCAAAGTATGAGGCTAGGAATTTCCAGTCGACCTCGCCGGCTAGACCCTCGATTACATAAGGGCCGATATAGCCCCAGGCCACGTCAGATGCCCCGAGATAAGCTATACCTCCCCCATTTTCAGCCAAGAGAAACATCTCGGCAATCGATACGTCTGTATCTGCCCAGTCGGCCGTTGAGCAGGCCATAGTGGAGACTATTGGGAGCTTATAGCCGTTTGTTAAGGTGGATACATCATTACTGCTTAGAAAGCCTCCCTCTGGCCCGAACCACCAGCCACTTGGAGCTCCATGGCCAGCGAAATTTACGAATCCATAACCCTTGTTAATCTCGCTTAGCGCTGTGCTTACACTTAAGTTACCGATCCCTTCATATAGCTTTGTATATGAGAAGTTATCCCATAGATAATTATACTCTACATAGTCCTTGATGATCTCTCCTTCAGGGAAACGTGGATCGCCAAATGTAACTGTACCCAGAAGTAACATCTTCATCAACCAGAAATTCTCCGGTGAGTAATTCAAGATCTTATTTATGACCGTTTGAGCTTCGTTAGCGTTGCTTACCGGTAATCTTCCAAGTAATACATCGGGATATCCGTCTATCTGATCCTCAACCTCACCATATTTTCCGTCATTATCGGTATCCCAGTCTCCATCCAAATCAGCGTAGTATAGGTCGGTTTCCACATAGAGATCGTTAACGTAAGCGTATCTAGGCGGGATTTGATCGGAATCTCCAAATAAGATTACAAACGGAGACATAGAATCGTTTATGAAATTCCTTATCTTCTCTTGGTTATCTGTACCCGGATAGTTAGTATATATCCACTCAGCTGTCACCACTCTCGTAACAATGCCCGTGGAATTCTTATACTCAGCGAGTTGTAAAGCGTAGCTTTTCAGAGATTCTGGCGTTATGATGATTAAATCGGTTCCCTGTGGGGAAGCGGTTTCCTGAAGTTTCCCTTGGGTCTGCTTATAGATGATCGATATATCCATGGAAGATATATATTCGACTTCCCCAGTCGTTGGAAGATATCGTACGGGGAATACGCGTATTATTAGATACTTAGTTCGCTTCAAAGTCGCTAGGTCAATCCCATTTTTTACACGATATTCTATCAATCTCTCAGGATAGTACTTATTACTTTGATAGATCCTCGGATCCTCGACGAATACTTCTCCTCTCTTGAATCTCTCCCGTGATGGGACTTCTCTAGGTTGAGGTGTCGGAATTATCTTAAACTTTCCCTTTAACTTCATCTTTATGATCTTATAATCTACTCGCTCAAGTTCCAGATGTTCCGGTATCTTTATTGAAAGCACTTTAACCGGGATCATAGGGGCTCCTGGAACTAAGTGAAGCTCTGTCCCCTTAATCTTAATAAGGTCATACCCTGAGTGGATGACATTTCTAAGTACTATTGGTTGCTCAAAGCTTAAACTAACCGTCTTAATAATCGGCCCCTCCTGAGCCGGATGGGCAACTATCATTGTAATTATGGGGGGTGATAGTAAAAGCATAACTATGGCCGATATTATGAATCCCCGCTCCATACCTAATACGAAAGAACTCATTACGTAAAATTTTTACGTAATAAGCCTTTTAAATCAAGCTCAAGGTACGAGATAAGCTTATATTTATTAAGAGAAATCTTAATATCAGATTACAGATGTGCCTAAGAACGTGTCGAAAAGCTGGTTTCCTTATCATGCTATTCTTTGTGCTTACAATGTTTGTAGTATCTTCTTGTGTCCTGCACGTATCAGCGGAAGCTTTTCCAAGACTCTACATTAAGACAGATAAGGACGAGTATCTCATAGGAGAGGTTGTAAAAATACATGTCTTCCTAGATGGTTCAGGAGTTAGATGTTTATGTTATAAACATTCGTGGCTGGTTGAAGTGAGAAATGCCGCCAATGGAACGCTCATTAAGAAATGGGAGTGGGAGGCCCTCGCTAGAGAAAAAACTTTCATGGAGAATAGACTTGAATGGTTGCCAAGAAAGCCTGGAACGTATCATATTATAGTACGACTTAAGGAACATAATCAAAGCGCAACTAAGACCGTGAGGGTCGTAGAATTGCCACATAGTCGTATCACGGAAACAATAACAGTAACTACAATAAGGACTATGACAACTACGCATAAAGTCACTGTAACTAGGGAAAAATCAATAGTGGATACGACCTTTATGTTTTATCTATCCACTTTAATAGTCCTGTTAATAATTATAATTGTCGAATCGGTCATCTTGATCAAGAAACTCAAACCCAGCTAACGGCTTTGCCCACTTCTTATTTAATTACTATCAATTCGTTATTAATCAAGGAATTTACATGTTGATGGATTAGACGTAGATCTATCTTATTTTGGGTTTTCAGAAAGGCTCAGCAACATAACTGTAGTGTGACCATAGATGGCTCTTACATCTGAGCGATTTATCGGAGATCTTAAACTCGCTAATATTCCTCCCAACGCGCTATCTTGAAGAGTTTCACTAGGCTCCATCAGTTCTCTTAATAATTGATGTTATTGACTCATGTAGAATCTCCCTCCCTATCGTGAGCTCTCCAAAGCTGGATCTGAATACCAGCTTGCTGACCGTCTTCTCGGCTGATTTCGCCAAGGTGACCATTAAGGCTATGTAAAGGGTTCCCGTCAATAACGCTTCACCCATTAGGAAGGCGAAGACATAGACGCTGAGCATCGAGAGTAGCTGATTCGAGATTGTGTTGGCGAGGGCCAGGAGGAAGGCTATTCCAGCGAGGTCTAGGTAGCCTAAGCCGTGAGCAAGAAAAGCCGCCAAGAATGCTGCCCCAACGCCCATAACCAAAGCCAAGGGCATGGAGGCTGCGAGCGCGTTTAATCCCTTCACCGCAACCTCCCCTCATAACAGCTATGCCGAGGCCGGCCGAGACGAGCGTGACCGCGATTCCCGAGCAGCTAACCACCGCGGAGGCAACGCCTAAAGCCTCAGCTCCCACAAGCCTAGCTATCACAAGCCAGAAGACGAAACCTC
>Ga0190310_1000784_pt1 | contig 10314 bp, 7 predicted proteins | sample 48700778_MG_FD_165059 | JGI IMG/M metagenome (GOLD analysis project Ga0190310, IMG submission 165059) | Hydrothermal vent sediment bacterial communities from Southern Trench, Guaymas Basin, Mexico - 4870-07-7-8_MG | ecosystem: Environmental > Aquatic > Marine > Hydrothermal vents > Sediment ... | reverse complement strand
ATTTATGTCTATTCATGGTCATATTCCTAAGGAAATATTAGCTTCTTTTAGAAAAACAAGAGGTTTTAGGCTTTTAGTTAAAGGTGAACCTGGAACTGGAAAAACCCTTTTCGTTTTAACTTTATGTAAATCATTGAAAGGTGAATGTACACCATTTTACATAACTACAAGAGTTACCCCGGAAGAACTTTATACAGATTACCCATTCATCAGAGACTTTTTATCCTCAAAAAATATTCTTGATGCTGTCGCTAGTACTGCTGTTTCTCCACCGGAAGATCTTGCAACTGTATTTAAGTTCTCTGATAAACCAGCATTTCTACAGCAACTTTACGCACTCGCAAAAAGCGCCGAGAAACCCGCATTAATAGTTATTGACAGTCTTGAAGCCCTAAAATCAAATCTTAACATCAAGCATGAAAGCCTTTCTCTTGAAGAAGCGCTGTTTGAGGTGTCTAGAGATCTCAAAGGAAACCTAGTTTTTGTATCGGAGAAAGTTGATATAACGCCCGTTGACTACATGGTAGATGGAATAGTTGTACTAGGGAAATCAAAAAGAGAAAGGCTCATAAGATATCTACAACTTGTCAAAATCAGAGGAGTTGAGATAGAAAACCCAACTCCAATATTCACTCTGATAAACGGAGAATTCAGAACATTACACTTCCAAGTTCGTTCCTTTTACGATTACGTTGTCAACTTAGAGTCAAGGGCATTTAATTACATTAAAAGCGGTGAGAACTTCATATCTACCGGAATAAAATATCTCGACAAGATATTAGATGGAGGCTATTGGAACGGAACATTAAACCTAGTTGAAATACGTAAAGAAGTAGGTGACAGATACGATTACCTCTACCTACCCACGATCATAAATCATATCCTAAACGAAAAATCTGTGTTCATTGTTCCTCCCGCAGGTATACCTGCAGAAGCCTTCAAAAGCATGTTAACTAAACTTGTCCCATCGATATCAATGGAGAAATTCAACAAACTAGTTAAGATTATCAGATTCACAAAGAAAGTTGTCTACGACGAAGGAGGAACATGTGATCCATGTATCTTGAATTTAATGGGCGAAAACATCGTTGACGACTACGAAAAAATTAAGTTAACAGTTTCTGAAATCAGAAATGAAGGAAAGCCGGCCCTAATAGTTTTAGGGTTGGATACAATGCAGCAAATATATGGTGAAGAAGAACTTTCATCGATAATTGGCACCTTGGTTATCGACGCGAAACAAGCTGGCGATGTTTTAATGTGCTTAGTAAAGTACGGTCAAAGGAGAATAATTGACGTCTTAAACCACCTTGCAGACATGCATTTTGTCATCGATGCCCATGAGGGAACAGTTTTAACTTACGGAGTTATACCATACACACCAAACCTGCATCCAAATATACATGTTGAAGAAGGAAAATACGAAGTAAAACTAACACCAATAGTCTAAATTTCTAGTCTTATAACAAATTCTTTTATAATTCCCTTAAACATTATGTTTTGATACTTTTAGCTTACCACAGTTCAATATCTAAGTTTGACTTCACTATCGATAAGTCAGATAATTTCATAACAAATAAATTGTACAGCGCTTCTTTTAGTAAATAGTGAGTTAAAATGAATAATTTCGCGAAAGTTTCAGTTGTCAAGTGTTTAAATTTATTTAATGACGTTGAAAAAGCATTAAAACTGATAGACGCCGAGAAAGCCATAAATAGAAGTGAAAAAATTCTTATTAAACCGAATTATATTATTGCAGAAGGACCTGACTACGTTCACGTCACAGATCCCAGGATCATTAAAGCACTAATTATATGGTTGAAAAATCTGGGCGTAGATGACATCATTATTGCTGAAGGTGGGCTTTCAACAGATACTGCCGATAGAGCCTTTAAAATTACGGGTTTAACCAAAACAGCTAAGGAATACGGCGTTAAACTTGTTAATTTAAACAAAGATAAGTTTGTTAAAGTTAGAATTTCTGATTCATATGATTTGAGAGAGGTAAATATTGCTAAGACAGTTTTGGAAGCAGATTGCATTATAAATGTTCCTAAACTTAAAATTCACCATATTGCAGGAGTAACTTTATGTGCAAAGAACTTAATGGGCTGCATTTGGCCAAAAGGAATAATGCACATAAACATACACGAAAAACTTGCAGATTTAGCAAGCATCGTTAGACCGTGTATAAACATTGTGGACGGTAGTATAGGTTCAGAAGGCAATGAAATCTCAGGAGACCCGGTGAAAATGGATTTGATTATCGCTGGCTTAGATATCGTTGCAACAGACACTATAAGTTGCATTGTTATGGGTGTAGACCCTAGAAAAGCAAAATTCCTACAATTAATGAGCAAAAAAGGTCTTGGAACCTGCGACCTAAACAAAATAAAAGTGTTAGGAGAAAATTTAATGGAAGTTACGCGAAATTTCCGCTTAGCATACGGTTTTGAGGATTGGCGTTTAAAGGAACCATTAGACAACCTACTTGGACAAAAACAGCCTTAATACACTTACCTACATGTAGGATTTCTAAACTAGTTAAGTTAAAATTAAAACTACCGGGAACTTAAGTCCCTACTCCGTCGCCGTTTCGGGACCATCGTAACCCGGTAGCGCTACCCAGTTCCAAACAGTTACCGAGAATTCAAAACCTCTACTCCGTTGCCGTTTCGAGATCATCCAACCCAGTAGGCTATTCGGTTCCAGGTAGCAAATAACATATAAATATAAACCTTATAAGTCTTCCCTATGCCTCTGGGAAAACCGTTTCTACGTGAAAGGACGAAATGTGTAATCTAATTTAATTAAAACATGTTGCCTCAACCTTTTAAAGATGCAATTACCCAATGGCTAGCTGCGTCAGCGATATAAAACCATAGAATACTCTTTTCGGCGATATTAAATTAAAAAATGGAGAGAAGTGTTTTAATTATTTTGGCAATGTTGGAAATAGGAACGTCTTGAGTAGATTAGCTGACACTGATAGGAATATGTAGAGGCCAAATAGTAGTCCTAGAAACTCTAAGAACAGTGAGGCATAGAAGGGTATATAGATCCTAGCGGGATGAAATAAACCGATGTTAACAGCATGAAATAAAGCAACGGAAAATGCTGTGCCAATGAATCCGAGAAGGCTGAGAGAGTAGCCAAATGAAATCCCGTCAAGAAGCTTTCCTTCTGGTAACCCGTATCCTCCAGCAATTACAGCTAAGCCGCCAAGCAGCACCGCAACACTAAAAATCAAAACAACGTATGCTAATCCTATTCTAGTCCAATTCACAAAAGTAATGATGTCTACTATTCCTCCAAGAACTAGGAGAATGCCTGAGAAAATTATTAATGCTCTTGCTTGTTTTGCCTGTTTTTCCCTCTCCTTTGGAGATAACATCTCCTTCCCTCACATAAAACTTATACAGAAGTAAATATTGTATGCGGATTTATTAATACTTTTCTAGTTTCCTATAACATACTCTCAGACCGTTTTAAAATAGCTTACATCGGAAGGAACGGCTAACAGCAATTTGCTTTACTAGCAGAGTGTTGGTTAATATTGGCTTCTTGGTAAAGTTAATAAGCATGGTGAGCAAAACTAAAATACTAGTTTGCATTTTGCCGAGGGGTAACTTATTAAGTGTCGGTGAAATTTATGAACGAAGTTATTTCTAATGTTTGTGAGTTAATGCTTATTTTAAGTAACCCTAATAGGCTCAAGGTTTTTTCAGCAATTTACAAAGGGATAAAGCGGCCTTCACAAATAGTAAAACATACAAACTTGTCGTTTTCAGAAGTTTCTCGTCACTTAAAAAAGCTTCTATCCTTTGGGATAATTTTAAAGCACCCAGATAACACCTATTCGCCTACATCAATTGGCTACATTTTAAATCCTATAATTACGCTTCTTAATTTTTCTCTGAGTTATCGAGATTTATTACTTGAACATGATATCTCTGTGATTCCCTTACACTTCCTAATCGAATTTTCAAAGATGAAAGATGTCTCTATAGTAAAAGGAACCATTGAAGGATTTAATCTCACAATGCAAAGGCTAGAAAAGGCAGAAAAGTTTTCATGGGTTATAAGTCCTCGAATTTTATCTGCGTTTATTGAGCCATTTAAAAAATGCGCAGAGCATGGATTAGAGATCCGGTTAATGTTCCCAAAGAACTTAAAGGAAAAAATTGAACAAATATTATCAACTTTACCTCAAACTGTTTCTCAAAATGTAAAAGTCAAGTATTTAAACAGCGTGCCTTTTGTTCTTTTAGTGGATAACAGGTCCGCTGAATTCAACCTGCCATTCCTAGATGGAAAAATGGATTATGGAACAACTTTTTACAGCGAAAGCCCAGAATTCGTTGAATGGGCAAGGAAGTTATTTCTTTATTTCTGGAACAAAAATAAAAATGAAAGTTTAAATTGGCAGAAGCTTTGAAGACCTCCAGGCTTCTAATGCTACTCTTAGCTCTTCATGTTCCTTAGCATATTCTTTCAATGGTATACCTTTCATTGCTGCCTCAATAGCTTGTCTAAACGCTTTTCCACCTGCAACAGGTCCCATCGGATGTGCGTGAATTGCACCACCAGCTGCAATTACTACATCATTCCCAAAATCTTCAACTATCTTTGGAACGATATTCGGTATTATTCCTCCACTAGGCATTGGAAATGTTGGTTTTATGTGCTGGAACGGATATCTAAGCATTTTTCCAATCATAATGTACCTTTCTTTTAGGAATGGTGCTTTACCATAAGGTGCTGGATAGACTAGGATGTCCGCTCCAGTAAGCCTTGGAAGCTTTGCCAATACAAGTGTTGACGATAAGCCAGAATATGGATCCTCATAGAGAGCTCCAGAAAAGTCCATATGTGCAAGGATTGGTACCTTTATGCTGGGGTCTTCAGCTAGCGCTCTCATGGTTTCGAACCCAGCGGTTAAATAGTTTATCATAAGACCATTGCCGCCGAGTTCTATGACTTTTTCCGCAAGTTCCAATGTTTTTTGCGGAGTATCCGTAACGTTAGGTGTATACATTGTTTTTTCTCCGGTTTCCTCATACGCTTTATCTGCTAGTTCCATATATTTCACTACACGATCCTCAACCTTGTTAAAATCTGCGTTTGCTAAAAGTTCATCGTCTTTAACTATGTCTACTCCTCCGAGCGCAGCTTCGTAGAAAAGACGTGCTCCTACTTCTGGTGGATAACCTGTACATGGCTTTATCATATTGTTAAGTAAGGGTCTTTCTTTGACTCCAAGATGTTTTCTTACACCTTCTATCCCGAACTTTGGTCCCCTGAATCCTTTAAGATAGCTTTTTGGGAACCATAGGTCTAAGAGTTTAATTTTTCCTCCGCTAAGAATATTTCCTGCAACAGTAGAAAGCAGCATCGGGATTTGAAATCCACACAGATTGATAATTGGAAACGCTACCTGAATAATGTACTGTCTCCACTTTACATCGCTGGGGACATGCCACTCATATTGTGGGATCTCATAAATAGCAATTACTCTTGCAACGTGTCTCCTTCGTACCTCGGGGGTTTCTCCAGGGACTGGAACCCAAGTGCCAGTGCTTTGCTCTATTGCTGCCATCTGAGAAATCTTTATTATGTCGATACCGAAGGGTAGTGACACGTAGTAGGTTGCTATGATGAATTCTTCTGGATCTATTCCCTCTGGTAATGCTTCTGGGGTATCTAAATATTCATATTCGTCCTTTTTCTCAACTTTCACATCTTTACTCATATTTCACCCTCCTTTTCATTTAATTCATAAAATACATCTTCAAGTCTAACGTAAATTTTCTTAAAACAACCGTAAAGCTTCTCATACACCTCTCTATTGTCTTCATTTGGAACAAACACTTCTTTCACTTTAATTAGTTTTTTAGCGGCTGTTTCAAAATCCTTATAAAGTTTTAATCCAACTCCGACAATCATTGCGGTTCCAAGTGAGGGGGCATCAAGTGGCGCATGTACTCGACGTATTTCCTTCCCAATAATATCGGCAAGAATTTGCATCCAAACAGGGCTTTGCGCGCCGCCGCCGCATGCATTTAACCATTCAATTTTAAATCCAAGCTTTTCTACGCAGTCTACAATCCATCTTAAATGGTACGCGACGCCTTCGAGAACAGCTCTAACCATATGTGCACGTGTATGCCTGAGAGATAAGTTTATGAAACCTCCACGAACAGTGTGATCTTGTAGTGGTGCTCTTTCTCCAAGCATCCACGGTAAAAATATTAGTTTATCCGATCCAGGAGGTATTTTTGAAGCTTCATGGTCAAGAACATAGTATGGGTCTTTACCCGCTTTTTTAGCTTCTTCCACCTCTTTATATCCAAGTTCGTCCCTAAACCATCTGTAACAGTTCCCGGAGTTTTCCATTTCCCCTGTAAGGAGAAGTTCCTCGGGGTTTCCTGAAAAAATCGTCCCCATACCAGTGTCAGGATCCAAGGTATACATTTCTGGTTTCAAGTGAACTCCTATCCACGAAGAAGTCCCTATATAAACATGGGCTTCCCCGTTTCCTATTGCACCGGAACCTAATGCAGTAGCGGGTAAATCTCCCGCCCCGCAAACCACTGGAATTTCCTTAGGAAGATTTAGAAGTTTAGCGGCGTCATCAGTCAGCGTACCTACAACATCTATTGTTTTTAGAGGCTCTGGTAATTGATCAACAGTTATACCAAGATATTCGAGAAACTCTTCACACCACTCTTTGTCACGTACATGTAACATGCCAGTAAGGAAAGCGCAAGTCCAGTCGGTAACATATTTCCCAGTAAGCTTATAGATTAGATAATCCTTGCAGTCAAGAAACTTATAGGTTTTCTCAAAAACCTGAGGTTCATGTTTCTTTAACCAAAGGATGCGTGGAGGTACATCTTTTGCCGATATCATGGGTAGAAGACCTGCAGAAACCATTAAAATTATAGATACTTCTTCTTCAAGTTCTTTTGATTCTTCCCCTGCTCTAGTATCCATCCATATTATAGATGGTCTAAGAGGTTTTCCTTCCTTATCCACTGGGATCACGTTGATCATTTGAGCATCAAAGGATATTCCTACAATGTTTTCCGGGGGAATTTTACTTTGCTTAAGGATGTTTCTTGTAGTCGTGACAACTGCTTTCCACCAATCTTCAGGGTCTTGTTCAGCCCACCCTGGGTGTGGGTGACTTAAACCATATTCCGCCGTGGTGGATGCAACTATTTTTCCATCAACGGTGATAAGAGTGGCTTTTGTGCTTCCAGTTCCAATATCAAATACTAAGATGTATTCTTCAGACAAATTATCCACCACCTAAAATAGATTTTAGAGCAGAAATAAGTTTATCATTTTGTTCACGAGTTCCGACACTTATACGTATATAGTCGCCGTCTTCGAGTCCAGGTGCTCCGGTGAATCCTCTAACTATTATACGTTTACCTAAAAGTAGGGAGGAGATTTTTTCTGCGGAATATTTTTCATGGGTAATTTTAACAAGTATAAAGTTTGCCGCCGATGGATACGGCTTTAACCCCTCAATTTTCGATAGTTCGCTGAAAAGTCTTTCTCTTTCCTCTGTTATTTTCTTTATGGTTTTCTTTGCGTACTCCATATCGTTTAAAGCAGCTAGTGCTGCATGTGCAGTGAGTTCCGTGACTCTAAAGGGTAACTGTACACGACTAACATAATCTACAAGGCTGGGGTTCGCAATAGCATATCCAAGTCTTAATCCAGCTAAAGCAAAAGCCTTCGATAAAGTTCTAATAACTATGATGTTCTCGTTTTCCTCTACAAATGGCACAAATGTTTTCCCGCAGAACTCGTAGTAAGCTTCATCTATCACTATAAGTACTGGTTTATCTAAAACTTTTTCAAGTTCCTCTTCGGTTAAAGGTATTCCAGTCGGGTTGTTAGGATTCAAAAAAACTATAGCTTTTGTTTGAGAGTCCAATGCTTGCAAAATTTTTCCCACGTCTCTTGAAAACCCGTTTTCATTTTTTCTCATCGGGATTAGTCTTGGAACTCCGCCGCATATCTTTATTCTCAAAACATACGGCTTATACGTTGGTGCTGATAATATAACGTTGTCTTCAGGATCTAAAAAAGCTCTAAAAATTGCATCCATTATTTCAAGTGAACCTGCGCCTAAAAGTATGTTTTCAGGTTTTACAGATGCATATTCGGCTATCTTCTCAATAAGATCAACATATATAGGGCTGGGATATCTGTTAACCCATTGAGCAGCGTTTTTTATAGCTTCTACAACTTTAGGTGAAGGACCGTATTGGTTTTCATTTCCCATGAGGCGGATAAAGTCTTTACTTTGCCATATCATATTTAGGATGTGAGCACCATACTTTTTAACTTCGTCTTCCATGTATCTCTTAGTTTCCTTTACATATGGCTTAAAAAAGTTTGAAGGTAATGTTACCGTTGCTTTCACCCTCCTACGCTATTTGGAAACCTTTTTCAGGCATTCTTCGAAAACTTCAAGTGCTCTGTCTACTTGTTCACGTGTTATGGTAAGTGGAGGCTTAATTTTAATCACGTTTCTAATTATTTGTCCTTTTTCCGATATTATTGGCATACTAACATCGAAAATAACTCCTCTCTTAAAAGCCTCCTTTAGAAACATATCTACCTTCAAGAAGTTTAACGGTTCCTTTGTTTTCCTGTCTTTTACTAGTTCTACCCCTATAAATAGTCCTGCGCCTCTAACATCCCCGATCACCTCGTAAGTTTCCTGCATTTCCCGTAGTCTTCCCATAATGTAGTTACCCATTTCCTCGGCGCGTTTTGGAAGATTTAATCTCTGAATTACCTCGATGCTTGCAAGAGCCGCTGCAAACATTATAGGGTTACTTCCAAAAGTTGTGTGTTCCTCGCCCTCTGTGAATTCTTTTAGATCCTCCCTTGCAAGAGTTGCTCCTATAGGAAAACCTCCACCTAAAGCTTTCGTTAAAGCTATCATATCTGGAATAACATTGTAGTATTCTGCTGCAAACATTCTTCCACATCTTCCAAATGCAACTTGTGCTTCATCGAATATCAAGAAAATGTTGTATTCATTGCATATTCTTCTAAGCTCCTTAAGAAACTCGGGAGGCGCTGGAATCTGTCCTCCAGGCCCTTGCATCGGCTCTATTATCATACCTATTACTGGGGCGCTTACTGCCTCGGTTAACGCTCTTTCAACAAAAGATGCGCAAATAATTCCACAGTCTGGGTACTCTTTCTCTCCAAAAGGACACCTATAACAGTATGGGTAGGGCAGTTTAACAAATCTATCGAGCCCAAATCCAGGAAACCTTACAACAACCCTTAAAATCATGCTTGCCGGTATTGTAGCAAGGGTTGCGCCATGGTAGCCTCTCCAAAACGTTATAAAAATGTGTCCACCTATTTTCTTAGAGTTTACCATTGCTAGTTTCATTGCAGCCTCTATTGCCATGCCTCCCCCTTCATTGTTAAAAGACACCTTCTTCAAATTCCCTGGAGCTATTTCTGAAAGCTTCAACAAAAGTTTCAGTCTTGGAACTGTGGGATATCCGTATCTTACATGTGTAAGCCGTTTCATTTGAGTCAGTACAGTATATAATACGTCTGGTTGACAGTACCCGATGTTAAGAGTCCAGGCTTGAGCAGTACAATCGATGTATTTGTTTCCATCAATATCCATAATGATGGCTCCACCTGGCTCACCTTTAAAAAATATGGTTTCCTTCAACGGTGTGAGACTAATTTTCTTAGCTTTTTCCACTTCTTCTGGTGATATTTTTGTTAACATGTTTTCAATTTCATTTTTTGACAAAACAGAAGGTTTAATTTCTTCTACCAATTTTAGCACCGATAAAATATTTGATGGAACTGTTTTATTAAATTAATCTTGACAATGGCAGCAAAATTTTCCACATTTGGAAATTTTGGATCGCAATATTCTTTAACTTTCAAGAGAAAGTCAATGTTTTGAAAAACGGTATAACTTTCCAAAGGCCTAAATTAAAACTGCTAAATGAAGCTACATGAAACTGATCTCATGTAAATACTTCTTAAAGTGAGGAAAGTATGTTTCAGGTTTAATGAGGGCTATAAAATGGAAAACAGTAGGTTCTCGTTTTAGATTTATCGATTTTATCTCAGTAGATTACGAGGCTTTTCATTAATTGATTCAATTCATCATATTTTTCGGTTATACGTGTTAGCAGAGTGTCTTCTCTAAACTTTTTTAGCAATTTTCCTACCTTCACCAAACTTATGAAGTAAAATTTTTCATATGGTTCTTTTTCTTTTCTCTCTAAGTACATTGTTATATAT
>Ga0190310_1000782_pt1 | contig 10326 bp, 2 predicted proteins | sample 48700778_MG_FD_165059 | JGI IMG/M metagenome (GOLD analysis project Ga0190310, IMG submission 165059) | Hydrothermal vent sediment bacterial communities from Southern Trench, Guaymas Basin, Mexico - 4870-07-7-8_MG | ecosystem: Environmental > Aquatic > Marine > Hydrothermal vents > Sediment ... | reverse complement strand
GCTCAAAGCACCGCCGGCCAACAACACCCGCCAACCCGAACCCAGGGCAGCTGTCCACAAATAATCAGAAATAAATGTACTACTTGATGCCCCTGTATTTGAAATAGGGAATAAACTTGCATATTTTCCTGTGCCATATACGTCTTTTATGTATCCATCTGTATTATCAATACCGCTTGCATACCCAGTATCAATATAATTTGTAGTAGTATCTGATGCGTAATTAGCAGGATTGCAACATACCCATAAACGTTGATTGTCATTTGTATCTATATTTGCCCCATCTAACCATTGCCAAACATTTCCAAATGGATTTTCAATACCCCTATAGCTATTTGCAATATATTTCCCTTCAGTTTCACTCCAGATACTTCCGGAATAATTCCCCAATCCAAGTGTTGCACCAGCGGGAGTGGCCTTTGCATAATCAAAACTACTATACTCGGTATTACCTTCTAACTGTTCCTGTATTTTCCAAGTTTTGTATTCAGTTAACGCAAGCCTATATATAACTTCATATTGACAATAATTCATTTGACTGAATACACCATGTGCACATTGAGTGCGAAATTGAGGGAGAGTACGATTTGTAAATGGATTTGGATAAGAATTAGTAGTATATCCGCTTGTATCAAGTACACAACTACCTACATTAGCAGAAACTGAATCTGTTAATGCAACTCCCTGAAATGCCCCCAGATAAAGAAAAGCTCCATTACCAAATGCAGGTGGTATCCAAGCCTGAATACCATTAAAACCAAATGGCTGTTCAGAATTTAAAAAATATTTATAATCTCCATCTATCATATCAAGAACATAATGTCTTGATATCCTTGTTACAACTTGTCCTGCACTACCATCAATAGTTGCTGTAGAACCATTAACTAATTTACTTGAATCATAAGGATTTAAAGGGGTCCAAACACCTGTTTCTGTTAAAAGTCCTCTTATCATTTTTTCTTGAATAGGATAATTTTGATAATCTGTTGCTATAAAAGACCCATTTACAACAATACCAGGTGTCATGATGTCATTTACACTATCCCATCTTACACCATATATCATACTTTCAGACTCTAAAGGAGTAGGACTATATTCATGTACATTTCCAAGACTGTCTCTTGTTGCAATATTACCACCTGTTGTTGTATAAATTGCAATTTTTCCATCAGATGGAATATTTGCAACCGCTTGTTTTGTTAAATTTATTTGACTCATTTAAATAATCTCCCATGTTGCATTTTTGTTTATTGTTACATCTGCATTAATATCTAATATAGAACCAACAGATAAAGCATTATATCCTTCAGGAATAACCAAATCACTATCTATACTATTTTTATTCATTTTAACAACGGAATTAGTGTTTATCCATTCAGAGGCAATACCTGGTTCTTTAGTTGTTATATCTATTATATCTGTTGTTAATTGCCAAAACATAGACATATGATAAACAGTTGCAGGAGCATTAAGACTACCAGATAAATCTTCCCATATGCCTGCAAAATTAACACTTGCCAATAAAGCATCTTTATATTCTTCAGATTTCACAGACCAATGCTTTGCTGAATATTGATCCGTTTCAACTTCAACATATGCATCTTTTTCAGCCCATTCTTTTGCTTTGTCTCTTGCATCTTCTGCTGCTATTTGAGCTGTTTCTGCTTCATTTTTTGTTGTAGTAACTTCACCAGCAACAGTATTCATTTGTTCAATACTGGTATTCATTCCTGGAATAATACTATCATGCAAATCTGCAAAAGCACTATCTGCCCTAACATCAAAATTATCAGGATCAGATGTGCTTGGAGGTTCTTGACTAAAATTTGGAACTGTATTTATTGTTGTCATATTAATCCCTCTGCTTCTATTGTACATAAAGATTTCATTGGATATTTAATTACCATATCAAAGTCAGTAAGAAAACCATAAACCATAAAAGGTTCAAAATTTGTACCTGAATTATTACATTGTAAAATAATTGGAAGACCATCTGCTGAACTCATTATGGAAAAAACTTTATTATATTTTGCATTATCAATCATGACATCTATGTCTATTTTTTTTGCATTATTACCTTTCTTTAAATATGTATACCCAGTATAATCATTTCTATCTTTTCTGGAATAACTTAATATTCCACTGCTTGCCCCATACTGTGTTTTCCCAATATAATACGATTGTCCTACTACACACATTCCACATTCTGCAAATTGTCCTATTGCATCATTTTCAAATTTAATCCTAATGGAACTTACTTTGTCCCATTGAATAGGAAAAACTATATCCCTTTTCCAAACAAAATCTCCAAACAAATAATCCAACCAAGTCTTTGTATCTCTTTGGAATTCATAAGGGTAATAATTTTGAATTTCTTTTACATTTGGAAAATTAATTTCATTAAATTCTTGATAATCCCCTGTACTTTTTTTATATTCTATATATATCTTGGAACAATTAAGATTAAAAAGTCCAATATAATTTGCGTTACCAGAATTTATTTCAACAGTAAAATCACTCGGAGTAGTGGATGTTGCCGCAACTGTACTAATAGAAGATGAAAATACATACTGGTCAAACATAGACCATCTATTTGTTGCTCCAAGATTAAGCCAATTTGTTCCATCATCATCAGGTGGGTATGTATTATCTGATGTTGATGTTTTCTTATATGTATTTACAGGAACAATATCTCCTGCTCCATCTTCTGATTTAGACACTTTAACAATATCGTTTTCAGAATAAGTACCAGAACTTGACCATTCACTTTCAGAAGAGGCAGGTAATGTACTACTTATTAAAAAATCAGGGGTAACAGGTTTTAAAGATATTATTTTCATGATATTCTCTCTGCTGGCAATCCTTCATTATCCCATTTACTTTCTCTATTATTAATCTTGTTTGTTAATTTTATTAATTGAATATTAGCTGCCATTAGTTCTTCTTTTGTTATTTTATTATCTTTTCTTAAATTTTGCAACTCTTTTACTACATCTGTATTGGATTCAGCCAATATAGTTTTTGTATCACTATGTGAAGTAAATGTTGACGGAGGAGCATTCATTAGTTCTACGCCATCTTCTCCGACAAAAGCAAGTCCACCAGGATGATAACCACCAGTTGCATAACTGGGAGCATTATATGAATTTTTACCCATGATAGTAACAGGGATACTTCCTGATTTTAAAGGAATAACTGCCTCTGTTCCATGTAGCATTTCAAGATGACCAGATGTAGAACCTGTTGAAATACCTCCTTCTGCATAACCTTCAACTTCTAATTTTTTATTTAAATCTGATAATTTGTCATTTATTCCTTGTAGATAAAAAGAAATTCCTATAACAAAATCATTTGTTGATTGTAATTCTGCAACATTTACAGTACCAGATACTGTTACTGAATTAGGGCAGGCAGGGATAGAAACACCATCAATTGCCGTTTTGACATTTTCAATTGCCGTTTTAATTCCTGCTGAATTAGTTTCAGTTCCAGAAACTGTCATAGAATCAGGAAAAGAAATTTCTCCTGTATCAATAGAAATATTTTTAATTGCATCAGACAAACCAATATATGCGAGGGTCATAAAGTCATTAATGGAATAAACTTGCTTATTGTTAAATGTTGCAGAAGTTATTGAATCCCAAAATTCTTTTAATTCAGGATTAAGAGCAGAAGCAAATGGATTCATAGTTGTTGCATCTGCTAATGAAGATTGTAAAAATGCAGATGCAAATTCTTTAAATGTTGTTTCTTTTAATAGTGTATCGCTTTTAATATCTATACTTCCTGTAATTGAAGCTGTAAGAGAATCGTTGTCTCCCCAAGACCCAAGAATAGTTTCTATTTGTGAAACTGTTAACCCTGCATCAACAAATTTTCCTATTAATTTTTTTGTTACTGTTTCGTCTATTCCGTTAATAGAAATGAAAGAATCTTTAAAATCAGTAAAATCAGTAAAATTATTCTGCAAATCCGAGAAAGCAGTATAAATTGCTTTTAATTCTTTTTCTGTATATTCAGATGTCCCAAATTCTTGTTGCATACAATCTTTAAAATCAGCAAAATTAGTAAAATTATTCTGCAATTCTTGAGAGGAAGTATAAATTGCTTTTAATTCCTTTTCTGTATATTCAGAACCTCCAAGTTTTTCATGGGTTTTATTTAAGAAGTCTTCAAAATTGGTAAAATTATCCTTCATTTTGTCAGAAGGTGCATAACTTACATATAGTTTTTTTAGTTTGTATTCATTTTTACCAAGATTTCTATTTGCATTATATATGAAATTAGCAAAGTTTGTAAAATTTGAGTTCCAGGCATCAGTGCTTTCAAAAGCTGCTTTTAATGTTTTTGTTGCTTCGTCATCAGAAAAACCATAAATGCTAAGTGTTTTTCTTAAAGATGCCCATTCTAATTCATCAGGATTTTGAGGTGTTCCTAATAAAGCATATATTGTTTTGCTTTTATTTTCATCACTAATTCCATAATCTTCCATATCTTTGTTGAGAGTTTCCCAAGCCTCAGATGAACTGCTTTTTCCCAAGAAAGCTAAAATGTTTTTATTAAAAGTTTCATTACTGATACCATGATCTTTCAATATTGTTTGGATTGAATTCCAAGGCAAACCAGAATCAGCGAGATTGGCAATTAAAGCATAAGATACTTGACTCCCCCATTGTTTATCTGCATCTAAAGCAGCACCTATTAGTTCCATTTTTTTAGAAAGAGTGGCAGTATTAAAAGCATCTGTTGTTGATACAAAAGATAATATAGCCTCAGAATCCCAAGTTGCACCATTATCATACATAAAGCCTATTGTTTCAAGAGCTTGTTCTACAGATACGGTATCAAATGCACTATCATTTGTAATAAAAGCTAATGTTGCATTAGAATTCCAACCGTATTCATTTTTGAGAAACCCAACAACTTCTAATTTTTGTTTAAAGGATAGTTCATCAAAACCATCGTAATTTGTAATAAAAGATACAGATAAATCTGAATTATAGCCACCTGTTTTATCTGCAATAAATCCCAAAAATTCCATATCTTCTTCGAAAGTGCCAGTATTGAATTTGGCATAGTTTGTTACAAATTTAGTAGTAGCATCCAGATGCCAAAAATTATTATCATCTATGAAATGTAATCCTTCCATACTTTCTTTAAAAGTAAGACCAAAATCATCTGTTATTCCGGATATAAAACTAATATAAGATTTAGAATCCCATGATAGATTTGCATTTAATAAAGCATATCTATCATCAGGTGTTAAAAATTCCCAATTCTTTAATAATTCTATATCATCAGGGGAAGAAAATTCCCAACTACTTAATAATTCTTTTTCTTCAGGTGATAGAAATTCCCAATTTTCTAAAACCTTTCCATCAATATCCCATGTATCAACAACATCAATTAAATCAGAGATGGATTTGTCTAAAATTAACATATCATCTTTATTAGCAAAAGAATTAAATAAATCAACGTATTTGTTAAAATCTTCAGATGACAAAATATTTTTCATTTGTTTATCAATACTTTCAGTTGCTTCTATAGAATCTTTAAGAATTTTTGTTTGCTTTTCTAATTCTTCTTGAGAATCATCGGTTGTTTTTGTATATGTTTCTGCATAATCCTCTGTGTTTTGTAAAGCACTTAATACATAGCTCATACTTGCATTATATCCAGAAATACTTGTTTCTGTTTTTTGAGCAAGAGACAAATATGTGTCAGCAGCACCAGGAAGGTCTTGCATTGCTTTTTGAGCAATTTCAGTATCAGAACTCATAGACTGTTTTATGAGTTCATCAAAATTTTGTTTAGCAATTTGAGTTTTTAATTCAGGGTCAAGATAACTTTTGTCAGAAATTGCCAATGATGTTTTATATGAATCCAAAGAATCTGCTAAATCTGAAAATGTGTCAGAAGTTTGAGTAACTATGTCATTTAGTGTTTTCATATCTGTTGTCATTTCTGATACACTAACACCATAATCATTTGCCATTGTTATTAAGTCAGCAGAAGATGTATTTAAGAATGTATTTAATAAGTTTTGTTTTTGTTCAGCACTTGTTAAATCTATACCATATTTACTTCCAATAGTCATAGAATTATATTCATTAGTCATGCCCATAATGTCTGCTTTTGATTGACCAATAGTTTCTAAATTAGCCTTTTCTATAGATAATATTTGAAATTTTTGATATTTATCTACAATTTCTTTAGAACTGTTTAATAAATTATCTATTGCTTTTGTTATAATATGATTATTGGAAAGATTTGTTACATATAAATCAATAGCATCTTTTAAATCTTTAGATTGTTTTTTTATTTTGCCTATCTTTTTTTGTTCATCTGTTAAATTAAAATCTAACATACTTTGCAAATCTTTCCCAAAACTTTTTAGAAAAGGATCAAGTGCTTCTTTTAAATAAGCATTTATAAGTTTTTGAGCCTGTTCAAAAGTATTAACAGAAGGGAATAAATCTTTAAAATTTTGTATTGCAGATTCTATACTTTTTTGAACAGAAACAAAAAGAGAGGAATCAAGAGTCCATGTTTGAAAATATTCTTCTAAACTATTTTTAATATTAGAAAATAATAAGTCTCCAAGGGAAGATAATTCAACTTTTGATAAACCTAAGTTTGCAGCTTGTTCACCACTCATGTTTGCTAAATAATCACGGGTATTTTCTTTTCCTAAATTAAATCTAAGATCAAAATCAGTTCCAATTAGTTTTAATTTGGAATTAAAATAATCTACTAACCAAGCATTTGAATTATTTTCTCCTCCTGTCATTTTATCTTTCCATTCTGCCTGTTGTTGAGCAAGTCCACCTATCTTATCGTAATTGAGGATTAACATTTTACCTGCAATTTCAGTTAGAATTTCTTGTCCTGCATCTGCTTTAGCTTGAATAGAATCCCAATCAATATCATCAAATAAACTTACTATAGAAGAATTTAATTCTTCTTGTGTCATTTCAGTTGTTCCATCAAGCCAACTTTGTACTTTCGCCCCTATATCAAGATTTATCCCTTTAAAAACATCATCATATAAATTAGAACCAAAAACACCTGCTAATGTAGATTGTAAACCTTGGAACATACTATTTTGTAAAGAATTAACAAAATCTCCTGACAATAAAGCATTAGAAATTGTACTTGCTTGAACACCTGTTATATTAACACCTAAGTTTGTATTTATTGTATCTTGCCTTGCAGCTTGAGCATCTATGATTTTTTGATCATCTACATTTGCATCAATCATAGCTTGTAAAGCAGCATCGTATTTAGATGTTGCTTCTTTTATTTTATCCTCCAAAGAAGAAATATCTCTACCTATCAAAGAATCAGTTGTATTTTTTAAGGAATCAATTGCTTGTTCTGCTTTTATAATTGCATCTGTTATTGATTTTATACTTTCTCTATATTCCTTAATACCATCTGCACTTTGCAACATATCAGAATTGAGATTATCTATTTGTTCTGAAACTAAAGCAATTCCTGTATCGTTTAAAGTGCCTGTTATTCTTTCATTTAAAGAATCTTTTATCTGTTGATCAATTAAATCATAACTTACCTGTATTTTAAAATCCTTATCATACCCTTTCCATATTTTTTCTTTGTCTTCAATGATAGAAGAGGAGATTTCACCTTGTCCAAAGACTGTTTGTTTTAAAAAATTACTTAAATTATCATATATAGTTTGACCAGAAGTTATTTTAGTAAGAAGATTTCCTAAATCATCTATTGAATATCTTTGTTGTAATATGCTTTCAGGAGAACTTTCTTGTGCCTGTGAGGAATTAATAATATTTAAAATATAATCAGTGTCAGATTTTAATGAAGAACTTGGTTCTAAAAGTCCGTATGTATTTCCAGATAAATCTTTCCATGATTGTAAAGCAGATGTTGTTATATCAAATATTTGTTTTCCGGCATTTTCCCAGAAAGTAGGTTCTATAGTATCTTGAAAATAAAGAACAGGATCGTTACTTCTTGGAGAAATATCATATTTTCCTTTGTCCCCTTTGTATTTGATTATTGTATTTAAAGATTCAGGAAGAACATCATATATTATATTTGCAATATTGGTTTCATTTTCTTCGTCCGAATCTTTTAATGCTTGATAAAAAAACCTATACGGATTTAATGCAGAATCAATCATTTGAGTAAATTGTTCTTTTCCAGTTTCACCTTTCATACTATTCCAATCATGAACCTTATAATGTTCCCCGATTGAAGTATTGTATAAATTTTCATCATCTTTTTGAAATGTGGTATCTGCCCAAATTCTTGGCTTTTCTTTCTTGCCCCCAAATAATGAAGCCCCAAGAGCAAGTGTTGCAGAGGCAATCCAACCTACGGGGCCCAAGTCTAATGCTACAGTTGCTATTGTCATTAAAGAAGATGCAACATTTGCTAATTTTCCACCTACATTCATATCATCCCAAGAACTAACAGTAGAATATATAGAGGCAATAATTCCTGCATATCCTAAAAACTTTTTCAGATTTACCATTGCAACATCTGTGCCTGCTGCTTCTGTTCCTGTATTAATATTTCTCCATTGTCCTCCTTCAAGTTGTTCTTGTGCAATTTGTTTAATTGTTGTTTCTATACTCATTGTAGCAAAATTATTTTGTGCAGCAGCCATATAGTTTTCATACAGAGAATAAGCATTTTTCATTAAGCTAAGACTACTTATTAACATTCCTATAGAATTTTTATCCTGGATACTATTATATAATCCGTATGCAGAAAGGGCAGTTCCTCCTATTGCTAAACCTGTTTCTGCCATTCCTTGATATTGACCAAATATGTTAGAATGTTTAGATAGCCAGTTAGATGCAATGCCAAGTCCACCTGCTGTATTTCCTGATTTGAAAGCAGCATATGTCATAACAGCAGTTGTAAGATTATCTATTAAACCACCAGAACCTACATCTCCTGATAAACTTTTACTTGATTTTCCAGTATTTGTTGCAATTTGTGTTAAAAGAACTGTATGGATTTTGCTTTCCTTTAATTCAGGAGAATCAAACATATCTGTATACTTAGACAAAGTAGGAAATATTGATTCCAAAGGCTTCATAATATTATTAGTTACAAAATTCTTTGCCATTGTATCAGTAAGTTTTCTTAAAAGGGAATTTCCAAGATTACTAAACATAGAACTAAATTCATTTGTTTTCCCTTTGATGACATTAAACATAATATCTGAAAAACCAGCAGCTAATTTTTCATTTATTTCCGTCATTGTGTCATACCAGAATTGAGCAGTATGATTCATTTCCTTTTCCATATCTGCAAAGAAGATACTTATTCCTTGAGTCATACCTCCTGTAGCAAGTCCAATTTGTTTCATTGCTTTAAATTTTTCTAAATTTTTAATGGACTCTGCAATAGCTTCTGCATTAGCAACTTTAAAATGATTTAAAAGCTCTATATTGTTTGCATAATCTTCTTGTGCCTTCTTTAATTTTAAAGTATAAAAATCATCTGCTAAACCTTCTATGTCAGCATAATACTGTGAATATAAAGATATTTCCTGATCTAAAGTATATTGTATTTTGTCTTTTTTTATATCAGGGGTTAAAGAATCTTTAAATTTCTTATTTGCTTTTTTAATATCATCTTCTGATTTTTCAGCTTTTCTTAAAATTTTATCAAAAACTTTAATATAATTGTTTACTATTTCTTCTGCACATTCCTCATCAAAAAAAGACACATTTGCTTCTTTAGCTTTTTGTTTTAAATTATCTATCTGAGATTGGTATTCTTTTAATTTTGTATCTAATGTAAAATCAGACAATCTTTGTCTCTTTTCTTTAAAAGACAAATCACTTCTCATAGACAAGCGGATTCTTTCAGACTCTATCATCTTTTTTGCCCAATCATCAGTTAAAGCGCCTTCAACCTGCATATCAGCAAACTCTTGTCTTTTTACATTTCTGAGTTCCTTTTCTAATTTTAATTGTTCCTTCTGTTTTTTTATAACTTTATTAATAGGATCTATTATTCCGCTTTTTGTATTTTTAGCAAAAAGGTCAATTTCAGTTTCAGAAGCCCCTAACAATTTCAAATATGACTTTAATGAAGCAATAAAATTATTCATTGCTTCTGTCGCACCTTTTTGGTTATCATATTGTATTTTATTTTGCTGGGCTTGAGAAGCATAAAATTTTACTTGGGTCTCATACATATCAACTGTATTTTTAGCATTTGCAATAGCCTTTTGTGTTGTTTCTTCAGCAGGGGTTAATTTTTTTCTTTCTATTTTCTTATAGTCAATCTCGTTTTTTAAATCTAAATAATCTTCCTGAAGATAAC
>Ga0190310_1000781_pt1 | contig 10326 bp, 11 predicted proteins | sample 48700778_MG_FD_165059 | JGI IMG/M metagenome (GOLD analysis project Ga0190310, IMG submission 165059) | Hydrothermal vent sediment bacterial communities from Southern Trench, Guaymas Basin, Mexico - 4870-07-7-8_MG | ecosystem: Environmental > Aquatic > Marine > Hydrothermal vents > Sediment ... | reverse complement strand
AATTATCATCTACTATAGGTAATTACGAAAGGTACATAATTTTAAGCATAGGAAGATCAATTAGGTAGTAAAGACTATAATAGTAGTGGATGTAGATGCACTTAGAGAAGTGGCGTAGGCTAGAGGAGGAGGCTAGGAGGATTAGAAGAGAGGAAGCAGACTGGAAATTCATAGAAAAACAACCACCAAAAATAAGAGCAGCACTAAAATACTACATTGCGACAGGAGATATAAGGCTCTCCTCTTCAATAGCCTCCATGAATATACAGGAGTTTAGACTACTTTTGAGGAAGGCGAGAATACCAGTAGTATGTTAGACCGATAATATAGTATGACTTAAATAGCCACCTAGTAGAAGCAATGTCACACTATAAAGTCTGGGTGAAAAGATTTACTTCCCGCTGAACTGAATATCACTGTGAGAGGTGATGATAGATATACATACTCACGTAGGTGCTGTACTTTCATGGTCTAAGTACCTTAAGGGATGGGTCTACTCATCTATAGAAGATCTCATAGACTATATGGACTCATGTAATGTAGATATAGCAGTACTTCTAGCCACTCCAGGCATAAGTAAAGACTATAGATTAGCTACCAGTGAGAAGGTACTTAAGCTGGCTAAACTCTACCCCGATAGAATAGTACCCTTCTGCGTAGTAGATCCACGTTCTAAGCACGCTCTTGAGAGAATGAAGAGCTTCATAAGAGGTGGATGTATGGGTATAGGTGAACTAAAGGTTCAGATGCGAATAGATGATGAAAGACTTATGGAGGTATATGCAGTAGCAGAGGGATATGATATCCCTGTATTGATACATATGGAAGACGAGAAGTACTGCTACGATATCAATAGGCTAGAAAGAGTACTTAAGGAGTACAGTAGTGTGAATTTTATAATGCATGGGCCAGGATGGTGGAAGCATATTTCAGCTGAAGTTACAGATGAAGTCTATCCTAGTGGGAAGGTCGCGCCAGAGGGGACTGTTGTACGAATACTAGAGAAATACGACAATGTATACGCCGATACTTCAGCCTTCTCTGGTTTGAATGCTCTTAAAAGGGATATGGATTATGCCAAGATCTTCTTGAGGAGATTTAGCTCTCGAATACTCTTTGGAACGGATTTCCCATGTATCTCCGAACTTGGCAATCAGTTTGGACCTAATGGAGATCATCTAAATCTATTGAGTAGTCTAGAGCTTCCGGTTGATGTACTGGATGCTATACTCCATCGTAATGCTGAGAGGCTATTATTTGAATAGCTACTTCTTCAGAGCCTTCGCTATATCATGAGCATATCTTAAGACCTTTTCTATAGCTCTCGGTACATCCTCAAGCTCATCTCGTGGTGCGTTGAGTACTCTACCCGGAAGCCACATTCCACTCTCATAGCATAACTTCTCGGCTACTGGACACAGTCCCTTCGGATATTCAATATCTTTACCATAATATGGACACTTGAAGGGGCATACTGGTCTTTTACTTGGATCTCTAAATAAGGGGTTTTCGTAGAGAGGCCACACATACCCCTCGAAAAGAGGTATACCTTCAGCTTGTACAGCCTTAGCGAACTCTAGCTTACTGAGTCCCACTTTTTCAGGCTTGTAATCTATAAAGTATAGATACCATGAATGTTTCACGTGGGGAGCTACATAAGGTGGTGATATCTCTTCAAACTCGCTAATAAGCTTACTTAGGTACTCTGCATTTCTCCTCCTCTCCTCTACTATCTTAGGCAGTCTCTTGAGTTGCACGCGTAGGATTGCTGCTTGCATCTCAGTCATCCTATAGTTCCACCCTAAGATCTCATGATAGTACCATGCCTTATCCCTTCTTCTACCATGTTCTCTTAGGGATCTACACTCTTCAGCAAGTTCTTCATCGTTCGTCACTATAGCTCCTCCTTCACCACTCGTCATACTCTTACTCTCCTGAAAGGAAAAGATTCCTATATGGCCTATGGTTCCAACCTTTCTACCCTTATACTCGGCTAGATGAGCTTGTGCAGAGTCCTCCACTACGTAGAGATCATGCTCTTCAGCTATTTCCATTATAGCATCCATCTCCGCTGGATGGCCAGCCATATGGACTACCACTATAGCCTTTGTCCTCTCGGTTATCTTCTTCCTCACTTCCTCTGGATCTATATTCCTAGTCCTAGGATCTACATCTGCAAACACTGGAATCGCGTGGTTCATGAGTATGCATGTAGCAGAAGCTATGAAGCTATATGGTGTGGTTATGACCTCATCTCCTGGTCCTACACCTAATGCTGCTAGGGCTATATCTAATGCAGCTGTACCGGAGCTTACAGCTACAGTATACTTAGCATCCATGGCTTTAGAGAATTCCTCCTCGAAGGCTGGTACTTCTACTCCGCTGTACATGGATGCGAACAGCTTCCTCCTCCTCAGTACACGAGTTACTGCCTCTATTTCCTCTTCAGTTATTATGGGCCATTCTCCGAGCATCTTCTCTCTAATAGGTCTACCGCCCAGAATGGCCGGTTTCTCACTCATACTCATCATGTGATATCCTAGTTTCATACTTAAAACCCTTGCTTCCATCTTCTCGGTTAGTGAGGGGTTCTTCTCCTCACTTCCCTCAATCATTTATCTTAGGAGGGACTTCATTGTCATTGCATCGCTACCTAGTGACCTGAGATTTTTAGCAACTCTGTTCTCCTTAGGGGTTAAATACATCTAACTTTTAAACTCAATTTCGTGTTATTATGTAGAAATTGAGATGTTTGTAGGCTATGTATGGAATCCCAGGCTTATGAGCTTAGAGCTTCTAGAATAGATAGCCCTGGTCAGCTTTCGGAAGTCGTGTTCGTCTCAGATCGAACTCACGACCCTAGTGAACTCGCCTACGCCCATAGCTCCTGAAACCTCTATGACTTCACTACCTAATCTCACAGTACCCGTCCATTTTATGAGAGCCCTTCCCCAAGTGTACTTGGCCTTTAAGTCCCACCAAGTGCCTCTGTTCACGTGCCAGCCTTTAGGTGGCCAATAGGTCACTACATCGCCCGTTAGGTTTACGTAGCCATTCTCAAATGGGCCGTAGAGCCTGAAGCCATTTGGTTGAAGAGGATTGCCGAGACTCTCTAGTGTGAAGCCATTGAATGTGAAGCTAATACCCCTAGAGGGAAAGTTCACTCGGCCTTGGTGTTGGAACTTTGGGAAGTCTGCTGGTGTTGGATTATCACTATGCGATATCATTATGTAAAATTCATCGTGGAATATCACCATGCAAGAGAAGGCTAGGACGCTTCCCGTACCCCTTCTTATTGCTTCCTTTTTGACCGCTGAACTACCATAGTAAATGCGGTGCACAGCCCTATCGAAGAGGAAATGACCCTTGAAGTTATAGGTTCTTCTACCCGGTACTGTTAGGTTGGCCTCAAATGTGCCTGAGACCCAGAAGCCACCCCAGATATCTACACCCTTAACCCCGCTATAAGCTCCGTGAACTATGTAGGGCCCCTTCATAGGCCCCATCCAGAACGGTATGCCCAATGCTTGTCCAATGAAGTAGAGCTCTAGGCTCTCTCCTTTCGAGGTGCTAGTCAAAGGCCTTATGATATGGATCCATCTGCGCTTCTTCACATCATAAGAAAGACTTTCTACATATCCACCCTGGCCCTTTACATAGACTGTTGGATATGGTAGGCCTATCTTGGGTACACCATTGGGCTGATAGTACATACCCCCTCTAAAGACTGGTACATTACGTAAGTACTTGCCATCTATGTATATCCTGGGTCTGAAAGCACCCTCGCCCGTGAAGGGGAGGCGCCCTTGATAGAAGAGCATGTGTTGACCATCATCAGTCCAGCCTACTGCCACTAAGATGAAGCAGGACTGCTTCCAGCTCGGATCATCCGTATAGGTCAGTAGACCATCGGAGCGTAGCTTGTAGGTGATACCCAAGGGTATAAAGTCACTTGCATCTGGTTGCTTGGTGATGTATGTATTCGGCTTCTCGGTTATTGGCCATGAGGGGCTCTCCCTAGGCTGATTCATCCAGATCAGGTAACTCAATACTCCAGCAATAGCGAGAGCCACGACCACCAGGGCTATTATTTTCTTGCTCATGATCTCATCCGTCGTAAGACCACTTAGGTCTTTTTAAGTCTAGTGAACGAGAGGTCTATATGAGTTGCGAGTTCCTTATATTCATATACTCTCCTAATCCTGTAGATAAAGTGAAATGCTCTTTCTTAGTTTTCAAATAAGCCAATAGATCTAAGTCCTGCTTTCATTTGGAAACCAGTCTTTTAATCATTTCATCATAAATACTACTTATCCTAGTAAGTCTATACTCATCCTTATTGTATATACAGTAACCTAGTAAATTTCCAATACCCTCTATCAAGAGAACTATGTCAGCGTTTTTAATACTACAGGTCCTAATATCCTTAAAGTACTCCTTAATACAGAGTCTAAGCTTACTACTTATACTCTTAGCTCTTCCTCTGAGCTCTATCTCAATAGCTATATTCCTATTATATGGTAGCCTTGTTCTAATTTTCCTCAAGAGATCTTCATAGTATTTAATATCACTAACCTCTTCTAATTTAATCACTCTCATCAAATGTCTTATAGGTTTATTTATTAGCAAGTCAACTAAAGATTTAAAATTAAGTGTACTTTTGATTAGGAGAACCCCGCTTATCTCAGTCTTCTCTACCTTCACTTCTTTATCGAGTGGAAATATGGCATCTCTCAGATCCCTTAAGCACTTCTCTTCCCTTCCTGGTTTAACTGTAACCATGTACGTGGAGGAATGAGACACTATTCAACCTCCAAAACATAAGTATAGTAATTCTTAATTAATCACTACTATTAGGTTCCTGTCAATAAGACATTTGCTCACTATTAATTCTAACTTCTATTCGCTAGAAGAAGATGTAATAAAACCTAGTAGAATTCCTATCAATAAGTGAGAGGCTTGGTAAATTTGCTGCTCCTGATGTACTTATCATCAGTATCAATCAAATCTTAATCTCCTTAATAATTGCTTATGATCCACGAGGCTCTCAGTGTTAAGACCATGTTTGATCAAGAAGTCCTTTAAGGCCTTATCCATGGTCAGGAATATCATGCTCCTAGTAATTGAGGTAGCGTAGAGTAGATTGTCTATGATATCTTTATGACCAGCTAAACGTAGCTTGAAGGCTAGCTTAGTAGCATCTGACGTAGGACTTATCCAATTATACACTCCTGAATCGAGTAATGAGCTAATAGCCGTGTCTACCACATCACTTATCTCTACACCCGATTTACGGGCCTCTCTACATACCTTGCCTATCACCTCAATCCATACGACGGATAGACAGTGGAAGCGTACTAGTCCTTTCGACCAGGCTTCTCTGAGGGCCTGTATGTGCTCTTCAGACAGTCCTTCGACTTCTATTCCAAAGCTCGGCAACAAGTAAGTTGAATCAAGGAGTACATCAAGAACCATATAACTCACCTTGCTCTGCCTCGGACTCAGCTTCAAACTCCTCTACTGTTGTCTTAGCCCACTTCTTCACCCTTAAGGCAAGGGAGAGAGGATCTGGCACGAATTCTAATACCAGTTTATTACCATTTACCCTAATTAGAACTTTATCACCCTCTCTTATACCAAGTGTTCTCATGAGGTACTTCGGTAGGTAGATAGCCCCTTTCTTGCCTACCTTGCTTACCATAATCTGGCTCAACCTTAATCACCTGATAATTGAACAATAGCCAGATATTTAAATATTTGCCTGGAATGAGGTCTGTAGAATTTAATAGCATTCTTATTTAATGCATATGGGTGTTAGCATGGATGTAGTATTGAGAGTAGAAGGTGTGGTTAAGAAGTATGGGGATAAAATAGCAGTGAATAATGTTAGCCTCAGCGTCCAAAGAGGAGAGATCTACGGACTCCTAGGTCCGAACGGTGCAGGTAAGACCACTCTAATGTCGATAATAGCCGGTATATTAGATCCAACAGAGGGGAGAGTTGAAGTGCTGGGAGGAGATCCCCATGATAGGGAAATTAGGACTAGAATAGGATACTGTCCTCAGGAGTCTGTAGTTTATGACAATCTAACAGGTCTCGAAAACTTGATGTTCTACGCAGGTCTCTATGGGCTTAGTGGTTCAAGAGCGAAGCAGAAGAGCGAAGAGCTGATACGATTCGTGGGGTTAGAGGAGTATGCCAAAGATCTTGTTAAGACCTACTCAGGAGGTATGAAGAAAAGACTGAACTTTGCTATAGCCCTCGTCGGAGATCCCGATCTAATTCTACTTGATGAGCCTACTACGGGAATGGATCCAAGGGTAAGGAGATCCGTATGGGAGCTAATAGAGAGGCTAAGGAAAGCTGGAAAGACCATAATCTTAGCGACTCACTACATGGAGGAAGCTGATGAACTCTCTAATAGGGTTGCTATAATGAACCTAGGAAGAAAAGTGGTAGAAGGTACTCCAGAGGAACTGAAAAAGAAGTACGGTCCAAAAGCTGTAGTAAGCGTAGAACTGGTTAAAGTAACACAGGATGTTATAGAGTCTATTAAACCCTACGCACTAGAAGGGAGAGTAGTAGTTGAAGGAAACGTTTTAAGAGTACATGTGGAAGATCCTGATGAAGCATCACCAAAAATAGTGTCCGAACTCGTTAAGCGTGGATATAAATTGAACATGCTCAAGATAGATAGACCAACATTAGAAGACGTCTTTCTAAGACTTACTGGTAGGAGGTTGATAGAGTGATCAGATGGAGTGCTGTAAAAGCCATCATAGTACGAGATTTTAAGGAGGTATTCAGAAGCAAAGAAACACTCTTCTGGATAATAGCATGGCCTATACTATGGGTCGTACTCTCCGCCTATATATTCGTACCACCAGGGATAGAGACCCCTAGGACACTCGATATAGGTGTTGTGAACTATGATGTAGAGTCCCAGTTCCCTATGAATGGTACATATTTTGTAAAGATAATCAATGGTGTCGAGTACAAGGGTACAAAAATATTCAATGTAAAGATCTACGATAACGAGAGCTCTATGATCGAGGATCTCAAAAAGGGAAGACTAGATGGAGGTATAGTTATACCCAAGGACTTTGGTGAGAATATAATATTCGGTCAAGCGAGTTTAAGGGTATATATAGGCGCAAAGGATATCCAATCAGCTCAGATTACAGAGGGCATACTTAAAGGGTTTATACAGAGTGTTAGTAGAGAGATATCTCTAAGAAAGATAGAAAAGGCATTAGAGTACATACCAGAGGATAGGAGGTCATTTATAAGAAACTGGAGTATAGGAGTGGCCATACCCATAAATGCCACCTTCGTAGAGATAAAACCTAAGGTCATGATGGCTAGGAATACTATGATAGGATGGTTCACTATAGGCGCTATAGGAATGTCCCTACTCTATTCGGGTTTTAATATAGGAGCTCTAATAGTTATCGAAGAGAAGGAGAGAGGTACTCTTAAAAGACTACTCTCCTCACCCATGACGTCAACTGAACTATTAGTTGGGAGAACGCTCTCTGGACTTATGATATTAGCTTTAATGGCTATAATCGTACTGATAGCTGGCTATACCATATGTGGTGCTAGAATAGTATGGAATCCGTATAAGATAGAGTACTGGGCCGTTCCCCTACTGCTAGTAATGGTAGCTCTACTCACAATAGGATTGGGATCCCTCCTCTCATTAATAACAAAGACTGTAAAGGGTGCTACTGCCCTGAGTACAATAATAGGTCTGTTACTATCATTCCTAACTGGTATCTGGCTTCCCAAATGGATGCTACCAGAATGGTTACGGGTACTGGCAGAGGTATTTCCTCCAACATGGGCTATAGAAGCTATAAGAGCTGTAATGGTCTTCGAGGCTGGAATTGAGGATATAGCAGTAGACCTAATAAGAGTTTCCACTGCTACTATTATAGCCTACATTTTAGGAGTATTAGCCTACAGGTATCTACTGAGGAAGTATGCAGAAATGTAAAAAAATTATTTCTTTAGTAGCTTTATGAACTCTCTCATAAAAGCTGGTAGGTCAGGTCATGCTCTACTGGTGACTAGATTCCCATCAACCACGACCTCTGCATCTACATACTCGGCACCAGCTCTCTCTATCCGGTTTCGTAGCTGAGGCTGGAGTTACTCTGGGTAAGCTTATGGAACCATTAATAGCAGAATCTAGAGACATATTAGATGTTGTAGTACTTGAGTAAAACTCATATAGAGTTGATAAGAAAACTTAAAAGACTACTCTATTCCAACAACATTCTCAATCCGGGAAAGATGATACCATAATCCATGAGTGTGTGCATGAGTAAGTGGTGTCATTATTTGCTAGGAAAAAGTTTTTGTGAACACGTACTAATAACTATCGATGAGTGGAAAGGCGGTAGTACTCAGTAGGGCAAATTTTAGAAAATATATCCTTGGATTAATCTTTATCATAGTAGTAATTTTAATTATAGCATCAACGACTCATCTCGGATATAGGAGTAATCCTACAAGTGAGGAAGATCTCAAACTACAGCTCAGGAGATATGAAGAGCTCAAGAGAATGGGGGCTAAGGTACTTAATGTACCCTTCGTACGGCAGAAGCCTTGGTTCTGCTCTGAAGCATCAGCAAGTATGGTACTCAGATTCTATGGATTTAATGTAACACAAGATGATGTGAGTAGGGCTGGATATACGAGCTTCGAGGACATGCTACCCTTCCTCAGAAGATACATACAATGCGAGTACGCTATCCTCACTTTAGATGATCTTAGGAGAGAAATAGATCTAGGCAGACCAGTGATAATAAGAATACTCCCAGGACAATACTTACATACTATAGTTGTTGTGGGCTACAACGATAACTACTTTTACGTACATGATCCTGCTATAGGACCCTACGTAAAGATGGAAGAAGGTAAATTATTAAGTGTCTGGAAAGCAAATAAGTGCAAGGCGATAATTATTCGTGGACCTAGGAAATGCTAAAATCCTTAACTCAAACTAATTATATCGAATCCCTGTATTTGATTCTAAACTGAAGTACTGCTAGTAATCATGCTATGAAGGCTTGATTAGAGGAGAATTTAAGATAACTTCTTTTGGGATTATGGGTATAAAGACTAGAGTTGTTGAGTGGATTCTTAATTCACACTCCCCTCTAAGTCAGTTATTCGATTCCTTTAATTCACAAGAAGCCTATCAAACATCCTCTGTATGCTAATCGCTTCTTTTCATCGTACTTCTAATCACAGACCATGAGGTAAGAACAAGTAAAATGGAGAATGGAAGTAGTAGTATTTCGCACCTAAACATATCCTCCGTCCATATCCACTCCTCTCCTGCCATATACGCCGAAAGTCCATTAGCTCCTGCAATGAGTACATATAGTACTCCAAAGATGACAGCTAGTGCACTTCCCACTAGTATATACATAGATGCTTCATACTCCTTACGTCTTAATAAAAGGGATCTGATGAGTACTAGCCCTATGACCATGGTTGAGAACCCACCAAAGAGATCTCCAGGAATGAACGACCCTAGTAGATTTACATGATAATCTGGTGGTAGGAACATTATACTGAAACCTTCAGTAAACTCTAAAAAGCCTAGTAGTAAGTAGAGTATACCTAGAATCAAGGTGTACGCAAATATAGATCCTTTAGAAACCTGCATGTGCTCACCTCAGCTAAATCCCATTAGATGTCCTACGGTAATCACTAAGAGTGACATTATGTAGGCGAGTATCAATCCGTAAGTTACTGTAAAGATTGTCCACTTCATAGAATTCGTCTCCCTGTAGATTACTCCTACTGTTGCAAGACAGGGCATATATAGTAATGTGAATACCATGAAGGCATAACCTGTAAGTGGAGTGAACATATTCTGTTCTCGAATAACTTCGGCTATAGCCTCTTCCTCCTCTCCAAGTCCAAAGAAAGTTCCAAAAGTTGCCACCACTATCTCCTTCGCTATAAAACCGAAGAATAGGGCTACACAGGCTCTCCAATCAAAGCCCAAGGGACGAAATATAGGTTCCAGTGTTTTTCCTAGAACAGCTAGATAGGAATCTTCCATGGAAGCCCCCCAGGGGAAGTTCGATAGAAACCAGACTACAATTACACCGAGCAATATCACAGTTCCAGCTTTCTTTAGGAATAGAACTCCCCTCTCCCACATGTGTATTAGTGTAGTTCTCAGAGTGGGCATGGCGTATGGTGGAAACTCCAGGATGAAGGCTGCTCTCCTTCCCTTAAAGTAGGGTATGGTATGTCTGAATAGTAGTGCCATTAATATAGCTAAGGATATACTGAGCAGGT
>Ga0190310_1000780_pt1 | contig 10327 bp, 8 predicted proteins | sample 48700778_MG_FD_165059 | JGI IMG/M metagenome (GOLD analysis project Ga0190310, IMG submission 165059) | Hydrothermal vent sediment bacterial communities from Southern Trench, Guaymas Basin, Mexico - 4870-07-7-8_MG | ecosystem: Environmental > Aquatic > Marine > Hydrothermal vents > Sediment ... | reverse complement strand
GTATTGTTGGTATAGAGGCAGCAATAGTACTAATAGCATTCGTCATAGTAGCAGCAGCACTAGCATTCGTAGTACTAAACATGGGAATGTTCACAACACAAAGAAGCAAAGAAGTAATAGGAAGAGGTCTTAGCGAGGCTAGTAGTGCTATAGAGGTTGATGGTATTGTAACAGGTAATGTCACAAATAATAAAGTAGGAGCATTACTAATACCATTAAAAGTAGCCCCAGGCAGAGAAGCCGTTGATCTAGATCCCAGTAAGTTGGCTGTAAAACTTGTTATAAATAGTGGTGCACAAGGCGGAGTAGCATATGAAGATGTATATATTGATGCAGTCCCGCCAAACCAAGTTACAGGTACTGACATCAATACATTACTAAACCATGTAACCCAGAATGGTACTGCCAAGATTATTATCATACAAGGAGATAATGATAAGGTATTAGAATTTGGTGAAAAAGCAATTCTAGTAATAAGAATGCCTACAAACAATTATCTAGATACATATGAGTCTGTTATGGTTGAAGTAAAGCCTGTTGAAGGTGCTCCATTAACTGTTGAGAGAACAGTACCTCCATCACTACCAACATCAGGAGCTGTAAATCTAAGCTGAGGAGGTGGGATGTGAATGCGTAAGAAGAAGCGTATGAAGGGTATTGTTGGTATAGAGGCAGCAATAGTACTAATAGCATTCGTCATAGTAGCAGCAGCACTAGCATTCGTAGTACTAAACATGGGAATGTTCACAACACAAAGAAGCAAAGAAGTAATAGGAAGAGGATTAGGAGAAGCAAGCAGCGCCCTAGAAGTAGATGGCTCAGTCCTAGCATTAGTGAATAGTACTAGATATGTAGACGTAGTATCATTACCAGTAAAACTATCACCTGGAAGAGAAGCTGTAGACTTCAACGTAACAAACCTAAAATTACTACTTAGCACAGGAGGATCATATGAAAACATACTAAAAGGTATATACTATCTATTCCAGAACACCTCCGGATATTGGCACCTAATATATGTATCTGGAGAACAGATATCAGGTGTCCAATCAAGAACTATAAATGGAGTAACCGTATTAAGCTATGATCTAGGTACACAAGAGACCCCTGATCTATCAAAAATAGCAATTGCTTTAGGTAGACCTTCAACTGATACAAAAGCATATATAATATTTATTAGAAGCATTGATGGTGTTCAAGCAGATACTGTTCTAGAGTTCGGTGAAAAGGCTGCTGTAGTGATATTACTTGGTTCTAATGATAGGCTAAGCAACTATGATAGCTTTACTATAGAGCTGAGGCCTATTGAGGGAGCTCCATTAACTGCTGAGAGAACAATACCACCTACATTAACAGCTGATAGTGCTGTGACATTAGATTAGAAACTATATAGATATTGAATATATGTTTAAATCCAAAATATTTTTTCCTTCCAATACATGTGTCTTAGGTGAAAAATAATGAATGATGAAATAAGGACAGGAGTTTCCCAGGTAAGAAAGATAAAGAGGGCCTTAATGCTTATTGCATTAATTGGAGCAGTGTTTTCATTATTAGCTGAGCTGTTAGTATATTATTGTGTTATTGACGTTATTCCATTATTCAATGATCTAGTACTACGTGTAAACATACTTCTTACCCACATTAGTATATCAGTGATCGCATCAATAATAGGTTTTCATTTACTAATAGATGCCATCATGGTGATCAGAGGTGCCGAGAGTAAACTAAGATTACTGGATAATGGGGGGTAAAGGGTGTGGAAAATGGCCTTATTGATCTCATATGGCCTTGTAACTGTATCATATGTAAATACTTTACCAAGCCACTACTACGGTTGCTGCTCAAAAATGAGCTTAGAGAACTCAGTAAACAATTGGAAAAAAGAAGGCTTAAGGAGGTGTCGTATATGGCAGAAGAGGCACCTGGAGAAGTAACAGTTGAATTAAAGAAGGAAGTTGAAGAGTTAAAGAGAGCTGTTGATGGCCTTAAAAACGTTATTGCCGAGCTTAGAGCGTCTTTAACGGACCTTACAAGCCCATATGCATTATTAAAATCAATGCCGTCTATTCCATCACCAACTACTGAAACGCCTCAGGAAGCTAGTGTCGAGAGTAGCAGTAGATCTCTTGAAAGCTCTAAGGAAACAACTTCATCGATAAAAGGCTCTAAAGTTGTTAAGATAAAAGTCCCCTCTAGACCCGAATCTCCTCCTAAATTCCCTAAAAAACAATCGGAGGAGTTTCATCCAATGAAAGAATCTCCTATACTATATAAACAAGCTCCATATGAAGAAGAGAAGAAGACAGTTAGTCTTGAAGAATTACGTGAAATGTTAAGAGAATTAGGAGAGGTAGTCAGTGAAGAGGAGAGGAAAACTACAAAGCCTAAGCTCGACATTAGGAGAGTCATCTATATCCTGAAGACAATTTATAACCTTAGAAAGGCTCTTCCAAGAGAAAGTATAGATAATATCATAAAACTAGCTGAGATACTTGGGCTAATAACTTCTACTGATAGAGAGATACTAAATACTATAGGTTCTCTAGTAGAAGATGCCTTAAAACAAGATCTTACACCTGACGAGCAGGTACTAGTTCTCTATGTGTTACTGAAGAACCTAGGCTATATTGATGAAGCTCTTGAAGAAGAGATCATAAAGATCGTATCAGATGTAGTTATTTCAAGAAGGAAGATTGCAGCTACAATAGAAAATGCAGCTACAAAGAGAGAAAGATCTTCCTTAATGAACTCTAACCTAAACGAACCAGGATCTAAAGATGATGAGCTTGGTAAAAATAGTGGATCTGAGAAAAGAGGGTAAAATGAATGGGCGTTTCAACAACGATATCGCATGCGCTACTAACGATCGTTGCTATCACCTTAGCAGTATCTTTAGCCATTGCCGTATTATCCCAATTAAGTACTATACTAAATACAATGAGTATGTCTGTAAAACATAGAAGTGACTCATTAAGAACTTTAATAACAATTACAAATGCATACTACGATTCCGTGAACTCTAAATTCCATATTTTTGTAAAGAACATAGGCGATATCCCATATAGTGATCTCGAAAATATCGATGTGTATATTGGAAGCGCTGATGAAGCATTAGATCTCTACAATGTTTCCACAAGTAACATTACAGAATACAATGAGATTGATGGCGTACTAACTCCGGGAGAAACCATAGAAATAGTCATCAAAGCTTCAAAGACCTATGACTCTCCCTACGAAGTGAAAGTAGTGCTTTCAAATGGTGTATCTGAAACATACATATTTAGTTAATGGTGGAGATCATGGGTGTTAGTGCAGCATTAGCTGGTTCAATAGTTTTATTCGTATTGGTATTTGCAGCGGCAACTCTAATAGGCATGATGTTATTCTCATTTGTCAGTATATCAAGAGACTTTCTCAACTATTATCTCAAAACACTAAAATCATATAAGAATGAAATACATATTGTAAATTCAACCATTACAAAAATAGTATCTTCTAGTCCGAACGTTACAATAGATATAGAGATCGAGTTATCAAATATCGGTCCAGATCCTATATGGAACTTTAACCAATGCGATATCTTCATATTATATAAAGATAATATCACTGGCACATTGCAAATACTGCATGGAGAGTATGGTATTAATTGGTGGGTAAGGGAGATCAAGTTAACCGATAATTACACGGTTTCATTTAATCAACATAAGATAATTGATAGCGGTGAAACAGGAGTTATAGAGATCATTGCAGAGGCCCCAATAGATATTTCTTATCCAATAAAGATAACTTTTGTCTCACATTATGGATCTAGAACTTCTAAATGGATTGATTTAACAGGGTGAAGGCTATGGCTGTAGAAGATATAAGGCTTATATCAACAGGCAATGAAGAGCTAGATATTAAGCTAGCTGGAGGAATACCGTTTCCATCACTTATAGTTATAGAAGGAGACCATGGTACCGGAAAATCTGTAGTGACTCAGCAACTTATATTTGGAGCATTAAAGTCTTCCTTAAAAGTTATTGTTGTAACTACAGAGTCTACAACAATGGGTTATATAAAGCGTATGGAACAAGCAGGATTCCCTATACTCGACTACTATATTATGGGTAGATTAACGGTTTATACGACTCAATTACCCGGTATTAAATGGACTCATGAATTTTCACGATTACTACCTGCTATAACTTCAAACTATATGGTATTAAAAATGGATCGCTATGATGTTTTCGTAATTGACAGTTTTAGCCATTTAGCAACATATTCGCAGCCAAATGAAGTATTGGATTTCTTCACAACTACTCGGCAAATCGTTGATAAGGGTAAACTCATTATAACAACTATTCATCCAGGAACAATAAAGGAGGACTTGCTTACACGTATTCGAGCTATGTGCGATGGATATTTTAAATTAAAGAACGCTGTTGTTGGTGGACGTTTTGTTAAGATAATGAATATTGTGAAATTAAAGGGTGCTCCAACCGTATTTGATTCCAACATTACATTCGATGTAGACCCTGCTTTTGGAGTTAAACTTATACCCATAGCTTTAGCCAAGGCCTAGGGTGAGTAATGTGCTGGCAAGACTAAATCTTTCACTTAGAATAGTAAGAAAACGTAGAGTAAGGAGAAAGATTAAGAAGATAAAATTACCGGAGTTTGGAAAAAAGCCACAATATCTCATTGACTATATTGAAAAAATCAAGAAAGAAATAGGTGAAGAACCATTAGTTGTTGATAAACTAACTGGAGATATGAAGACATGGAAAACATTTAGCATTATATATCCAGTAGGCGGAGGAGTGTTTATACATGCATATAGTCCTCCCGAAGGAACTGAAACAGGGTATAGTAGATATATAGTGATTGAGCCGCCAAGGCCTTCAACAAGATTATTTCGACTACTTGAGGAAGCTTTAGCAGCTAAAATAAAGCCCTACCACATTGCAGAATCAGCTGAGGAGAAAAAGAGGCTTCTTCTAGAATTAATTGAGGAGATTACAGAGGTTAGCGAAAAACCCGTAAAATATGATGAAATCAGGTTAAGGAATTCTCATGTACTGGTCTATAAGGGAGACATAGATTATGTAAAATATCATTTAATAAGAGACAAGATAGGAGTAGGTATTCTAGAGCCTTTCCTTAGAGATCCCTATATTGAAGATATTAGTTGCAGAGGAGTAGGCAGCATATACATAGTACATAAAATATTTGGTTCAATGGAGAGTAATCTAGGCTTCAAAAACGAGGAAGATCTTGATGAGTTTATTATAAAGCTAGGAGAGAAAATAGGGAAACCTATTTCAAGAGCACGGCCTGTAGTTGATGCAACATTACCTGATGGAAGCCGTATAAATATTGTATATGGTAATGATGTTAGTCTACATGGTAGTAATTTTACAATAAGAAGGGTCGCCAAAATACCTATAAGCGTGATCCAGCTGATTAAATGGGGTACTTTCGACGAGTATATTGCAGCATATATGTGGATGATGCTTAGTGAAGGTATGTCAGCTTTTATATGTGGAGAGACAGCTAGCGGTAAAACAACAACACTTAATGCAATATCGACATTTATAAGACCTAATTACAAGATCGTTACAATCGAGGATACAGCTGAAGTTGTACTGCCTCATCCAAACTGGGTCCGTGAATTAACAAGAGATACTGGTAAAGCTGAAAGTAGTGTAACAATGTTCGACTTGTTAAAAGCAGCTCTTAGACAAAGGCCAAACTATATAATAGTTGGAGAGATCCGTGGTATCGAAGGTAATATTGCATTCCAAGCCATGCAAAGTGTATCATGGGATACAGTGATAATGATACGTAGATCAAAGAGTAAGGAGGCAGAAATAGTTTACATAGGTGAATTTATTGATAAGTTTTATAGAGAAGAAGAGGAGAAAATTCCAAAATTCATATCAGGCTATGAAGTACTTACAATGGATAAGAATGGAAGGATTGTATGGGCTCGGATAAAGTATGTATTGAGACACAAAGTAGATAGATTATATAGGGTTATCTATGAAGGAGGGGGGTCAATAAAAGTAACTGGAACCCACAGTGTATTCGTTCTAGATGAAAATAATCTTATAATAAAGCCTAAATCAGTAAATAGACTCAATAAAGGAGATCTCCTTATTTCATTTACATGTAATAGTTTCAAAAATAATAAGATCTATAAAAATACTGAGCATCAGAATAAGATCAGAGATCTCATTCCAAAACTAACACCGACTAATAAAATACAATGCCATAAAAAGAATACAATAAGTAGTAGATATAAAATAGTATTAAATAATAAGAATAGAGCTGTACAAGTCATATGGATCTTGAAATTATTAGGTTTTGAGCCTTCATTAATAAATAATAAAGAACATTCATACGAGATCGAGATCAATAATGATAATTTGAGTCCAAATAATAGGATCCCGGCTAAGCCAATAATAGAACTAATAGAAAGAAATAACTTAACACATGAAATACGATCTGCCGCTCCGGAAATCTATGATCTGCTTTATAGAGTGAATACAAGGTTCATAACTAAAGATGATGCTAAGAGAATTATGTGCTTACTGAAGAAACATATTGATATACTAAGTAATTATGATAAAGAGTTGCTTATGCGCTTAGCACTTTTGATCAATAGTGATATAGCTATTATAAGAATTATTGATATAGAAAAAATATCCTATCAGGGATTTGTATACGATGTGTCTGTTCCTGAAACAGAATTATTTCTTGGAGGAGAATATCCAATAGCACTACATAATACTGGGCACCCAGTACTCTCAACATTTCATGCAGCAAACTTAGAAAGACTAATACAGAGATTAACTAACCCGCCAATAAACGTCCCTAAGACTAATATGGATAGCCTTAATATTGCTTGGTTTCAAAGCGCAGTCTATAGCAAGACAGGGCTTCTCGTCCGTAGGGTTATAACAGTAAATGAAATAGTTGGATACGATCCAGAGTCTGACGCTATATCTGCTATACCAGTTTTCACATGGGATCCTTCTACCGACAGATTTAGATTCGCAGGTAGGGGAGCTAGTTATCTTCTTGAGGAAAAAATAGCAGTTATGAGGGGGATCTCTAGAAGAGATATAAAGCTAATTTATGAAGAACTCGATCTTCGTGCTAGATTCTTAAAACTGTTAGTAGAGAAGAATATAGTAGATTATTCTAAGGTATTCAAGGCAATTGTGAAAACCTATCAACTAGGGCTTGAAGAAGCATATAGAAAACTAAGGAACGATACACTATTATGAGGCTTTAGATAATGAGTAGAATATTAAAAAAGCTATATATGGCAAAGGATATACTTCTTGAAAGGATCTCATTAAGAAAAGAATTATTGATAGTCCTCATAATATTAATTACTATACTAGTTTATGGAGAAATAATATACCTACCGCATCCATTCAATATAATTATAGGTGCAACCACAATTGTTCTATCTTTTCTATGTATAATTTTTAGCGATGTCATCAAGAAGCTAAAGCCTCTTGGAGTAGAAGAGGATCTAGTCTATATACTTGCACATCTTAGAAGTGTAGTAACAGGTAATCCACCATATAGTATACTATTTAAACTTGTAGGAGAGAGTGATTTTTATCATAAGAAGTATAGGAACTTATTCAATAAGATCTATGTATTGATAAAGCATTGGGGATATAGTGCTCCAGATGCCCTTAGATTAGTCTCAAAAGAGGCTTTTTCACGTGTTGTTGAAATGTTTCTACAGAGATTATCAGCCGTTATTGCTATAGGAGCTGATGTTAGTGAGTATTTGAGGATAGAATATAATACATTATTTTCAGAATATAGAACAGCATATTTAAGGAGAATAGATGCTTTAAGAGTAATTTTAGGTGTATATGCTACACTAGTTGGTGCATTTGTTTTTATGCTGGCTAATTTTATGTTATTAGGACTTTTCTTTGGAGGAGATATAGATATAATAAGGACTGGAATAATAGGCATAGCTTCTGCTGAATTAGCATTATCCATGCTCTTATATGCGTTCATTAAGCGAGGACGTCTTGAGCATACAATGAAGATTAGGCCTAGGATAATAACATATATAAAAATAGCCACTGTAGGCGGCTTAGCATCTGCTATATCATTTATACTTATTCTCGGCCGACAATTTGTATATAGCTTGGAGACGGCGCCTATACTTATGGTATATATAGGTTTATCCTTTCTCCCAGCAGGTCTTCTTGCTAAGAAACATGAAGGACAGATATATGAAATAGATGATTTCTTTCCAGTATTTATCAGAGGGTATGGAGAACACCTAGCTATAGTTCCTAATATGGCTGAGTCGTTAAAGCCTATATTAATAGCTGAACTAGGTAAATTGAAGAAGTTTTTAAGAAATGCCTATGCAAGACTAGTTAATTTCATAGATCCGAGGATTGTATGGAATTACTTTGCTGGAGAAACAGGCAGTGAAATGGTTAGAAGAGGTATACATATTTTCATGGATACTGTTGAAAATGGTGGTGATGTAAGAATGGCTGGTATACTAATATCTGATCACTTAAACGATTTAATTAGGCTTAGAAGAACTATGCTGCAAGTATTTAAGACCTTTGAATCAACAATGTATCTTATGCATGGAGCCGCTATACTTCTCCTAACGTTCATTACTAAGCTTATAGTTGTATTCTCAGATATATTGACTACATTTGTGCAGACAATTCCTCCAGAATTTGCAGGATTATTCCATATAATTACAGTTCCTTCAAGTGAAGTAGCCATGCTTACAGCTATTGCTACATTTATGATAACCATTGCTAATTCAATAGCTTTAATGGCAGCTAATCCTGGCTCGAAATATGCTGGACTAATGTTCTTGTCAATCTTGATGATAATATCGGGGATAACCTACTATGCTGGCCAATACTTTATGGAGATGATTATATCTCAAATAGTTGGTGGCTTTACAAGTGTCATGGAATTCTCTTCATAGGTAAATAGATGTGATGAACATACTGTATAGTTTAAGTTATTGGCATTTACTAATTTTGAGATATTAATATCTTAAGTAGAAAACTATTATTTTCGTAGGATTCTAGATGTTATATTGCTGTTATATTTAAATTTACGAGGTGCTAATGGAGTGCTTAAACCGGAAGATCTATCTCATATACGAATTCTATCATCACCGATCATAACTTTAAAGGGAGATAGAATATACTTCACTGTTACAAGAATAAATCATGAAAAAGATGTATATGAGACAAATATATGGGTATATGACCTTAGAAGTGATAAAGTATATGGACTAACAAGTGGACCTAATGATTATTCTCCTGAACCATCACCTAATGGTAAACTTTTAGCATTTCTATCAAGGAGAGGATTCACTGAGAAAGAGTTTGGAACAGCTATATATATGCTTGATACAGAGGATTCGGCAGAACCATGGGTTTTAGTAAGATTTAAGAATAAGATATTGAGTATCGCTTGGAGGCCTGATGGAAAGGAATTGGCTGCGATCATAAGTGAGGGTAAACCTGAAGATGATGTTAAGCACATAGAGGACTTACCTGTATGGATTAATAGAATAGGATATGCTTACTACTTATCATCAAATTTGTACCTAATAGATCCATTAAGTGGAGAGTATCATAAAATAACTGAAGGAAAACATTTTGTAAGACAAATGGCTTGGTGCAGGAATGGAAGATTTATAGCTTATACAGTAAGTAGGGACCGCCTCCATCCATATCTTACTGATCTACATATATATGATCTAGAGACTAATGAAGATACCTTGATCCTAAAAGATATTACTTCATATTCGCCTATTGCGTGGAGTCCTGACAACAAATATGTATCATTAATATATCATCGATGTGAAAGAGGATTTGCAACACATCATAAAGTATATGTAGTGAATATTGAAACAAGGGAGGAAATTTGTATAACATGTGATTTTGATCGTAATGCCTACAATACATTAAATTCTGATGTTAGAGCAAGTAGCAATGCAAAGAATATCTACTGGTCTAGAGAGGACTATCTATACTTTATGTTGAGTGATAGAGGATTAACAAAGCTATATCGTGTAAAACTAGGCTCTGAACCAGAACTACTAATTAATAAAGAAGGATTCGTAATTGATGAATTCTCTGTATCAGATAATGATGTTATTGCATTACTTGGTATGACATCCTATGAGCCAAGGGAGCTATATGTATTAAGAGGAAAGGATCTTGTAAAATTAACAAATATGAATCAATTCTATTTATCAAGAATTAAACTTGGGAAGGTAGAGAAGTTCACGTTTAGATCTAGTGATGGAAAG
>Ga0190310_1000776_pt1 | contig 10338 bp, 17 predicted proteins | sample 48700778_MG_FD_165059 | JGI IMG/M metagenome (GOLD analysis project Ga0190310, IMG submission 165059) | Hydrothermal vent sediment bacterial communities from Southern Trench, Guaymas Basin, Mexico - 4870-07-7-8_MG | ecosystem: Environmental > Aquatic > Marine > Hydrothermal vents > Sediment ... | reverse complement strand
GGCTTATAACGAAAATTGGGGCATTAAAATTGGTTCTTAAGGATTTAGGAAAGGAGGAAATAGCAAACGAATTATTTAACTTTGGTTGATTTATTTTTTCTTTTTATTTTTTAAAACAAATTCCTTTATAACATCGACCTGCCCTTGAATATAGCTCACTTTCTTATCAACTTCATCAATTTTTCTATCTAAATGAGGTAAATCATTGTTTCTTATTTCTTTGACTTCTTTACTAACCTCTTCTACTTTATCCAATTTTCTAAGAAGCTTAATAATATATCCTAGTATCGGTATTATTACCGCACTTATAGCCCATTTGGCGAACTCTAGCAGGTCCATAATAAAGAGTATACTTTCTTCCTTTTTACCTTTTTACCTAAGTATTTCTCCAACATATACTCCACATAATTCTTTGTGGCGACAAATACCATTTTATTCTTTGTAATACTCTTCTATAATTTTGTATCCATTGGCTTCCAACCTCTTTTTTATTTCATCTTTGTTGTCAAGTAAAGGATGGGGCTCTATACTTCTTCCGTCAGGTAACTGACCAGATTCTTCATAAAACTCAATAACAGTATAATAAGTATCATCAGGCGGCTTATAATGATAAATCGATGCATTTACTGGCTCTACATCTGAAAAGTTGTCCGGATTTAGCTCAAGTATTTCTACAATATCTTTCATTACCCTTCCTATGCATTCATCACTCTCACAATTCTTCTCTTTTTCTCCTTTTATAATTAACACATACTTCCTGATCATCTTATTATTAAGTAAGCACCCAACACTCTACCATAAGTTGTAGATCCTTGTCCTGAAATATCATCGTAGTATGAACATAGTGCAAGTTCTAGCTTGTAGAGACCATTCGTAAGCTTAGAAGATGGAATTGATATTTCACCATAATAAATTTTAGCACTAGTTGATAATCCATGAGTTCTTGAATAAGTTGTACCATCTGGAGTTACAATCTTTATTATTAGGTCTCCACCAACACCAGAGTAATATCCTTGTATAGCATATATGAATAATCCATTAGTTGATTTAGCTAATTGTCCAGCAGGGAAATATCTATCTTTGATAGTATAATTTTTACATGATATTGGGTCTGGACCGCCATAATAGTACGAATGATATGAAGATTCATAGTCTTCTAATAGTGGGAATGTAGCTTTAGCATAAGGTTCACCATTTCCATAAACAGTACCACTTGCTTTGATATCTCCAGAAACATCTAACGCTGCAGAAGGTGAACTTGTTCCTATACCAACATTACCTCCTAAGAAGTAAGAATTACTTGAGGCAGATATCCTTACTTTTTCTGAATCGGCATCAAATAATTGCAACATGCCTGCACCTTTTGAAGAGCTTGAACCTCCTCGAGCAGGTGTTATCCTAGCAGCCTTCCAAGTACCAGCACCAGATCCAAATTTAAAGTCATAAGCCCCACCCCATCTTCCTGTCCCAAAGGTAGTATATAATTGACCACCCGTATCATCTGTTTCTATAAATAAAGGTGCACTACCACTAGTTAAGATATATAATTTACCAGCTACCCTAGCATTTCCAGAAACATCTAAAGGGTATGAAGGACTCGTCGTTCCTATACCAACACTTCCAGAAATAAATATATTCTTATTGTAATCCCAATCAATTGGTAACCATCTCTCTAAAATAGAGGCTACATTTGCATAGCTAAGTCCCATTATCTCTCTTATCCTTATTGCTCCATCAGCACCTCTAGAGAACTTTATTGTAACTCTGATATATCTCTTACCACTAGTTCTACTATCTAATCTCCACACTGTTGTTTCATCCCAATGAGATATATTGCCACTCCAATCAAGGTGTGTTGTAACATCAGATGAAAAATCAGAATATGATGATGACTCTACTTTAACTTGCTTTAAAGTGCTTATATGTCTCATCTTGAATACTATAGCAGTAATATCACCATAGTTCCATCCGTCAACATCAAAGTAAAATCTAAGCATATAGTCTTTATTTGCTGATACAGATATAGCCACTTCAGTACCCTTAAGATCTGTAATATACTCCCAAGTGTAATCACCTGTTATATCACTCCAAGTTCCAGCATCTGGATCATAAAGTTCAACTTTGTAAGGAGGATTAAACCCAAATGCATTTGACATTATTATAGGTGCTAAACCAAGAATATTGTCATACCTACCCGCATAAATATATCTAGGCATTATTCTAGTGTGTTCACCAAGTATAATTCTATCAGTGCCCCCAGAATCTTTTATATGGTCTCCACCTACCTGAATATTACCAGCAGTCCATAAACCCCCGCTTTTATCAACAGTAAGAACTTCAGAAGTAGTACCTGCCTGAACATCATTTACCTTTATCCTAAAGTATGGATCGTTTGGTATTGAAGAATCATATGCTAAACCAATATGTACTTCTCCTTTAGATGAAGTATATCCAGTACTGTAAAGATCCAGCCAAGCTCCATAAGCTACACCACTCTGAGCTCCGTATATTCTTAGGTATTGGTCATTATGGTATCTTACAATATGTCCGTTAACTACAATCTGTTTGTTGAAGTAGAACTGATTTCTATCTGTTACAAAATGACAGTATCCAGTATTTTGAGGTCCTATTCTGGCATAGCCATAGTCTGTATAAACATGTGCAGTCCCAATAGAATCTACTTTAAACCTAACTGTACCCCCCTGCTCAATCCTAAATTCGATTGGTGAAGAATCCCCTACTACTCTCCAATCAACATTATCTGTTGTGTTCTCAAGTTTTATCCAAGCTGCATATCCAGAAGTAGTTTGTTGTAAGGTAAGTTGAGGACCGCCTGCTGTTATAGTTAACTGACCTGTCATAGAATCACCGCTAACATTCACAAATCTCGAGTCTGCTTCAGATTTTGTATAATAATTGCTTAAATCAATTGAAAATGTGATTTTATTGTTTGTGTCGTCGAAGGATACTGAAAGGGGAGAATCTGCAGTAAAATGTAGAGTTTCATCAGAAGAATAAGTAATTTGAACTGTTGAACCATCTCCAATAGTCAAATCATGAGTATGATCTACCAATGCAAAATCTGAAGCATGTTTTCCATCCACCATATCTGCATCTAATCCAGATCCTGAACCCTGTGGGCTAATATCACTTGGAGAATGAGTATGAGGTTCTGGAGGATATTCAGATGGTTTATCTGGAATGTTATCCCAAAAAGGAGAATCCCAAAAGTCCGTTATATCTCCTCTTGTATGAGTATGATCTATTGGAGCAAAATTTGTATCGACATAACTTTTTGTCACAGCATCTTGTGAATCGGTAGGATTTGCAAGATTTATTATCTTAAACCCTGCTGCATCTAAATCCTGTGTTAAAGTATAATTTTTTATTAGATTCCAAGAATCTATTGTCTCTTTATCATATGTTTCGACAAATTCTAAACCATCTTCTGTAGATTTTACTCTAATAAAATAATCTGCATATCCCGTGTAGTCATCTGGAGTATCTACCAAAGCAATGAATGAAATACCTTTTTTGTTGCTCATGGTATGACTTTCCAAGTTCCATCCATCATTCGGTTACCCGCCCCAAAGCAGGTATCAGTCCCACCATCACTTATACTCCCACTACCCGTTGTTGAATATAAGTCATTCCCCTCAATTAAATTACCTGTTCCCCCTAAAACCTTTATTCCATATCCTGAATATCCTCTACAAATGTTGTTGCTAACAACATTGTAATTTCCATTTATTCTTATTCCATCTGGAATAGTGTTTTTGCAGGTATTTCCTTCAATGAGGTTATTTCCTCCACATAGATAAATTCCTGCATAATCTCCTGAACTTTCAATATAGTTTCCCTGAACAATGTTATAATTAGCACCGTAACTCGAACCTATTCCTGCATACTGAGGGGAAATGATGACATTTCCAACTATTGCATTGTTACTTGCTTGATCCAGAAATATTCCATACATGTAGTTATATCTGCAGACATTTCCAATTATTACATTATAGTTTGACGAATAGAGATGCACTCCATCACCCGGTCCGTTATAGGCACTATCTGCCGTAAAAACGCTATTTGCTACAACATTCCATTTTGCATTTCTTATATCCACTCCTTCATCACTTCTATAGTTCACATTTATGCTATCCACAATGTTATATGATCCTCCATTAATGTAAACGGCATATTGAGTAAATTCCGTAAACCAGCAGTTAGAGATAAGGTTTCTTTTTCCTGTTAGAGTAATCCCATAAAAAGGAACAGCTGCAACATTTCTTTTATTTCCATTGAAGTATATATTTGTGACATATCCATGATCAGTTGACTTAAGTATTGAAAATGAAGTATCATAACCGTCTGGAATCTTTAGGATTGTTGATTTTCCACTTCCCATCAAAGTTTTATTGCTTATGTCAATAGAACTTGTTATGTAAAAAGTTCCAGGTAAGAGAACTACACAATCGCTTTCTGATAATGCAGATATTATCTCCTCTTGATCATCAACACCATCACAAATATAATCGGCCCTATCTTTTAACTTTTGAGGAGTATCTGAAGCCGCAACGGTGATAGCAAAAGTCCCCCTTTTTTCTATTTCAGCCTCTAAGTCCCTCCTCAACTTACTCAAAAAATAAAGTAATTTTGCAAGTGTTATCTTCATCTTATTTTTATACCTTTTCCCATTTGCTTTCTCCTATTAAATTACCATAAGCATCATAAGTATATGTTTTTTGTATTGTTGCTATTGTTGTTCCTGAAGCATCAGTGATTGTTAATGTTTCAGATGTCAAGTTTCCGTTTGCATCGTATCCATATTCAGCATTTGAAATGTAGCCTTCTATTCTAACAAACTGTGAAGTAGACGGGTCCCAAACAAATCCTGTGAAGTATGTGTCTTCATCTACTTGTGTCTCTGGTAAAGGATATGTGCTTGGGAAATTACCTACATTTACCGTTCCACTAACGCTTACGCTTCCCGTTACAGATACAGAATCTGTTGAAGAGCTTAGAGCCCAATTTCTGTCTCTAGCATCATATGGCAACTCTACTTTTAGTCTGTCAGCAGTTGAGTCATAAGCAATATTTGACCCTTCTATTGTAACACTCTTTAAATCACTTATTTGGGAAGATGGCAATGGATATTCACTAGGAAAGTTGTCAACACTCACAGTTCCACTGACTGTTAAGCTAGTATTTATTACATTTACATCTAAAGGAGTATTTTCAACAGAAACCATGACATTTCCTGCCCCATCTACTCTTAGAATCTGACCAACTAAATCCATAACCATCTCATCTAAGTATACATAACCTTCACTTGAGCCTGCAGTTGCCTGCATTCTTAGTTCCATACTTGCCGCTTGTTTAGGTGCTACAACAGTCCTTGAATCCACTTGCCAGCTTGCAGAGGGTGTCAAAGTGTATTCTTCTGTAGAAATAATTCCACCTGAAGATCTTCTCCAAATTACAATTAGCTTCACATCAGTTATATCACCTTCTTCTTTATGTGCAAAGCTAAAGGTAACTCTCTGATTTGCAGATACAGGTCTAGCAGGAGTAGTTATAGTACCTGTTTGCCCTGCAGAAATTGTTACTTTAAGAGAATAATTTCCTGCATAAACCTGATCACTTTGAACTTCTTGAGTACAATTTTCTGCAGTAGTATCTGTTGTTCCATCTTCAAAAGTCTGCTCATAAACTCTAATTCTAACTAAAGAACTAATAGGAACATCTATATTGTTAGTATTAGTTACTATTTCTTGTAAAGTAGACTCTTTTGCCAGACCTACAGAATCTTCTTTTATACTTATAGAGACGGTTTCAGAAATGGCAGTTACAGTATCAATTGTACCTCCAGTTATATATACATTTTTGAGATCACTAACTTGACTATCTGGTAAAGGATATTCAGAAGGAAAGTTATCAACAGATACTGTTCCTGAAATTGAGAGTTCTGGCTGAAACTCTTCTACATTAACAACTAGTCTACCTGCTGAATCTTTCTTATAAATGCCTTGAGGTAATTTATTTAACTCTTCCTCTTCTTTCTTTTCGCCGATTGATCTTGCCATTTTTTATATATAAATCTAGTACCTTCCATCTCAAAATATTCACCTTTAAGGAAAGTGCCACAATCTATTATAACTGCATCTTTATATGTTGTAATTGCTGATTTATGTGTATGCCCGTGAATTAGAAATTGAACCTTTTCCTTCTTAGCTTTCAAATAAACTGCTTTCCTAAATTCTTCAATATCTTTCTTTGTTCCTTTTGTTCTTATAGTCTCATAGCTATACTTATAAGTCATAAAATCAATTATTTTTGCTATTACTCCCCAGAACAATTGCAAAATTCTATTTGCCTCCCAAAACTTGTCACCAAACATCAAATAGAATTTCCATAATAGCTTAAACCTTCTATAAAGAGGGTCGCATTTGAAATCGTGAATTACTAATGCTTTATACCACTTATCATATTTTTCTGAATAAACTTGAAATGTCTTTTCAAATGCCAGATCAAAGTTAAAGTAGTCTGCATAATCAAATGCTAAGAAATCGTGGTTTCCAACAATGTAATAAAGTTTTGTTGATGCTGAAGCCTCATTCAAACTTTCTACTATGTCTTTATACTCCTTTAATAAGGTTTCGGGTTCTTTAACCCAAAAGTCAAATATATCACCTAAAAGGTAGACTTCATCATAGTTAACAAACTTTTCTATTAGTTTTTTGAAGTTTCTGACAACTTTTGGCTTACAAAGTTTCGATCCTAAGTGCACATCTGATACAAAAAGTCTTTTGATCATAATATCTTATAAGTTCTTATGGTAAAAGAAATATTATTTGCTGTAGGAGGCGCTTTAACATATGTGCTAATAAATTACATAATATTTTCACAGATAGAAGGAGCAGATTACTTTGAAGTAAAGGGCTATATCAATGGATTAATAAGAGGGGCAGGATCAAAAGAAAAAGCAAAGGAATTATTAGATGAATGGTATAATTTCTGGGTTAATAGAAAACCTTTCATGAAACCAGTATTAGACCACTTTTATAACTATGGATTAAAGAGAATTGAGGCTTTATACAGATAAAATGGGGGCAAAGGAGGGAATACTTGAACTCGCAGGAGGAATTGGATTATTCTACTTAGGGAAAGCAATAGGTAAGAAACCATGGAATTATATTCTACAAGGTGTAGGTATTGGAGTGGCTGGTAAAGGAGTTTATAATATATTAGCACCTGTTTTAGAAGAATTAACAAGAGAATATGAAAAACCAATTCCAAAAACGCACTTTTTCCCTGTAGAGATAACAGAACTAAAGAAAATTGAAGTTTTGAATAGATTAGTGATTGGCTTTAATGTTTACAACAATTACGGTAGATACTTCAGAACATATGGTTATGTCTACTTAATTCCAAAAGAGGCAGGAGCAGCTTATGGATATAAGAGTGAAGCTTTAATACTTAATTTGAAGCCAGGAGTCAACAAATTCAAGTATAATTTCCCAATACCAATAGATCTTAGAGGAAAAGAGGTTTATGTAAATATAGTATTGTATGATGAGCCTTGCACAAACGCATTCTGCTTAGAGCATATCGTAGGAGGCACATTAAAGATATACAAAATAACATTATGATAGTTGCAGAAAACTTCGAGCAATACTTAAAAAAGAAGTTTGGAGAAAAGAATAGCCCAAGGGCGCAACTACAACCACAAATGGTTGTTTATTACCCCTACCAGCAAAATTATGAGAGGTATTTGTTCTACTATCTTTGTGCATTAGTAGCGATACTAGCAATAATAGCGATAGTTGCCATATTTCAAATGAGAAAGTGATCGAACCTTTAGAAGCATGGGATAAGAAACATATATTAGAATTAGTTAAAGCTGGCGAAAGAAAGAAGATTTATGAGTTTTTTGTTCCAATTGGTTATGTTTTGCAGTTAGACGGAATAAGATTTCATAAATACAATCCTTATTGTATAACGATCATTGAAGGTGATGGAGTGATAATTGATAAGATAGAAGAGGAAATAAACAACTACAAATATCCTAAGAAATTCTTCATTGAAGGCGCTTTAAGAATATACGCAATCAATAATGACACTTCTGACCATTATTTTGAAATCGTCCTTGACGCTTATTTAATTAAATTACCTTCTTCTTATTAATGGTGTATAAATTCACGGTAAGTTTGCCTGATGAGTATAAACAAATAATTCAAAACTTGATGTCAAAACTTGGCTTAAAGACTCATCGTGAACTTCTCGACGCTTTAATAAATTTCTTTCTTCAAAAAAATGAAAAATACAAGCTAAAGAAGGTAAAATGTTACATTTGTGGTTCTACTTCTATTGTCTACAAAATCCCTGAATTTATATATTTGTGTCCAAAATGCTTTAATCTGATAAAATCTTTAGCTTTTAGTATGCCAGAAGAAGAAACAAAAAAGCCTGAAGAAGAAAAGAAGAAAACAGAGGAAGAACAACAAAAAGAGGAGGAAACTTCTGAATGATAGTAGAATTCAACACAGCAAGTGTGAATCCGATAGGAATAGTCCTCACTATAGTTATTCTTTCTATTTTATTTTTTTATTGGTTATATAGCTACCCTCTTAGACAATAGTCTTGTAGTCAACTACTGGTCTTTCCCTATTTTCATCATATTCTATATACCTAGTTCTTCTAAAGTTGATGAAATATGTCTTATTCTCCTTTATGTCATAAACTTCTACCGCCTCCCACACTACATCTATGCTTCTTAACTCCCCTACAATTTCCTCGCCATTTTCTATTACTACCCTTACTATTTTTCCTAATTTGTTGAATAGGTGCCTCATATAACTTGATTTTGCCAAATGACTTTTAAGCAACTCTTCGTAATTCCTCTTCATTTTATTATAATCGCAATTTTTCCTTCCTTTCTTTTTATTTTAATAAAACCAGCCCTTTGCCAAGCTCTTAAAACATTTATTATACTTCTTTCTCGGAGTTCATAATCAAGATTCTTCTTTATCATTTCTAAAGTGATTACTCTATAACCTTTTTTCTTTAACTTTATCATCGCCTTATTTACAATTCTCCAAGTGTTTTTGCTTATCATTTCAGAGTTATTATAGTCTTGAAATCTTCAAATCGGATTTCAACAATTGGCAAATCTCTTTCAGTTACAGTCTTTCTTCTATTAAAGATAACATTTTCTAAAGTGAAGGTAATGTAAGCATCAATGATTTTTTCAAGATCTTCTTTCATCTTATCTAAAGCCTTTGCAGTAACTCTAACCCAATCTTTCTTACTTCTTATGTATCTTTTAAGAGTTGCTTTTTTTATGATCATTTTTCTCTTTCTTTTTTCCTTTTTCAAACCATTCCTCAAGTTTTTTATCTATATACTCATAAAGCTCATTCTTCAATTTTACATACTCCATATAACAATCTTCACACACAAAGTAGATTTTACCGCCTATTTTAATCATATGAGATGGCACAACAATAAGATGGTTTGGCATCTCTTCTAGTTCTAACAATACTTTTCCACATCTCTGACATACAACTTTAGTTTTCTCTTTCATTTTCCTCTTTCAGGTCTTTTGCTATTATTACACCCAAAAGAAAACTTAATGCATAAGTAATGCCAGCAAATTTTGTTATAAGATATGCTATTCCGCCATATAATGCAATGTCAAACAACGCATATATTAATGCATCTATTCTACTCATTTTCTTCTTTCTTCTCCTTCCAAATATTCCCATGCTTCTTCATACGCCCTATAAAGCTCATCCAATGCATATACATATTTATTAAGCACTTTTATACAATCCTCCATGTCATTTACTCTCCCTTTTATCTCATCTAGATCACACTTATCAACTGCCCTCCTTATTTTGTCTATATCTACTGTTATTGCATCTAGTAAGTGAAGGATTGTATGGTATGGGTAATCTATTTCCTTCTTAGTCATTTTCCTCTTTTTTGACCTCTTTTTTCTTCTTTTTTGGTTTTAAAATTACATATTCTTCTCCTATTATCTTTATTTTTCCTCCCTTTTCGACTTTAATCCAAACAGGTTCGCTAAATCTTGCTTTAAGTCTATTTATCCATTGCCTAATAGCAAATTTAATTTCATTTAGTCTCATTTTCCTCTTTCTTTTTAAAGAGTTTATTTATTTTTTCCTGAATTTCCTCTAATCGATTTATAAATTCTTTTCTTCGCTTCTCCTCATACCTTTCGTAAATCACTTCGAAAAAAGCCTCTATAGAGTAAAATACAAGGAAATATATTGTTTTCCCTATTGCATACCCTAGCCCCCCTGCAATTCCTAATATAAT
>Ga0190310_1000774_pt1 | contig 10365 bp, 9 predicted proteins | sample 48700778_MG_FD_165059 | JGI IMG/M metagenome (GOLD analysis project Ga0190310, IMG submission 165059) | Hydrothermal vent sediment bacterial communities from Southern Trench, Guaymas Basin, Mexico - 4870-07-7-8_MG | ecosystem: Environmental > Aquatic > Marine > Hydrothermal vents > Sediment ... | reverse complement strand
CCTTCTAGATGAAATATCACGTTAAGAGGCGTTAAAGAAAGCTTTTAGAGATATGCAGTTGATCGCTTCAGTTTTCCCTGAATTATTGCGGGGGGTGGGACTTCCACCAAGATTTACTGGTAAAGTCCCGAAAAATTTATAAATTATTAACCTCCGTTAAAGGTGTTTAAGGGGATGCTAAGGTTGTGTAGAAGCCGTCTTATCATCCTCCTTATCTGTCTCCTGTATTTTGCCTCGCTTGGAGGGGTCATTCAGAATATCAATGTTGTGGGAGGTGTTCAAGGTCATGAGAATATAATATTTTCTGATGACTTCGAGTCGTATCCCATAGGCTCTTTCCCTTCTCAGGGTGGATGGAAGATCGTTTGGGATGGTGCTGGAAGGGAGTATCAAAAAGTGATTATAGCGAAAGAAGTCTTAGGATTTGATGAAGGGCATGGCAAGGTTCTACACTTACTTGGGGTGACGGGCTGGAGCTCGGTTGTCAAAAGATCATTTATTACAAATTCAAGGTATATTGGCTATGAATTTGACATTCTGATACTCGATAGAGGAGAGGGCTATCGAGATCATCCGGGATTCTTCTGCGAGGAATGCAGGACGTGGGGGGCGTATTGGGCTACGGTGGAATTCAGCCACAAGGACGGTAAAATCTATGCTAAAGATGGAACGGTACTCGGTTCATGGACTCCGGGAAGATGGTACCACGTAAAGGTTATTCTAGATAGGGAGAATGACCGATATGACGTCTACATCGACGGGCAATTAAAGGGACACAATCTCTTAGCTAGGGGATCCGATGACCCGTCAAGTTGGAACATAAAATCACTAGCCCTCGTATCAGCCTGGCCAGGAAAACCAGTACTATACGACAATGTTAAGGTTTTCATCGTTGAAGCTGGGTCAACTACTACGACCACGACGGGTGCTATTGGCGACCTTTGGACAGATAAGGATGGTCAAGGCTACAATGTGGATGATGGAAGTTACCGGCTATTCGAGACCATAGTCTTCCACTTCAAATTTAATGTTAGAGTTTTGGGTCCATGCTTGAGATTTATAGGTCCATATGGTGAGGTCTCACCCCTATGCATGAACACAAGACCTGAACCCGGAAAGACGTACAATATTCCAATATACTTTAATGAGGAGAGGGATATAGGGGAGTGGACGGTAATTCTAGAAGCCACCTTAGAGGAGTCTAATGAGAGGGTTGAGGTCGATCGACTACGGATACGGATAACTGGAGAGACCACGACAACCACCACAACGACAACTACCGAGTTAGGTGTTAAGTTTAGAGGTATTGTTTGGAATGAGCCTTCAGAGCCCTATGATGTAGTTGTGAAGATAGATGAGATTCTGCTGGATCCTGAAGGAAGGCTATCCCCAGGGGATATGGCTCATTTAGATATCGCTGTAGATCCTGAGAATCTTCCAGCACCTAATATCGATTGGCCTCTAAATAAGGGTGATAGAGTGGAAATCTACGCAAGACACTATGAATATGATTGCTGGAATGGACAATATGATATATGTGTATGGGTCTACTTGATGGAATATCCATATGATGGCTATGTTCGGCTAATTGAGGAAAAGACGATAACCATCACGACGACGACTACTATTACAGTCTATGAAACTTCTACGTCAACGATTTATCGTGGCGATACCACTTGGACGACTGTTACGGAGTATGTGGCTGACACTACTTATAGAACCATCGAGTCACGGACCACCGTCACGATGACGCATTACACCACAAAAACCTACACCACAACCATAACGACGACGATAACCCAGTCCGCAGGCATCGTAGCCATCATTATAGGCCTTTCAGTAATATTAACTAAAATCCGTAGGAGGTGGAGGGGAAGTGGATAAATCTCTAAAATTAGGAGCTGTAATCCTCATCGTATTGTTATTGTCTCCGGGAATATTGTCAACAATACACGCAACATCACCGCTTACAAGAACGATAACAATAACCATAACTAAGACCGAAACAATAACAGAAACGATAACAACAACCACCACGATAACAACAGGAACCAAAACATACACGATCACAAAAACAATAACAACAGGGACCGTGACGATACAAGTAACCAAAGAAAGACCAACTACTAAGCATACAACAATAACTAGATATACCACGACCACGACAACCTCGACAGTATTTGCGACACCAAAACCTAGGGTCGATATCGATTTAGAGCTTCAGCCACATCCCTTACTCATGGGGCGGCCGTCAAGGATTTCAATGACAATATATAATCTGGGGTCTGTTAAAATTCCGATAAAACTAGAGATTTATTTCTTCTATCCAAAGGATCAACCCATCCGTCAAACAAATCCATTTATCGGTGAATGGCCCCTAGAGCCCTCACCCTTTGAAGATAGCCCATTTCTAGATTCGAGACAAATTCTACTTGACAGCGATTACAAATCCGTTACCATAGATCTTCCCAGCGCTTCTTGGAACTGGATCCCGAAGCCTAACCTATTGAAAACATCCTCCGAAAAGGTGTTACGGATTATTGCAAACATTCTATCAGCGCATCCAGATTTAGTTAGTGGCGCTTTGCTCGGAACAGCTGATGTATTATTGGCAGCCAGGGCTTTCGCTACCTATATCTCAGCAGTGCAGAGCATGAATTATAAAGTAGTTATTAAAATATCGGAAGGAGACACCGGCCGACCGTTATTATCAAGAGAATTTAACGTAGAAGTTTTGGTTCCCGTGGATAAAAAGATGCTTTTGGGCGTATGGCTGATATCCTCAGTAGCCAGAGCTTTAGCGGGTCTAAGCGCGTTGGTCATAGGTGTAATATTGTCTGGCGGAGCAGTGTCTCCGTTCTTACCTCTAATTTTGAGCTTAATAGGTGTTGTCATGTGGGGGGTGTCGCTTACAAGCTATCTGGCCGCCTACGATCCAGATCCAAACTACACAATTATGGTCAATGCCGATGAACATCAGATCCCCGAGACTTTAAGGGAGATAATTAATTCCCTACCTGAAGGACCTGAAAAAAGATTGGCCAAAGCATTGGGGAAGTATTATTCTTTGATGAACAGCTTTGCCAGATCGTTAGCTAAGTATTATGGGGCGGCGGCTGAAGATGATAAGAATAGTATGATAATGCATTTAGGAAGCGCTGAATCCGCTTTACGTGCGGCAAATGAATGTCTCCAAGAGATAATTGAGCATCTTAGAGAGCTGGGAGTCGCAAATGAAAAGCTCCCAAAATTAGATCCTAAACAAATGGAAAAAATCCTAGAAAATGTGACGTTTAGTGAAGATATTCAGAGATTAATAGATGAGCTCGGGATAAGTGGGTATAAAGAAGGCTTGAAGTTGTTAGCCCAGAACATCCCTGACGAGGCATTTAATATGACGTTGTCCTCATATATGGAAACATTATCCAAAATAAATAAACAGCAGGCATCTCATATCCGTCAAGCTTTAGAAAATATAACAAAAGGTGTTGAGACGACTAGCACCACTATTAAGAAAGTAAGCAAAATACAAACTTCTAGCACCATATCTACGGCTGGACTGAAACCCACAGCAATGTTACTTACGTGTATAATCGTTGCTGCGTCCGCTATTATAGCGTTAACTCTACTTATTAAAAGGAAGAAAGAAAAAGCTATTGAATGGTCAACTGATGACTCTATTGAATGGATTTTTAAATTTAAGGTGATCAGCGGTGAGCGCTAAGAAGGTTAGATTAACCCTAGTAGATGAAAGGGGTAAAATTCTTGGCCGCCCTCGAGTTCAATTAGGTGTCACTGTAGAAGAGTTCATAAATGACGCAATAAAGCATCTCAACTTACCTCGGAAAACACCCGAGGGAGTGAAGATCGATTATCAATTGATTGTTAATGGAAAGCCGATAATAGATCCGCTAAAGAAATTCGAGGATCTGAAAATCAGCGACGGGGCTAAAGTCATACTCAGCAAAAAATTGGTTAAGGAGAAACCCATGGGATTTGAAAAAATCACTAGAGAAAAAGTTATGATAAATCGAAGAAGGTTCGCCATCATTGCATTGATGTTCCTTTTAATAGGGCTTCTAATAGGTTCTTCTGTATCCACTCTACAGTCTAACCAAGCAACTATAACAATTACCCTTATAACAACTACTACTGAGACAAGGATCATCGAAGTCACATATTCGAAAATGTATACTCATTACGTCACCATTACGCAACCTACCTTATTGAAGCAAACCTTAACAGAAACGAGAATGGTTACAACCACCTTCCTCCTTAAAGGCAGGTTATCAGATTCCGAGATTAATTATCTTAATTTGTTATCAGAACTCGTTTTTGAAGCCAGGCTTATAATCTATAAAGCATCTACTTTATTGTTCTCGTATCTATCTGGCGAAACAGCTCCTGGAGAAGCTATAGAAACCTTAAGGGGCTATCTTAATGATTTATCTAAACTGCGTGAACGTATCCTAAGTGTTGATCCCCCTTCACGATTTTCCAAAGCTCATAATAGATTTATTCATTTGATTGAAGATCTGCAGGGCTCCCTTAAGATTTATATAGAATTAATAGATGCAGGTGATCGCAAAGCCCTATTAAAGAACTTGGAGTACTTATCAAATCATTATGAGGAATTATCACACATATTGTGTGATATGATAATAAGTGAAATAATACATCAATAGGTGAAAGACTATTGTAAGGATTTGAGGAATTATTGCTGTCTTTAAAGATTTCTTAAGCGTATCTGGTAAAATAAATGTGATGAACAAAACGAGTTGTACACTAATACACTAACAAGTAGCTAATGTCGGGTAAGTGTCATGAGAAGAGGTTGTATGAAAATATCATGAGCTAGATTATCTTTAAGATGCTCCAAAACTCGGCTAATCGGATAGTTAAAGGATCTCTCTAGCGAATCAGCATATCTATAATCTGCCTAATCTTTCCGGCTAGTCTCAAGATTACATGCGTGTAGCTCGCGCATCATATAATATTTCCTGAGCTCTCAATCTTGAATCAATCGATATGAATCCCAGTCGATCCCGACATCCCAGTCTATTTCTTCTGAGATAAGATCTCTTGTCTTTCGGCGTAAATATAACACTACCATAACTATTACAGATATTACTACTGCCATTACTAAAATAATTAATGCCAAGATCTTAACCTCATGTCTTTTTCGCGGTAAATCTACAGAAAACGTATTAGTTTCCCCTTCCCTTATGGATTTACCGACCTCCAATAAATACTTCGTTAATGTTCCATCTTCAATATAGCCTGAGAATAACGTATAGCTACCGCTTTCTAATGCTTCTATCTCTATCTCCATATTGCCTTCTGGTTCAGCTATGACTATCAATTGAGTCCCATACTTATCCTTGTGATAGCGCGCATTTGGAATTTCTTGATAAATTTTTCCATGGTAAAGACCAACACGTCTTCCCTCACCATCAACTACAGATAACCCCACAGGACTAAACGCATAAACATAAAAATAGGGCTTTCCAGTCCATGCCTCATACAGCTTTTCAAACATTGTCTTTAACTTTATATTTACGGAGAAGATACGCTCATTTCCCAGTCTATCCTTAACCTTAATTGACGTAATTTCGGCAGAGACATAGACTGGTTCCTCCCCTGTTATATAGATGTACAGCTTCCTCGGTAAGAACATTCCTTCACCTATTTGACGAATTAATGCTTCTTTTACACTTTTTTGACTAAGTAGCGATAGAAATGATAATAACGACGCAGGATATAATGTATGCACATCTATAGTTGCTGCGAACTTATCTCCTGATCTGTGAAGTTTAATAACTCTTCTTTCTATTTGAGAATTTGGTATAGTTCCCCAAAACTCTAGATAATGCAGATCTTTAATAGGCAAATATATCAACTTAATTTCAGCATATACCTCAGAGATTTCCTTGATTGGCTCTAATGTAACGTAAAGATCTCCATAAAGCGCTGTGTCTCTAACATCTAGAAACTCCAATATTCTGATTAATGAGTTGGGAACCCGATCTTCATAGTTAAGGTTTACTAAGCTGATCTCCGAGCTCAATGTTGCAGTAGTTTCAGTTTTTGGCTCATTCGAAAATATAATTACATCATCGAAGTACGCCCTTCCTCCAAAAAGACATTCTAATAGGAGAGAGTCTATATTTCCAGTTCTAAATAGAAGGGGATCTCTATAAGTCCCTTGTAATTCATTATTAATCCATAAATAAAAGGTCATGATAGGTTTGAAGTAGATCACCGTAACGTTATACCACTTGCCCGGTGAATAGTTTTTTAGAAATAATCTCTTATATTCTCCCGTGTCTTCATCCCAACTCCATACATATATCCTTCCTCCGGAGAATTCTACAGTTCCATAGGGGTAACAATTATCAAATTCGTTCCCAATTGATTTAAATTCGCTAGCAAACTCGATATTAATTGTATGCTCGTTTACGGGCATGACAAATACTTGGTATCCAATTACTGATGCAGAGCTATTAAAAGTCATTCGCGCCATTACCCCTGCAATAGTGTCCTCATCCCCTGCACTTTCTAGATACAATGCCTTTGAAGGCGATACATGAGCTTTATTTGCTATCATTTGTCTACTTGGGTAATAGGGCTCAGAAATATGATATAGATGCCACTTCCCTCCGCCATTAAATACACCTAAATGATATGATTCAAAGTTTTCATATTCTATTACATTTTTTATTATGTTCATGTTTGCCAAATTAGTGGACTCTAATGGTGGTAGTGCAATGAGCGTTAATACCAGAACGAATATCACTATGCAAGCAGAGGTTCTGGATAATAGGGCATTTCTCTTAGTCATCAGGAACATATCAATACATAAATTTTTTATAAATACTCTTAAGAATGTTTATATACCAGAAAATAAAGAGACACTTGATGCAAAACGACCGATTAGAAAATTTTGTTGAAGATGCTTCTAATTTCTTAGTTGGTACTTTAGAAAAGAGAATCGCGTGGAGTGCGTACTTTCCCTTAAGGTTACTAGTAAAAAGGAGAGAGTATGTTGAGGCGATACGTGTCCTATCTAAGAGGAACCATGCTAAATCAGGAGTTTTAACGGGTATTAGAATAGCTTTGGCGAAAACCATAGGTTTAGGATTTGAAAAAGGTACGACGGGATATTTGTTGTTTAAAAATTGTTCGCTTATCGGAGCGAGAATTAAGGATTTTTCGATTTAGCTGTTATTGAAATCATTTTTCCGGTTGCCGAAAAATATGCTGATGGATTTTTAGAAAAGGGATACGATGTCGCCATAAAAGCAAACGTTAAGGGATTTCGTTTTGTAAATAAACGACTACTCGGTACAAAGGTCAAGATCTACGGAGGTAAACGTGAACTAGAAGACTTGTTAAACAAGGAGAAAATAAGAAATTTATGTGAAAGATATTTCTCGCAAATAGTATATTGGACCTCCTTAAAAGGGGTGGGAGTTATATCGTTAACAGTTAAGGGTTTTGATGAGAGAAGGATGAGCGTTATTGAGTTTTCTGTTCCTAGACTTAACAAGAAGCAAATAAATTTTCATAGGCAGAATAACAAGGATATCGAAGTACTACCAGAAATTATTTTCGATATTTCAAAGCAAATCTCTGAAGAGCTGATTGAAAAGGAGTCGATTGAATGGTGACTGAATAATTATTGTAGAAATTTGTTAAGGAATTTCTAGAACTATCAGTACTTGATAGAAAAATGAGTTTGAATTAGAGAGCGAATATCAAGTGTATTTAACAGTGAGGATCCAGTTGCAATGTTGCGATTCTGATATCTTTTTAATTTTCTGTTTCTAGGCTCTCGAATTTTCTAAGATAACAAAATAACATAAGGATTTGATGCTTTTAATGCCTAAAGGAGTCACTTGATATATATTCCAATCATCGCTTTTTGGGTCAACTATTATACTTACCTGATACCATTTATTAAAGAACGTTTTCATAGTATCTTTATCAGTTCCTGATGGATAAACCTTTGACCCAAAGGGATGTGAGTGATACCAACCTACGCATATAGGATTCTTGAATTTATTGGAGTGCTTCCGTATACTATTTATTACTTCGATTGACGATTCTGGATGCATCTCTACTCTTACGAATGAAGCTGTCACACTTTTAGCGGGGACTGCATCTAATATGTAGAGAGTGATTTTCCCCACTATATTGTAAAGGCAACCTATGAGGAAGCCACCAACCTCCTTCGATAAATTTCTTTTTGCGTGATTCATTATCTTACCAAAGGCGTTTACATCGATGTACACTTGATGCAGTTCTTGGATCATTTTTCCACCTTCTCCGGCGTTTTATATGAAATTATGTATTTCATGAGAAGATTATGCTTTAACTGATATATCACTATATGATTTACTGAGGGATGTAAAGTTATTTCTAGATGACCTTCAGGGCGAAGGATCATTTCGGTCTGATTACATGTCACTATTAGGCTCTCGTCTCCCATGTTTCTTAATTCAATTTTTCGCTCACCTTTAATACGGTTTACGATCAAAGGAACTGGCTTAATAATGTGTGAGATAACAGGGAGAGTTGTGCTTGAGTCGTTGAGCTGGCCTGTGAGGATCATTATGCCCTGATATGAGATAGGCTGCCTAAATAGGTGATAAGTTTGATTATGAAAGCATATCTCACGGAATTCATTTTCATGTGAGGAAAAATTCTCCATTGTTATACAAAAGGTGAGTCCGTGTTTCTCTAGGATGCTTTTCCAGGTTGATGGTCTTATCTCTATTCTTGTCAAGTTAAACAAGTTAAACGATTTACCGGAAGATACGATGTCCCGATTTAAGGTTATTAAAATGTAAAGATTCGATCTCAGCGAGCTCGCTATTAATGACATATCATGCTTCTTAAGAGAATTGTTATATGCCGAGATCAGCCAAGTAATGTTTGCAGCTAACATGTCTAAATTGTTGGAAGTATCATTCGCTATCTTTATGATAGAGTTCATTCTAGCGTTTAAGTTCTTAGCTTTTCTTTGAAAGGCTCCCTCAAATTCATTTACTTCTTTATACAATGTTGTCACATTATGATAATTCCAAATATACGTGAAGATGCCAAGAATTAATATAAGCACTAAAAGCACCACTATGGACATACTCGTGAGCTTTATTGATTTCAGAAATTTACTGTAATCCCTCAAAGTAGTTTGTTGGATAAAGGAGGCTTCAGTTTCTCTCGGTATTTTGATAAAGGGATCCTGTTCCAAAGGTTCTATTACAAGATGATCCTTAATCTTTTCCCAATCTACCTCTTCACTCATGGTTAATCACACCTTAATGTAAAATGGTTTTCGATTATTATTTTTTGGGTAAACCTTTATAAGGCTGTTCTCAGGGATTCCTAGTTCACGAAACGTTAGTTCTTTAGACTTTAATTCCATGGATGAATCTGGTATCATTTCGCTTCCGCATTTGGGGCAATAAAGCTCATCAACGTGCATCCTCTTAAGAGGCTTTCCCACTTCTTTCTCATAACTGCAACGCGGACATTTTAACGAAAAGCAGATTTCTTTATCATAATATAGCGTAAATTCACCGCCTCCGTAGTGTTGATTCAAGATTTTGATGACATTTATTATCTTAGAGTCCATGGTGATTCCATCTATCTCTTTAATAGGATATTTTTCATGATTGGGGCAATCGCTTCTAATGGGTATCTCATATTTAAGCATCTCGCACTTCTCTCCGTCATACCTAATGGCTTTTCCTCCATTAGAAAAATCTCCATGAAGAATTTTCACTGCTTCTTGCACCTGAATACCAGCAATTATTGCAGAAGTATGTACGACCATAGGGATTACTTCTTTTGCTTGTGTGAACTTCGCTCCTGAACAACTATACTTCTCCGCTATTAACTTATAACTCAGGTCGTCGAAGGCACACTCTAAACAAGATGTGGTAGGTGGTATTACCACTTTAACTTCTCCGCTTAATCCTTCTAATGCCCCATCCACTAATGGTCTCCTTACTAAGTAACAGTATCGGTTTAGATACATTCTAGCTTCTCTATTATCTAAGCAACTTAATACTATGTCAAAGTTCTCGAAGAATCCTCCCCCAAAATCAAATATTACGTCCGCAATATGGTAGGATACATCTATGTCAGGATTAAGTTCTCTTGCTCTTTCAGCCGCTACTCTCGCTTTAGGAAGACCAATATCTTCCTCTCTAAAGAGTAAGCATCTGTTAAGATTAACTCTTTCAATAATGTCATTATCTATTATGGTTATAGAGCCGACACCTAACAAGGCCAAGTTTTTAACCGCTTCATTCCCAAGAGTGCCAGCTCCAACAACCAAAACTCTCGCTTTACGGA
>Ga0190310_1000773_pt1 | contig 10382 bp, 10 predicted proteins | sample 48700778_MG_FD_165059 | JGI IMG/M metagenome (GOLD analysis project Ga0190310, IMG submission 165059) | Hydrothermal vent sediment bacterial communities from Southern Trench, Guaymas Basin, Mexico - 4870-07-7-8_MG | ecosystem: Environmental > Aquatic > Marine > Hydrothermal vents > Sediment ... | reverse complement strand
AAAGTCTAATAAGCTCCGGCGTTGAAAAGTTTACTATAGTGGTAGCAACTGGATTCGAAAAGGTAGCGAGGTCTATCGTCTCCTCAATTAATGAGGCCGAATTCGTAATTGCTTTAAATAACCATCCGGAAAGGGAAAACGGATATACACTACTATGTGCTGAGAATTATGTAAAATCGAAGTGTTTCTTCGTTTCGGTTTGCGATCATATCTACCCTTCTAGCCTTCCCTTAACGTTGAAGAGGAAACAGGGTTCGCTTAAATCGGATATTTTAGTTGGAGGAGATAGCCGGCCTAAGTTTATTGATGTATCTGAAGCGACTAAAATTAAAGCTAATGGAAATAACAATGTACTAGGGATAGGGAAGGAGGTTGAGGATTATACTCACATAGACGTAGGGGTATTTATTATGAACAATAGAGTTTTCAACTTGAAGGGAGAGCTTGAAAAGTCGCGACGTATAAGCCTTAGCTATATTGTTCGAACAGCTATAAGTAGAGGGATGAGCGTAAAGGTTTGCGATATAAAGGGTATACCTTGGAAAGATATAGACACGCCTGAGGATGTAAGCGGATTAGTTAGTGGAAAATTTAATGAGGTATTGAAGGTGTGGTGGATGGAAAATGGCTAAGGGGAAGACGACGGATGGCATAGTTTCGAAATACATCAATAGAAAGATATCCTCTAGGATTACCAATTGGATAATAAAGCGTAAAATAGGGGTAACGCCTAACCAGGTTTCAGTTATATCCTCAATCATTGGGATGTTATCCTTTCCATTCTTCTTGCTAGGCCAAACAATCGTAGCTGGGATTTTAGTTCAAACTTCCTCCATTATTGATGGCGTCGATGGAGAGTTAGCGAGATATTACGGAATTAGCAGTAAGTTTGGAGCCTTTTTCGACGCTCTCTTAGATCGATTTACAGATGTGGTCATAGTTTTAGGCGCATCGATTTACGTGTTAATACAAGGAGGATCGAGCTGGTTTGTACACGTAGTTCTCTTAACGTCTCTTTCTGGAACGCTTTTGGTTAGCTATCTTCACGCTAGATCCGAGAAAGAGCTAGGTGCTCATCCAGTTTTCATAGGACGAATGCCTAATATCGCTTCACGCGATATTAGGCTATTGATTATTTTCATCGGAAGCTTAATAGGAATGGTCTTCGAGGCCTTGTTATTAATTGCAATCTTAAGCAATACTTATGTAATAATTAAGTTTTTAGAGCTTTCATCTTCTTTTTCTTCTAAGCAAAAAATTTAAAAGTTTCTTAGCTCGTTAAAAAGTAGCTTTAACTTAGTTTCGATCTTATAGATCTGAAACCTCGGAGGTGATGAGGAGATGATTAAGGTAGCTATACTAGGAACGGGTATGGTAGCAGCTCATCTAGCTGTAGGTCTAGAGAGGATAAGGCTTGGAGAAATAGAGCCCTATGGAGTACCATTCGCTAACTACTCCTTTCCATACAGGCCGGAGGACGTTAAGGTAGTAACGACGTATGACGTAGACTACAGCAAACTAGGGAAATCTCTCTACTCCATAGCTAAGCAACTGATAGGTCAAGAAACTCACGTTCCCACTAGTCTAAGAGATATATACGTCAAGGAAGGTGTACACCTAGGAAGCATGCAAGGGATGCCCGTTGAGACTAAAGGATTGGAAGAGAGGATGACTATATTTGAGGCGGTTGAGAAGCTAGTTGAGGAGTGGAAGAGAGAGAATGTAGACGTTATTGTAAATATAATAACTACCGAGTACGGACAGGCCTTTAATGATCCATCATTACTAGAAGCGGCTATACTAGAGAACAACAAGGAAAGACTAACAGCTTCTCACGTTTACGCATACGCAGCCACTTTGTACTCTGAAAGGGTGAAACCTGTAGCCTTTGTAAACGCGATACCTACTCCTCTAGCTAATGACTGGGCGGTGGTAAGGATCTTTGAGAACGCCGGAGGTATCGTCTTAGGAGATGATGGAGCAACCGGAGCTACACCATTAACCTCCGATCTGCTCGAACATCTAGCTGAGAGAAATAGAAGAGTTAAGTACGTCGTACAGTTTAACATAGGAGGCAATACCGATTTCTTAGCGTTATCTATGCCGGAAAGAAATGTTATGAAGGAGATAACTAAAAGCGGAATTGTCAGAGATATCTTAGGCTACGAAGCGCCTCACTTCATAAAGCCTACTGGATACTTAGAACCTCTAGGAGATAAGAAGTTCATAGCTATGAACTTAGAGTACATTTCCTTCAACGGCTACGTAGATGAGCTGTACATAGCTGGAAGGATCAACGATAGCCCGGCTTTAGCCGGTAAGCTAGTAGACATGATAAGGGTCGGTAAAATGGCGGTAGAGAACGGGTATAGAGGAACGGTGGAGGAAATAAATGGCTTCTTCATGAAGAAGCCAGGGCCTCCGAACGCAGTTGCTACCGCTAAAATCATTGCTCACGTTCGACTATCTAAATGGCTAGAGAAACATGGAGTGAAAATGCTCTCGACCGTAGAACAACAGAGAATGGACAAAAGTAGGGTTAGAGAAAGGTGAATTCCCCTTTTTATTTTTTAGATTTTGTTTGTAGTAGTTAAAATCCTTTTTTAAGATATAAGCCATAAGATTTTTATACAACGTAGAAGGTCATGCTGGAAACCCTAAGAAGTCTTAGCATATCAGGGCTGCTCTAAAATCTTTCTTTAACCTAAAAACCATTGAAATAGCCGGGGGTGGGATTCGAACCCACGTATATCCGGTCTGCAGCCGGACTCGTAACCGCTCCGACACCCCGGCTCCACTAGGTAGATGGAGTACGTACTTTTAACATTTACTTGAGTTCAACTCCGCTAAGAACTTAGCTACAGCGCTGTAGTCTAAATCGGCTAAACCGCTATTACATGCTCCTCTATATATCTCCTTTAGAGTAGATAGCGCCGGCATGAAAGCTTCTATTTCATAAGCTGTGATTGAGGCTATATTGAGATCTTTAGCCATGTGTTTTAAGTAGAATGTAGGTTCAAAATCTCCCTTAACCATGTTAATTGCCTTAGTTTCGCTAAAAGCCGTTTTGTAGGCAGTAGCGTTCAGTATTTGTATCAGTAACATAGGATCCAGTCCGGCTTTCTTAACGAAGCTTAATCCTTCAGCTATCGCTTCAGCATATGCCGCAATTAAAAAGTTCAAGGCAAGCTTTATCATTAGAGCCGAGCCAGCTCCTCCAGCGTAGAATATACGATTTGCGAAGATCTTTATAATATCTAGATTTTCCTCATATTTCGTTCTATCCGCCCCTACTATAGCTACTAGCTCCCCTTTCAAGGCGAGAGAAGGGCCTCCCATCACCGGCATTTCAATTCTAGTTGCTCTTTTCCTCCTCAACTTGTCGGTTAGCTTTCTAGATAAGGACGGACTTATTGTGCTCGAGTCTATAACTATCTTTCCCGATTTTATATTATCGAATATCCCACGATTTCCTATCGTAACGTCCTCATCGGCTTTATCGTCCGATACCATAACGATTATGACATCCGCCCTATTACATACCTCCCCTATACTAGGTAAAAGCTCGATTTTATCTTTGAGATGTTGTACCTTCTCTTTACTCCGATTATATCCCACCACAGACATACCCATTCTAATCGCTCTTAAAGCCATTGAAGAACCCATTCTGCCTAAGCCTATAAATCCTAAAGTTTTCAAGGTTCACCAGTATCTTCTCACAATTAACTGTTTTAAAACTTTATCCTCTTTAAGCTTAAATATTAGGAAGTAGAAAGCCTTGTAAAGGGAATTAAGTGAACAAGATAGTGGGAGAGGGGTTAACCTTCGATGATGTACTCCTCGTTCCTCGATTATCTAATATAGTATCTAGAAGTCAGGTAGACCTTACAACTTATTTAACGAGAGAAATTAAGTTAAACATCCCCATCCTTTCAGCCTCCATGGATACGGTAACCGAATCTAAAATGGCGATAGCTATAGCTAGAGAGGGAGGATTGGGCGTAATACATCGGTTCATGCCTATAGATAGACAAGTTGAAGAGGTAGCGAAGGTGAAAAGAGCTGAGAATGTGATTATTGAAGATCCTATAACGATAAGACCAGAGTCTAAAGTAAAGGAAGCGAAAAGGCTCATGGAGAAGTGGGGGATATCGGGTCTGCTAGTAGTCGACGATCATAAAAGGCTGCTAGGTATAGTGAGTAGAAGAGATGTATTGTTTGAAGATGACGGTAAGGAAGTAAGGGAGGTAATGACCTCTAGGGCGAAGTTAATTGTAGCCGAGAAGAAAATAGGACTAGAGGAAGCTAAGGATATGTTTAGAAAGTATAAGATTGAGAAGATCCCAATCGTAGATAACGACGACAGGCTAATCGGCCTAATAACGGCTAGAGATGTCGTAAATAGGACAATGAATCCAAGAGCTCTTAAAGACAGCAAGGGTAGGTTGATGGTAGGAGCTGCTATTGGTGTAAGAGGAGATTACTTAGAGAGAGCGAAGAAACTGTGGAAAGCGGGGGTTGATGTAATATTCATAGACGTCGCGCACGGACACAGCACCCTAGTTATAGACGCTATTAGGAAGGTTAAGGCCGAGTTGAAGGAGGCCCCTATTGTAGCTGGAAACGTAGCTACGTCGAAAGGAGTAGAGGATTTAGTTAAAGCTGGAGCTGATGGAGTAAAGGTAGGGGTAGGTCCAGGCTCGGTCTGTACAACTAGGGTCGTTACGGGAGCGGGAATTCCGCAATTAACGGCCATTATGGAATGTGCAAAAGCGGGGAGAAAGCTAGACGTACCGATAATAGCGGATGGAGGGATAAGGAAATCAGGAGATCTGGTAAAGGCCTTGGCAGCGGGCGCTAGTAGTGTTATGATAGGAAACCTTTTAGCAGGTACTGATGAAAGCCCCGGTCCTCTAATATTTAGAAACGGTAAGAGGTATAAGATATACAGAGGAATGGCCTCATTTTACGCCATGTTAGGAAAGGAGATGCAAGAGGGATATGAAGTAGAGGATTTAATCGATATGTCCTATAAAGCAGAAGGGGTCGAAGCTTACGTACCCTATAGAGGGAGCGTAAAAGAGGTCTTGGAACAGTTGATATCAGGATTGAGATCTGGCATGAGTTACTGCGGAGCGTCGGATATTAGAGAACTACAAGAAAAGGCCCTATTTATTAAAATAACTCATGCAGCATATCTAGAAGGATTACCACACGATGTCGAGGGACTAACTTAAAAAATTAGAGTGGTTACTTGGAGCTTGTCGCTTTCGTCATCATCTCTATATACGAATAGTGATCCTCTACCTGCTTCTTAAACATAGCTAATGCATCAGCGTATTCTGGTCTAAGTAAATGCTTCAACCTGCCTTGTACCTTTATGAACTCCTCTATAGGTTTAGGCCTGGGAACTGGAACGGTAATCCTATATACGCCGTTTTCTACTTCATATAATGGAAAGTACCTAGTTTCAACCGCTAATTTAGCAATTCTTGTAGTCTGAGCTGGATCGAACCTCCATCCTCTATTGCAGGGAGTAAGTAGATGGATAAACGACGGACCATCGTAAGACAGAGCTTTTCTAACCTTGTTCATTAAATCCTTCCAATGAGATATAGATGCAGTCGCTGCATAAGGAATACCATGAGCTACTACTATTCCCATTAAGTTCTTTTTTACTTCGGTTTTCCCAGGCCTTACTTTTCCAAAAGGCGTGGTAGTCGTCCAAGTTCCGTAGGGCGTTCCACCGGATCTCTGTATTCCCGTATTCATATACGCTTCATTATCGTAACACACGTATAGAAGCCTGTGCCCTCTCTCCAGTGCCCCCGAAAGAGCTTGAATACCTATGTCATATGTACCTCCATCTCCACCGAAAGCTATTACCGGATACCTCTTCCCATATCCCTTTCTCTCCAACGCTTTTAAAGCGGCTTCTATTCCCGAAGCAACAGCTGCCGCGTTTTCAAAGGCGACGTGTACCCAAGGACATCTCCACGCTGTATATGGATATGCGACGGTAGACACCTCTAAGCAACCAGTTGCTGTTACAACTATTACATCTTTTGGAGCAGCGAGGAGTATCTGTCTAACGCCTACCGTAACTCCACATCCTGAACACATTCTATGTCCTGGTGCTAGGTTTTCCTCCGTAGGAAGTTCGAACAGGGTTCGAATAGGCTTATAGCTCATGCTTTCACCCCATAATAGATCGTCTCCTTAGGATATTCAGAAGGATCTTTTTTCATCAACATTTCAAATATATTTCTTGCATCTTGAACTGAGAAGTCCCTACCTCCCATTCCGTATACGAAGTTCATCATCGGTACTTTCATATCATTGGCGAACATAACGCTTCTAATGTCGGATGCCAGTGGAGGAGTTGGAGCTCCAAAGCTTATGCTCCTATCCATTACGGCTATTCCCTTCTTTCCCTCTAAAACTTCAAGTACTTCCTTTTCCGGGAATGGTCTATATAGCTTTACGCTTACAACTCCAACTTTTAACCCTTCTTGTCTCATAAGCCTAGCAGCATGTTTAGCAGTTCCAGCTGAGCTTCCCATTATAAATATGAGATAATCCGCATCATCCGTCCAATACTTGCCTAACTTACCATACTTCCTACCTGATATTCTGCTGAATCCGTCCTCTACTTCATCGAACGCTCTATATGCGTTTTTCATTGCTACGACCTGTTGATACTTGAATTCGAAGCAGTTCCAAGGGTAGGCCATCGCACCAAAACTATACGGTTCGTCCGGATCCAATCTATACTTCCTCTTCGGCCTTCCTAGGAACTTCTTAACGACCTCGTCTTCTATTAGTTCTACGGATTCGACATTATGTGAAAGGAAGAATGCGTCTAAGTTAACGGTTACCGGAAGTAGGACATCGTCCCTTTCAGCTAACTTGAAGGAGAATATAATCCTATCGTAAGCCTCTTGCACGTTTTCGACGTATATTTGTATCCAGCCACAATCTCTCGACCCCATCATATCGGCATGATCGTTATGTATGCTTAAAGGCGAGTTCAAAGCCCTATTTACTATAGCCATAACTATCGGTGTTCTCAGGCCAGATGCAGCATAGAGTATTTCATGCATTAAAGCTAGGCCTTGACTAGCGGTGGCTGTAAACACCCTAGCTCCGGTTAAGGAGCCTCCTACACATGTAGATAGAGCGCTATGTTCGGATTCAACAGGTACGAACTCTCCCTCGAACTCCCCATTTGCTACAAACTCTGATATCTTCTCTACAATTATTGTTTGGGGAGTGATGGGATAGGCCGCTACCAGATCTACGTCACATTGTTTGACCGCGTAAGCCACTGCCTCATCTCCCGATAAAGCTAATTTTTGAACCATCATGCTTCCTTCACCATCCTTATAGCTTTAACGGGACATTCAACCTCGCAAATACCGCATCCCTTGCAATGCTTATAATCGAACTCTATTTTCCTATCTGGCGTTCTAATTATAGCCGGTTCTGGACAGTAAATCCAGCAAATTAGACATCCAGTGCATTTCTCCTTATCTACGACGGGTTTAAAGGCTCTCCATCCAGTCGTATCATATTCTTCAGAGGTAGCTGGAGGAAGGACTGCCGCGAACGTGGGATGCTCTTCTAATTCCTTTACCTTCATCCTATCTTCGCCTCCTCATATCCTCTTCTTAAAGCTTCCTTGTTCTTTTCCAATACGCTCCCTTTAAACCTCTTGGACAATATCGTTTCCACGCTTTCCAGATCTACATGTTCACATGCTCTGAGAAAGGCTCCAAGCATCGGAGTATTCGGTATATCCCTTCCTATGGTCTCTAGAGCTATAGTAGTAGCATCAACCGATACTACCGTAATTTCAGGATCGAGACCGTGTTTCTCCCTTACGTTCTTTGGATCTCCTGCGTAGTTAACTATGACCTTTCCTCCTTTCTTCAGCCCTTTCCTTATAATTGGATAAAAGACCATGCCCCTATCTACGACAACTACTACATCGGGTTCATAGATAAATGAATGGATCTCTATAGGTTGATCTGAAAGCCTAGTATAGGCGGCTATAGGAGCGCCTGCTCTTTCAGCACCGAACTCTGGAAAGGCCTGTATGTACAAGCCCTTCGTTAAAGCCGCTTCGGCTAAAATTCTACTTGCAGAAACAACTCCTTGTCCTCCTCTACCATGGAATCTAATCTCCATAAACAACTCTATAAGCCCTTAATTGACGAGGTAGGCTAATAATAAAAATATTTCGTTCTAATCACAGTTATGGAATATATTTTATATAAAATTAATGTTTCAATAGACGATCTTCGTACTTCTTCAAATGTTGAACGGCTTCGCTTACGTCCATAAATAGCTCATCTACCCTCTTTACATCTTCCTCAGTTACCTTGTCCTTCCCTTCAATTCTCGCATTTTGAGCCGCTATACTTAGAAGCTGAACGGCGTATCTCAAGCTAGTCCTCTGTCCTATACTCGCTAAAGCCTCTAAAGCTTCTCGAGTTAAGGTCACCTTTTCCTCTTCAGACCTAATTTTTAAGATAGCTCTTATGCTTTCCTTATCATACTCCTCCGTTCCTATTATCACGGCTCTATCTAGGAGGTCTAAAGGAAAACCTAATGGGGCTTCTATTTCAGCTCCTCTTATCTTCGTTATCCCTCTATTCGTAGCTAAGATAATTATGGGTACTAGCTCTCCCTCCATAGCCTTACCTAGAAAGCTAAAGGCCTCTAAATCGAGTAGATGAGCATCATCTATGAACAATACTCCAGGATGTATTATCGCTTTTCCTTGATCTACCCACTCCTTTACTTGTCTATCTACTTCCATCCTAACTTCAGGGCTTATCTCCTTTTCCTCCGCTCCTCCGAAGAAGAACGAGAATATCGAAGAACTCCTCCTCTTCGCAACCATTTCATCTAAATCGGCTAAAGTTAAGTTGTAAACGAACTCTTTTTGTTTCTTAACCTTGCCAGTTGGTCTAGGAACTTTTATTCTGGTATCCACTTCATAGGTCTTACCTCTTGCGCTCTCTATGCTCAAACCCAGAGGCGATACTCTACCGGTTTCCGCATCGATTTGTATTACATACCCCTCTCCTATCCCGGCTTGTATTATCTGATTTGCTACTTCAGATCCGGCTTCTAAGGTTCTTTCCTCCTCGGTGGTCTTTAAGGTAAGTCTTATTCCCTCAGGTATTTTCTGATATGGATTGTAGGGATGTGGAGCGGTTAATATCTCCATTTTAGTAATCTCTCCCTCGTAAACTTCTCTTTGCTCATGGATTTCGATGCCTATACATCTCCTCAAGGCATCAATTAAAACTTCAGTTTTCTTCTTTTCAGCACTGTAAATTTCACTTCCGCTTATGCTAATAAATGGCACGTTTAAACCGAGCTCCCTAGATATCGCTACAGCTAGGGCCGTTTTACCAGTGCCGGGAGGGCCTGCGAGTATTATTAGCCTTCCGCTCATCTTACCCTGTTTTATCATCTCAACTACTAATCCAGCTGCCTCCCTCGCCTTTTCCTGTCCTACCATTCCATCCTTTACCTTAACGGCTCTCTTCCTTTCATCTAATCCCAATCCCTTAATGTGAGTATGAGCGCCTACCCTCTCAAACCTCCTAGTAGGCGTAGTGATCTCTCTAACTGGAAGCCCCATTAATACCACCTTTTTGATTTTAGAACAATATAGTTTTAAGGTTTATTCCTACTTCTTACGTACGTAATATACCCTCTTAAGGGAAGGTTCTACTTTAGCTAGCATTATCCTCAATTTTTCGGGATCGGCTTTTGATGGATGAGATTTTCCAGTTTCATTAAGCACTTTTATTAACGATTCTCTTAAATATTCGATTCTCTCAATGTCCCTTATAGAGATAGGGTTATGGGATCTACCAATTGCTACTAAGCGGAGAATGAAAGGGCTATCTCCGGATACATGTTCGATTTTTAATTCTCTAAACCCTATTCTCTTTAAATACCTCTTTATCACATGTCTCATCCTGCTAGATATTATTCCTGTAAGAGGTATGTCCAATAGACGGAAGAAGCCGATCTTGCCTAATGAGGGAAAGGGGAGCTCATTTGATTTGAGATCGGAGCTCTTGACTAAATTCATATAACGCCGTTATATTTTTAAATGAATATATTTAAGCTTTTCTGATGTTATAATTTCATAACTCACGATTTATTTATAACCCATATTATCCTTTAGAATGACGCGAGAAAAATGAGAAAGAGGTTTGAAACAGAGTATATATGGATGGATGGAAAACTAGTTAAATGGGACGAAGCAAAGGTGCATGTTCTCACACATGCTTTACATTATGGAACCGGCGTTTTTGAAGGGATAAGGGGTTATTGGAACGGTTCTCAGATGTACA
>Ga0190310_1000772_pt1 | contig 10386 bp, 4 predicted proteins | sample 48700778_MG_FD_165059 | JGI IMG/M metagenome (GOLD analysis project Ga0190310, IMG submission 165059) | Hydrothermal vent sediment bacterial communities from Southern Trench, Guaymas Basin, Mexico - 4870-07-7-8_MG | ecosystem: Environmental > Aquatic > Marine > Hydrothermal vents > Sediment ... | reverse complement strand
GTTTTAAGCAACAACGAATACATAACCATTGAGGATGCGGTTTTAGAAGGATTGGCACAAATCCATTTTAAGGCAAGGAATGTGACCATTCGAGGTTGGCTAGAAATAATCGAGAATAATGAATGCGACATAAATGAGCAATCGATAAAAGTTCCTTCACTAATAATGCTAGATCAGAGTGTGTGTAAAATAGAAAATAACAGATACCCCGAATATCATATACGTTTGCACAATTCCACCTTGACGTTCATTTCAAGGGTTGGAGCAGTTCTTTACGTGAAAGGCGATGGGACAATAATTTCATCAAATGAAGTAATCGTTGAGAAAGGAAATATTCAAGTAGAGCGTGTTGTCTATAATGTTACAATACAGGCACCCAAAGGCATAAAATATTCAGTCATATGTGATGGAATGGAAACAAGTTATAATGGCGGGACATTTGTTAGAGAGTGCAAGAATCCGAAAATAGTTTTCCTCTGGATGCATATCCCCATAGATTGCAGTTTCTGCACATATAACCTAAAAAATAAGATCAGGTTGTTGCTGTTTGATGTGCATTTGTTTTTAGGATTGATGATTGTCATGGTTGTTGTGAGTATTACGGCCGCAAAACTTTCTCGTAGAAAAATATATAAAAAGCTTTGGATTAAACACGAACAAGGATAATGTATGGCTACTAAGCAGTATACTTTACTTATTTCTGTATTGTTGGTCTTGTTTTTACTGAATAGCGTTTCTGCTCAAGCAAGTGAAAATGTAATGATAGTTTCAAATGTTAAAAACTTCGTTCTTTCCAATAAGTTTGTAGAAAAGATTTACGCTTACAACGCCACAATAATAGTAAAGCGTGATGCAGGCATTGACACATTCTATGGACATAACGTGAACCTTGTCGCTCATGGCATCATAGGAGAAGTATACATCGATGGTGGAGAATATGTTTACATATCTTCTAAGCCTGGTAGATTAAGGGGAGTCTTACACTCTATTAAACATGTTTTGATCGAGACATATGTAAATAATGAAAGTCTTTCTGTAAAGGATCATCTGCTTAAAACCTTTTTCCCTGACTTAAAAATCAAAAATGTAGGAAACATCATCTTGAGGCTAATAGTTACAGTACCTTTCCATGTAAGTGGATTAAATGATGAAGGAACTGAATTAATTCTACTTCACGGAGGGAATGTAACTAATTCTATCTTGTCTGGGCTAACTATATTTACTGGAACGAATGTTTCGATTTCAAATGTTGAAATCAATTCTTTGAATATCGCTCTATTTAGAAAGGAAAACACTTTTCTGATCCATAACCTTCGAGCATCTCACATAACTCTCACCAATATTGATTGTAAAGTGGTGTTTGATTGGAGAAAGCTGAAGCTATATCTAGATGAGTCGGGGTCTGAAATATTTTATCGCTCTCCTTCGCATTTTTCTTTCAGCCTTTTCAATTCGAGATGTAACTTTTCTGGAAACGTTCATCAAGAAATCTATATTTATGCAGAACACTCACAGATATTGTTTGAAGCACATCCTTATGTCATGAAGTTTGTTGAAAATAGGTGGATGTATGCAATCAAAGTTCCTAGAATTATTCTAAGAGAAAATTCTAAAGCCATAGTTCCCAAAGACTTTATCTTCAATGTAGACGCAGATAACAGTAGTGTTGTTTCATATTTCGTAGAGAACGTTGAAGTAGTTGGTAATGCCAAAATTTTTTGTGACAACCATATCCTCAACTCATCTAAGGCTTCCAAATGTAAAGACCTTTACGTAATAAGTGAAAAATATCCGCCAATTAAGGTCTTGTGTAGTGGATGTAAAGTTTATACTATTGATTGGATAATCAACACATTCAGGAATACGGTTTTCAGTATGGGGCTTTTCTCCTTCTCAATGCTTCTAGCTCTCCTCACATTCTATACTTTACGATATGAAGATTCTGAAGCTGTTAAGAAAATTGGTCGAGTTGAGAAACTCATCATAATTTTAGAAACTCTAACAATTGGGTGCATATTGTTTAATGAGCCGTGGATTGCCTCGCTTCTACATAGCGTATTTTATGCTTGGCCTGGAATTCTTCCACTTCAGATAGCTATCATGGTTTTATTGGCTTCGCTGCTGGCTTTACGATTCAGGGAGAAGCAACTTAAGGTTCGCTTCTTTTTGTTCGGGCTTCTTACCATGATTAGCATATACACTTTCTTCATAATCCTTAGTTCAAGCTTGCCGGCGGTAATATCTATGCTTATCTTTCATGTAAGCATCATCATCTACTATGTCAAGTTTTCTATGCTCAAATACCAGCTTTCGCACAAGAGGCTTACATACCTCCTGTTCTATACTTCACTAATTCTTGTAGCAATTATAATGTCTAGAGGATTCGCCGAGCCAAAAGTCCTAGCTGACAATCTAATCTACTTGCATTACAATCAAAAGCATATAGAATATTTCACTCCAAGCAATCCGCTGCTCTACATTACGCTGTTCCTTTCATTTTGGTTTGCGGGATTATTGCTTGCCCGCAAGTTTAGGATAGAATGGACGTATCTAACTTACGTTTCAATTGGGGCACTTACTGTATTAGCTTACCATTTAGTCGATATTCCGCATTATCCTGATCAATTTGTCGAACATTGGGATTCAATAGGTGTAGCTGAAAAGATGCTGTATGATCCAACTTATGTAGTAACGCTTACTTTCGTGTTTCTCGGCCCGCACCTTCCGTTAGATCGCTTCCATACTCTTCTACCATTCCTCTTAGAGAAGAATTACTACATTCTCCGCGTCTTCACTCTAGGAATAACAATACTAATCATAACGTTGATCCTTTGGATCGCTAAGAAAGTTGCCGGCCATAAGGTAGCTGATTCTTTCGCAATGCTCTTCACATCGTCTCCAATTTTCTTTGGCCTCATGACGCTCGGACAAACAGCAGATAGAAGCTTTTGGTTTCTCTTGCTAGGCATACTTTTGCTTATGTTGGGCCGTCGCATCATGGCCATTATTGCTTTCCTAGTTTCACATCTCATGTATTTAATTACGATGAGCGTGGCTCTTCCAACAACGTTCTTTTACCTATTATTTTGTCGACAGTCATTAAGGCGGAAAGATCTCGCAATATTCATAGCATATTACGTTATTACGGGAATTTTGATAGCTTTTCTACTTCCACATGCAAGAAGATTCTACTCAGGAGGCCCTCTGGCTCCCGCTCCAAGCCTCGACGTCTCAAATATGGTCAAGACATTTGCAATCGCCATTATAATGTCTTCTTATGCTTTAGCTTCTCTCCCCTTCCTAGCCTTATTGCAGATCTTCGCCTTCTTCGCCTATAGTACGGATGTTGTATCTCTCCCAAGTCTTAGAATGGAGCTATTTTCACAGATTGTAAAGCCCAGTTTTCCCATCCCCAGCTTTGCTGTTGCCGTAGTGTTTGTCATGTTCATATTGTCATTAAGGCATATTTTCAAGCGTCGGCTGCATCCGTTATGGTTATGGTTTGGAATCTTGTCTGGAGTCGTCATGCAATTATATGCGCTGTCTTTAGCCGTTCCCTTTGGCCCAGTATGTTGTTGGACGTTCATCGATTACTATATGTTGACTAGGATGATGCCTCTTGTAATACTTTCCATGTTCGTGATAGCTTTTGGCAAAAAGGTTAAGCTCTTGAAGATAGCATCTTTCTTGCTATTACTTAATATAGTATCGATTACAATTCTTATGGCTAATAGTATAGAGTTTCCGATTATTTCACTAAGTAGCTATGGGGTTTCTCATGTGCTCTATAATGAAAAAGCGTTCATGACGCACTTCCATTTAGTAGATGATAGGGTTGAAGAACTCATGTACACGCTGGATGATGAGATAGCTATGCCTGGAGGAGTTAGGAAATATGAAATTTTTGACGCGATAGCGGAAGGTTGTCTCTCCTTAAATCAACGCATATGTGCCTCCATTCCAGAAGGTGAATACTCATTAGAAGAAGATATTCCATATGATTATGAGCGAATCTTTAAAGTTAGAATTCAAACCATGGTTCCATGGGGCAATTCAAGATATTTCATATCTGAAGACGCTACGCTTCATGGAAAAGTTAAAACTTTGCTTGAAGCCGAAAAGAATGGTGTAGAACGTCTAGTAATAGCTTGTTATAATGTTAGAGAGATTTTGGAAAAATTGTCTTGGCTAGAAGAAATACCTCAGCAAACATGACTTTTCAGGAATTCACTTTATCCTAAACACGACGAAATACAATTCATCTAAAACAACATTATATTTCTTAAAAAGTTCTCCGAAGTGATAACTTCTCAAAACTTTTTGTACCTCCGGTTGTGAGAACCATTCCCAAGTTGGATCTACGAGCCAGAAGTAATGGTATTTGTTTGCTATTGAGTAGAAAGTTCGTAGTGTGAATACAAAATATTCCTTATTTGGACATTGTTTTACTGTAAAGACGTTTCCTGAGTGTATTATACATAAGTTATTGCGTGGTTTTGGGATCTCTCCCAATAAAATCCTCTTTATGTATGATGCTTGGCTATTATCCGTGTTAGTGACTTCATAGCCGACTGTATATCCGGCAAGCCCGAATATTTTCATGCTTGCGCTGTCAGACATGAGGTATCCGTCTTTTGGAAGTTTTCTTACGATGTAGTTGATTTCCATGTTGTCGAGCCCGCCGATATAATAGACTCTGGCAGGTGAAATCCATGAAACCGTCAAGGAAAGAATCAACAACCCAACTATTGGAAGCTTCCAGCTCTCAAAGTCTTTCTCCAATATGTGTTTTATCAGGAATCCTGAGAAGAATGGCAGAATCATTGTCCCAAGGGGTTCGCAAGACCTTATCATGAAGCCTTTGAAAGAGATAGCTGCTAGGAAGTATATGATCGAGGTAATTATTATGAATGTCCTCTTCTTGTTGGTGCCATTTTTCAGTTCTTCTAGCTGGTTCCAGAATCCGAGAAATATTATGAGGGGCGGTATGCTATAGAAGATGACGTAGCGTTCATACGAGGCGACTTGGCCAAGGTATCCCAGGAAGTTGTAGTAATATGCTCCTATTGTCGGTATATATGCGGAGATTTCTAGGAGAAGTGGCTTATAGAGAAGGACCGTGGCTACGGCTCCCGCCATAGCGAAGAACATAATTTTTGTCCTCCATTTCTTGAACAGTATCGATGCGAATGTGGGAACGAGTATAAAGTATAATGTCGCGAGGTTGGATTGGCCATAGAGTATCATCAGCGGTATCGAGAACCACGGATTATCGTAGATGATCATGGCGTTTGTTGGAAGGTATGCTAATGCGAAGCTTGCAGGCATACTCCTGTGTAGCCCGGGGTACCACGCTTCAATCACGAATACTCTGAGAATAGCGGCGAAGAATGCCACTTTTTCGTCAAAGCCTAAGTATCTCGCCAAGGCATAGACACCAGCCATGCCTATGAAAAGGGTTATGACTCTATGGGCTGGCGGGACTATTAGGTTGGCCAGCAAAGGATTAACCCAAGCCGCTGAAGGAGCAATAATCAGCAACCTCTCAAAATAATGGAAGGGATAAGCACGCATTATCGTCAAAGTATCGTTTGAAGTAGACACCATCGTTAGATAATACGCTCGATCAGGGTTATCCGGCTCGACGAAAAGATAGGGATACGGCGTCGTCTCTCCAAGTAAAGTTCCGTAAATTAACACAGTTGCTATGGCTGAGATGCCTATGAAGAGTAAATGCCGGGAATTGAAGGCTATTTTTCTCACTTTCGAATATCTCGCAATGAGTAGGCCTATCCCTAGGAGGCATGCAAAGATTACCGCAACCGTGAATTTATTGAATGATAAAAGGTAAATTGGTGGAGCGATGACGGCATGAATGAGCGTTAAAAGCATTCCACCTACTCCAAAACATGCCCAGAAACCATATTTCCTATACGCTATGAGCCCAATATCAAACGCTAAAAATATGAAGAAGGGTACAAAAGCTATTACCGTTAAAATATTTTCCATGAGAAGCATCATCAGCCAGACGAAGAATAACAAAACCGTCAGCATTAATACATGTTTGACGTCTACCTCTATAATTCTATTTTTGTCATAAAACATTATTGCTGATGCAAGAATTATTGTGAATAAGAAGAAAATAATTGACGTCCTATATTGTATGAACGTTCTCCATAAGGTTGGTGGGTCATGGAATTTTCTAAACTTCTCGTATAGAATTTGTGCTTTGGTAATGTTGTAGTCTAATTCCTCTATCTTTTTTAATGCCCATTCTTTGGCAGATGTCAGATCATCCGTGTAGATTATATATCCATCGTAGTGCTTGAGTATACATATGTTTGAGAGATTGTATTCTACTCCTCTGTGAAGGAAGTATATTGTCGGCTTCCATTTCTCAACTCCCACAAAAATTGTTATTCCACCAGCACGGGCGTTGGCGGCGGCTTTAGAGATCACATCGAATATTAGGGGCTGATCCTTGAAAATGAGTATAGATGATAATGGTGTGTAATCTCTTGCAGTTGGAGGTGAAGCTGGGTAATATAGAGACCATAAGCTGATTATAAGTCCTACAATGATTACTGCAAATACTACCTTATTCTTCTTCTTCATTATTTTTCACACTCCGTAGAATGTAGGCTACCGTGAATACGAATATGATTATGATAGACGGTATGACAGCATAAGCCCACTTTGCACGTCCAATATCATCTATTATGTCTAGGAGTTCTCCTGCGAGAATGTTTGAAGTAAATATTTTATATTCTTCATGGCCGCTCTTAGCCCAACGATAAAGAAACTCTCCAACAGTCGCGTTTAATGATATGCATTTCGTCCGGTTCAATGAACAGATTGTTGATAAAAGATCTTTCATTTCAGCCACATCTTTTTTGGGACAACATATCACTCCATTCAGTATCTTACACGTTTTTATTTCTTTACTGGATGTGTCTTCTAGAAGTATAAAACATGTTTGGGATTTTGAAGGATGAAGTAAATTCATAATTGGCCCACAACTCGTAAAAACCATCAAAGCAGTTGCTATTAATACGGCTAGGAACATGCCTTCGCTTTTGCTAATTTTTCTAGTGAGGGTATTGACGAAAGCCTTTTCACGGAAACAAATTATGATAGAGGCTGACAGCCCGAATAAAATCAAGAAAACATATGGGATGAATGTCTTTTCGAAATTCAAATATATCTTATCTGGGAAGCTTATGAGTATTATGAGTAGGGAGATCAAAACTACCCATTTTAGAAGGTCGGCCAGTAGATTTCTTAGATGCATTATCGGAGAAAGTGCCATCCCATAAGTTTATAAATATTATTTATAGGCCGGAGCGTTGTAAAAATCATAGGAAACAGCCTATGTGTTTGAGTAAGCATGTAGCGGTTCTGAACGGCTTTACCTCGGCCGATATCATGAGATCACATGTTAGTGGACAAGTTTTACATTTTTTTCCAAGACCATAGTCTAATCTTAACGCCTGCTCTGTTCTCTCCTTTTGACTCCATACACTTCCCAATAAAGACTCTTTCAAATTACCAATGGGGGTATCGAAGGCATAAGGGCATGTGTAGACGTCTCCATCAACATCTATGAAAGCGCTTGTAGCTCCAAATCCACATGGAAAGCATCTAGAACCGTTGACGGCATCGATATATGCTAGAAGCGGCGGGGTCACAATATATTTCATGAGTTTTTTGACTTTTTCGATGCTCGGAGGCTTTAAATCCTTATCCTTATTATCGTAATATGGTTTGGAGTAGACCGGTATGCTGAAGCTATGCCTCACACCCTTAAAATTCTCCCGAAGATATTTATGAAGCTCTATTACGGAGTCGATGTTCCAGTCGAAAAGCATACTATTGACCCAGATCGAGAAGTGAAATACCTTCGATAGGGCATATACTTGCTCCAATGCTTTCATAACATTTGAGAAGCTTCCCCTAACCCCCCTAATACTGTCATGTGTTTCCTCCATACCGTCTATGCTTAGGAGGATTATGAACCTATTTCCGCCAAGCCGGCCTGCGTGCTCAACAACTTCAAAAGTTCTGGAATGATTGAAGCCATTGCTGTTAAGCAACACCTCCCTATTATTTGCCAAGGCTACCTCCAAGATTTCAAATATGTTCGGGTGGAGAGTCGGCTCGCCGCCGGTGATATTCACGTGCTCTATGGTTCCTACCTCAAATATCTTCTTAAACAAGTCGACGTCCATGAATTTTGCCTCCTTCCTCCATATATTGCACATCATGCATTTTAGGTTGCACGCGGTGGTGATTTCCACCATCACGTAATATATTTGGTCTTTTTTCTTGAAAGCTTTCCGAATCGCGGGAAATATGTGGCGCAGTATCTTCACGTTTAAATCCCTCGCGGATGCGATATATTAACATTGTTGAAAAATTCACGTCCAGCCCAGCTAATAGGCCTAGCTTACCTCGAATATTATGAAGTAGAGGTCGTCTCGGGTGACGTTATACTTCTTGAACAATATACCTACACTCTTCGTGGTCAGAACATGTTTGACATCCTCATCCGTCAGCCAGTTCCAAGCCGGGTTCACCAGCCAGAGGTTCTTTTTCTCATGCGCCATTGAGAGAAATGTCCTGAGAGTGATTACTAGATAGGCTTTCGGCGGGCAGGGCCTAACCAGAAATACTTGGCCCGTCTTAGCCACACATAAATTGCTTGCTGGAGACGGATCCTCCCCATATAATATAGCTGTTCCGTGCAATGCCCAAATCACTTTCAAGGTATTCGATTTCAGAGGCATCTATGCCGCCGATGAACCACGTCTTCGTCGGAGATATCCACGGCGTAATCAGGGAAAATAACAATAAAATCGCTAATATTTTCCTCGAGTTACAAGCCAATAACTTGTCGATGAATAGTGCGAGGAAGGGTGATAGCATCGCGGCTAAAGCCTCCATTGAGCGCATCGCAAACCCTTCAAATAATATTGAAAGCAGTAGGAATGTGGCTCCGGAGAAGATGACTACGAGCCTCCTACTTCTATTTTCCCTCATAAATATGTGGTAGAGGGCTTCTCTGAATCCGAGAACGAGCATTGCGAATGGGATGGCGTGAAAGATTAAATGTCTCTGGAAGACGGATGAATACTCCTCCGAAAACGACTCAAATACATGCAAGTACGCAAACACGTTTAACGGGCCTGCGGATAGTATTGGCGCTCCTACGCCTAAGACGGTGAGCGAGGTAGCTAGCAAGGTTGCAAGCGTGATTAGTAGGCGCGGCCTAGTCCTAAGCTTCAAAACTGTCACAATCAAAAATGGCACCGCGTTAACGTAGAGTGCCACCGGGTTTATGAAAAGACAGAGTATGAGTATGGAGGCTCCTATGAGAATGCTGTCCATCATCAACATGATGTTCGTTGGTAGGAGTGCTAGTGCCCAGCTGTATGGCTGAGATCTCAGAAGCCCTGGAAACCATAAGTCTATTGTCAATGGGCGTATTGAGGCCGCGATAAATGCGACTCTCTTATCGAATCCGAGAAATCTGGTGAAAGCATATATGGATGTCATACCTATGAATATCGTCAGCACCCTGAAGAACGGCAGGACACACAGCCATTTGAATAACGGTTCTTGCCAAGCCTTGACCCCGGTAGCGAACAACAATCTCTCGAAAGCTTGCAAGTAAAACATCCTGTACATGTTGATGCTTTCAGGATCTGTGCTGGCCAAGGTGAGGTAAAACATCCTGTCGGGGGTGTCGGCATCCACCATAAGATATGGATAAGGGGTTGTGCCTCCGGTAAGGAGGCTATGTGTCAGGAAGAATGCTATGGATAATAATGCGAGGAATGTAAGCTGGCTGACGTCACATGATACCCTTTCTACACGCTTCATAAGGTAATAGGCCATAAAAACTAGAGTCGACAACGTCCCGATAATTGCATAGTCGTTGAATGCATGCGCATATATTATTGCGGATATTGAAACGTGAAGTATTGTGAGGAAAAGAGATCCTATCCCGAATGATGCTAAGAAACCGAACCGCCTGTACGCCACTAGTCCATAGCCTAACGCCAGTAGCAAGTATAATGGTATGAATACGAAGCCAACCCATTTATTATTTGACAGATACAATGCTAACCACGTGAAGAACGTTGCCAGCAATAGGATTCTGAGATATTTTGTGCTGAACTCTTTTTCATGATATTTATCATAGGCGAATAACGTTATTGCAAATACTCCTGTCAGTGAAAGTATTGTTAATGGAATAGAATATCTCGCAGTCCACCATCTCGGAGGATCATAATACTTCCTGAATCTCTCATAGAGTTTTTGCGCTTTCGTGAGATTATATTCCAGATTTACCGCCTGATAGATTGCCCATTCCTCGGCTTTCCG
>Ga0190310_1000770_pt1 | contig 10421 bp, 3 predicted proteins | sample 48700778_MG_FD_165059 | JGI IMG/M metagenome (GOLD analysis project Ga0190310, IMG submission 165059) | Hydrothermal vent sediment bacterial communities from Southern Trench, Guaymas Basin, Mexico - 4870-07-7-8_MG | ecosystem: Environmental > Aquatic > Marine > Hydrothermal vents > Sediment ... | reverse complement strand
CTATAAAATCTATAATTTTTTATATTATATTAATTTCCATTATTGCTCTCATATCTCTCGCTATAATACTTAATTTTGTTGTTCAAACTGCAGAGCGAAGCGAGGTTGTTGTGGAGTTTTATATTGGGGGAGAGAAAATTGATAAAATTATATGCACAAAAGTAGATGCAAACAATAATTCCTATTATGATTGCGAGAACAACCCATGTATTCTGGATGTTTTTGTGTATAAAGATGGGGAGGCGGCAAAAAATGTCTGGGTTATTTTAGATGGTTGTGGCATTAAATCTTCCCAAAAAACAAATGAAAAAGGTTACGCCTCATTTTCATTAAAGGGTCTTTATCTTCCATCCGGCATATCTAAGGATAAACTCACTGTTAAGGTCCTATCCCACGAATTTTATATAGATGTGGTAAGGGGATGATTTATACATAGCCTCCAAAAAATCCGAGAAATATTAATAGAGATATCGCATAAACGACTGAGGATATTATGAGCATTATTCCCAAATCCATTTTATTCTGAACGGGATCATCGCCGTTCATTATGTTTCCGTGGAAGTATCCTGTTATTATGGTTGTGAGAAATAGGTATATTACCATTATTATAGAGAATACATATGCACTGATGTGCTTTATTTTCAAAAATCCGACTGCGAACGGTGATTCAGAAGGTATTAGTGGAGTTATCTGTTCTAGTCTACCGAGAATCACCGAGTAAAGAACGAGCGTAACCGCGATGGTTATGGGTGCGAAGAATAGTGATGTTAGCCTCATCATTCCTGTAGCGCTAGCTAACCTATTTTTCATATCTCTCTCTATTCCCTTCAATTCCCTCAGATGCGTGGCGACGGAAGTTATTATATTTCCCGCGGTCTGCGGGTCCTTGTTTATCGCTTCCAAGGACACTTTCATACTGGTGTTTATCATCTTTGTGGATCTTTCCTTTAAAATCCCATCTCTTCCGAAAAGTATTTCTTCCACGCTTTTTCTGGTAGTTCTGAGAGAATAAAGTATTCTTCTGAAAAGAACCTCAACAGCAGTTCCCCTCATAAGTTTTACGACCTTCTTCATCGCACTCTCAAATGGTTCGCCCTCCGCTACCCTGCTTCCTATCTGGAAAAGGGCATCGGGAAAATCCTCATTCATAGCTATGAGGAAGTCGTGCTCGCTTTTGAGCGGAATGGATTGTACGAGGAGATATATAGCCAACGGTATTGATAAAGCCATAAGATAGTATATACTTGCTATCAAACTTCCAGCGTTAAGAATTCCTATATATATGAAGACCGCGGATATAACCAAACATATTGCTATAAGAATATATTTCTCATTCTTTTTTAATGGCATTTTGAGTTGCGGCGGTGTTGAAAGTACGGGCTTCTCTCCAACTATTTTTAATGCATACCAAAGCATAAAGAAAGGTATGAGAAAATCAAAAACCAGCGCTATTGCCCAAGCGTATTCCTCACCGATGGGCATTATGGGGAGAAGCGAGGCGAGAAGAAGAGGAAGCATTACACCCAGTGAGAAGAGGAGCATCGTTGGGAAATACAGGGCGTCCGCGTAGGCAATTAGGTCTCTGCGCGATCCCTGCATCATTATTTCCGATGCCTTTTCCAGTATGTCTCTTCTTTCCTTTTCGTCGCTTCGGAGCGTAGAAGTTCTTATAGCGTATAACGCCCTCTTGAAACTATCGTTCCACTTACCCCACTCGTACGAAAACTCCATAAACGCCTCCTCAACGCTATCAGTTTCACGAAGATATATTTTCCACAGAACTTTTTTCAAATCGCTGGATAAAGGCTCATCCAAATTCTCACTGGCGAAGGCCACAGCCCTCTCCAAAGAAGGAGTTAGATAGAGGGACATGACAAGATAACTTATCGCCTCCGGCATATAGCCAAGGGTTTTTATCCTCATCTGCTTCGCTTTGGATAATGGATAATTTACAAGATACAGGTAAAAAACTGTCGGAAAGAGTACGGCAAAAATGGAAAAAGCAATTGTAGATATCAAATTATGGGTTATTATGAAAACTATAACTATCCCTAACATCATAAATGTGAAAAGAATTATAAAGAGTAACTGAGATGCAAAAAAAATCTGATATGGTTCCAGTCCTATTCTCGCAAATTTTATAGCTAAGGCGTAAGGATCGTTGTTATACTCATCCTCAACCTTTATAAGTTCGGTAAAGGCCTTTGTGTATTTTTTGTATGCCTTTATATATTCAACATCTTCTCTACCGTGTTCCGCCTGAACTTTCTCAAACTCCTCCTCTGCTTTCCTGTATCTTTTTCTCGCTTCGTCCAGTTTTTTCTTTCTCTCTTTCTCATATTTCTTTCTGAACTCCTCCGATTGTTTGGGAAATATTTCGTTTATTTTCAGACAAAGTTTTTCATAGAGTGTTTTGAAATCCATCTATCACCACCTTTTGAACCACTCCAGCCATTCCTCGTATATACGGCTGTATTCCACGACTCCCTCTTCCTCAACACTTTTCGCTATCAAAGACCACATTTTGTTGTTGGCTGCATTAACCCATCTCTCGCTGAGATATCTGAGATTTCCCGTGTCTTCCGCTCTCCTTACCAGCGCATCTTTTATCTTCGCTCGGAGCATTATGTTATTCAAAGCATCTTCGTAATCCATCCCCCACGATTCCGCTATGCTTTTTATAACTCTGCTCCCACTGAAAACAATCTCCGTTTCTCTGAGTACATTGTCCTTGGCATCGTAAACCACGAGGTCCTCAAAATCACCATCGCTGCCCTTTATATACTCGGATATCCGTACTACGCTCCTTATCTGACGGTGTATTCCGCTCGGTCTCGTGAATCCAACAACCACAACAACATCCGTAGCGTTGAACGACATTTTCGGAATCCCAATATCATAAACCACTCTTTCGTAAACGGCCCTGGGACTATTTCCGTGAATCGTTCCGAGCACAGAGCTTCCCGCGGTTCCAGCGCGCATAGCCTCATAAAGAGTCTTCGCCTCCTTGCCCCTAACTTCTCCTATAACTATCGCGCTCTCTCCCAATCTCAGCGCCAATCTGAGAGCATCATCCATTGTGAGCTCAGCCGTCCCTCCAAATGTTGAACCGACCAGCATGGCAAGAACTTTATATCCCAATCGTTGGAGGTACTGCGTAGGAAGTTCTGGCGTATCCTCTATCACTATGATTCTCTGGCTCTGCGGAAATTCAAACATTATTGAGCTGAGCAATGAAGTTTTGCCTGCACCTCTGCTTCCAGTAATGAGCATGGTGGCGTTTCCATCTATGAGAAAAGAGAGAAGCGCTGCGGCGAAAGCTGTGGCACTTCCATAATAAACCAAGCGAAGTAGAGTCCAGGGTACGCGGGAATGTCTCCTAAAAGCGAACGACACCCCTCTCGGGCTAAGAGGTGGGCCAACCGCGGATACTCTCGTTTTAAACGCCTTTAAATCCATTTCCAGTAAGGGATGTGCCTCCGAAAAAGGTCTTCCACTTTCCATGCGGAACCGGGATATTAAGCTCCTGGCATCATCTTCGCTCAGCACCACATTCGTTATGAACTTCTCAGGTACATTTTTGGCTATTCCTCCTTGAAGTATAACATAGACATTGTTATAAGAGATCGGTGCATCCGCATATATATCCTGAATGTAAGGGTCTTTAAGAAGAATTTCCAGAATTCCGAAACCGCCTGTGTACTTCGCCAGAATCTTAGCCAACTTGTTTACAGTTTGCATCTCCTCCTCTCTGGTATTTCCTATATGCACCTTGTGATACTTCGCCAGTTTGTATATTATTCTCGCCCCCTCTTCCTGTATGTATCTCAAGGAGGTCTCTCCCTTCATCGCCTGCAGACCCTTAGGATATTCCGCCAATAGTTCCTTTCGGGCGAGCTCTATTAACATCACATGTTCTGGCTTTAAATGATACTCCTCGGGATCTATATAATAAAGACCCTCAGTCTCCGTGGGAAGGCGATAAAGGACGATGGGAACATTATCCACCTTATACCGATAAACCTCCTCCGCTCCGGGAATCTTCTCAAAGATTATCCATGAAGATGAGAAAACCGGGCGCATTCTATGATGTTTATCAAGAATTTCGTGTATTATTTCCATTATTTTTTTGCCGCTCACCTCGTAGGAAAGGTTCCTTATACGGGTAAGCAAGCTTAATTGTGTGGTTTCCTCATCTATTCTCATCTCCACCTTTATCCCTATCGTGGATAGCCATTCAATATACTTTTTCAAAACAAAGTTCAAATCCTGTATACTGGTTTCTCTGCAGGGTTTGCATCTCGCAGAGTATAGAGGCTCCCTCCCGAATCTATCAACTAGGTAATAAAAGAAAGTTGGAAAATCCTCTATGGAATCTATGAAAACATTGTACAGGCGAGTAAATACCGTCTGAGGATTCAGAGGACATACGGGACATCTTAATTTCTTCTGGTCCTTCTCGGGAACATCGGAAAAATATTCCACTATCGGATTTCTAACGGCCAAATTCAACAGAACCCTGCCGAATTGGACCATACTTTGCAATGTGTGTACAGCATTTCCAAAATATTCAATAACCAAATACTTTTCCAAATCTATCAAATCCACATTTGGCTCTCTTGTTAAGGTTCTAAGAACCCTCCCAAAACATATACGATGCTTGAGAGTTCCGGGAGCCTTACACCTTCTGCACTCCGTTATTACCCATTTCTTGAGGTCTCCTTCCTCAACAATATCTCCCTCGCAGGGCTTTAACTTCTTTTTTCCAAGATCTTTTGGTATTTTTCTTCTCTTGGGAAGTTCCTTCTTTTCCTCTTCGGATAATAAGTCAAGTTTCTCGTGTGCCTCATCCATAGTGATATAATGAGCAACAAAGTATATAAAGATAACTGAGCAATTGCCCATACACTTTTAACCTCCAAAACCACAGGCGATTCCTTAAGGGGCATATAATCCCGTGAGCCCCCATCTATGGGATAGGGATAATCCACTATCCCATCGTTATTCATATCATTAGTATCGTTATTGTTTGCCCAATCAGCCCAGTAATTTCCAAACTCTGTGGAGTTCCAGAGATTGTGCGAATTGTCATAGGCCTGTACATTTTTCGGTGAGAAGTTCAGGCCGCTCCCTCTGTTTCCATAGAAATAGTTGCGGTATATAGTGCAGTTTGTACAACCATCTAGTTTTATGGCATAATCGTCGTTTAATTTGAATATGTTCTCAGTTATAGTGGAGCTAAACGATGAGTCCATTTCCACTCCCATAAAATTTCGCGAAATCCTGGAGTTGTTGATATACACATTGCTTGAATAAATCAATACTCCTATCCGGTTTAGGATTAAGGTACTATTCATCACAGACACATTATCATCTCTGTATATGTATAAACCCGCCCATCTGTTTCCTGCCGATGTGCAGTTCAAAAAAGTTATATTCCGGGAGAAACAAACATATAGTCCATGCCATCTGTTCCACGAGGCATTACAATGAAGAAACTTTATATCCTGGGAGAAAAGTACCTGTACACCAACATCCGAAAGTGAATAATTCCCACCGTGAAATGTAATATTCCTGCATTTTACGGCTATAACTTCGCCGGCATCCCCCACCATAATATCCGATTGGTTAAGATAAAATAACAGCTTTTTTCCGTTGACCGTATTGTTCAAAAAACTGTTTGTCGTATAGCTCCACAGAGTATTCTCACCTCCATGTAAATAAACTCCGCATCCATAGAATGTATTGTTCATTATAGTACAATTTCTGCAAAAATTAATCATTATACCGCCGACAGAGTTGTTGGATAAAACATTATTTTTTATGGTAATATTTGCACTCCATTCAACCCAGAGTGCGGTATCATCGTTGTCTCTAAAAGTGGAGTTGAGTATTAAGCCTGAAGATGTTTTAATCTCAAAGCGACCATAATTGTTTTCAAAAAGAGAGTTTATAACAAATACTTCAGAATTCTCAATATTTCCTATTTTTTCACAGTACCGAGCAGTAAAATTTCTCAAATTTATTTCTGAGGCATTTACAATTATTGCTGTTCCTTCCCGCATAATTGAATAATTTTCAATGTACATTCTTGCTTTCTCACCCACGATAAAAACATCGCCTCCCTCAGCACTACCATTTTGTATTCTTGCGGTGGCATTGTAAATTATTACCTCTCCTGCATCTCCCGTTATTTCATAATCTCCATTTTTTAAAACAAAAATTTTTCTGTCGTTTACCGTGGAATTTTCAACGACGAGATTCAAAAAAGATTCTCCTTCTGGCAGTATTGAATCGTTAACAAAAGTATTATTAGAGAAAAAACCAAATTTCGTGTTTATTAAATCTACTCCAACCCCATTATTTTGGAATATAGTTTCATTGCAGTAAACGATTGAGTGTATTGCATATAATGCCGCATCGCAGTTTTCAAATATTGATCTTTCAACCGTAACCTTTGCAAAATCGTTTGACATTATTCCAGCATCGCACTTAAATAAACTCGTATTCCTGATATACACCTCAACTCTATTGAGCGTGTATATGGCTGTTCCACATACAGAAAATGTGGAGTTCTCAATCACCACAATACTGTCATCCTGTATATACATAATTATTCCATTGCAAAATTCCGAATTTTCTATTGTGCATATAGTGTTCCCAAATTTCACCTCGGTATAGTTAAATATATAGCATTCGCTAAAACATATCTCTGAGTAAAAAGAAGTTATGGGATACTGGGTATCTTCAATCCGTACATTCTCAACACTTCCGTTACGAACATTCTGAAACCTTATTCCCGTTGTGGAATTAGTAATCGTGCAGTTTTTTATCACAAAATACGCATTAGTATCCATTATGGTTATGGAGACATCATCTCCAGAAAAGGTCCAATTGCATATCACATAAGGGTTTCCGGGAGTTCCGTTTCCACCCACAACACCGTTGGCGGGGGTGAAATTTTCATCACCAATTATAACTATAGCCTCATGGTAACTTTTGTTCTCAAAACTTTTAATCAAAGAATTCGTTTTATAAATAATAGGAGAGACTATTAAAAAAATTAAAAACATCGCAATTCTATGTTTCGTAAAACTCCTCATACTCACCCTCCTCCTTTCTGAACTTTTTCATAAACTTATCAACAACACTTTCTTTCATAGGTATTTTCCTCTCTTTCTCTTTTCTTTTCTTGTAGAAGAGGAATAGTATGAGGAGTATTATAAGAAGAATGATCAAAAGCCAGAGCCACCAAACAGCATGCCACCACGGCTCCACATATATTATGAACTTTACCTCCTTGAGATTTCCTACGGTATCGTATACCCTAACCTTCACCGTTATCTTATCTGGAATAACATCATTTCCCGGAATTCTGGCTGTATAAATATTTCCGCTCTTTTTGGGTATTATCGTTCTCTCAATACCTTCCGATTCGTATATTATCTCTACTTTACTTATACCATAATCATCGCTTGCGCTGATCTTTATAGGCACATCCGTGCCTTCCACAATGCTTTCGGGGTACAAAGGCTCCACCGCGGGTGGAGTTTTGTCCACGACGAATCTCATCGCTTCGTAATCATCCATAACATTTCCTGCTGAGTCCTTCGCACCTGTTATTCGGAGGATATAAATTCCCTCATCTAGATTGGCCGTGTTTATCTGCAGATAAAATTCCGAGGAAGATAACCTAAACATTGTAAATTTCTTATCGTTGAACATTATACTCACATTTTCAACATACTCGCTGAATCTAACCGTAATATTGAGCACTTGATTTCCGGGGTATATTCCCATATCCTCCACCAGTATCGGTTGTGGGTCTGCGGAGAAATACTTAACTGTAGGTTTTATGGTATCAATAATGAAATGCATCATATAACCTTCCATTTTATTTCCAACCATATCTTCTCCGTCGCTGATTACCAGTGTGTTGTTTCCATTTTCTGAGTCATAATCCACAATTAAAGTTCCAACCCATGTTCTGGAATCCGTCCAATCGCCTTGTATCTCTCTAATCTTTGATATTCCGTAAGCGACGGTAAGCGGAACGCTCCTGTTCATATCCTCGCTGAATGTTATGGTTATAGTGTAATTTCCAACCTTCAGAGGGGGTGTCTTGTTGAACACAATGGAAATAACCTGCGGGGGCGTTGTATCCACTTCAAACTGAGTAGTGTATTCGCTCATCTCGTTACCCACAAGGTCTTTACCTCCTCCAACTTTCAGCACCATACTTCCCGATGGCATATCCTTGGTTATCTCCGTGGTCCCGCTCCAGTTCCTATCATCCACCCAGTTTCCGTTGAAATCGTATTCAATACCACTCGGTCCGTAAGTTACCTGTAACTGCGCGGATGTATTCATACTTTCATCAAATTCTATCTCTATTTTTAGCGTTCCTGGACCAACGGGAGGATTAGGATTGAATCTCACCGCCTTTACCTGCGGAGGTTCAGTATCAACGGGAACTATGTCAATAGTCTTTGTAGTTATTGCAGAGGGGATAAAAGATACATCGTTTCCAGCTACCGTTATACCGTCCACACTTATTTCTATCCAATCGTTAATATCTGCGGTTAAAGAGATTTTCAAAACCAAGAAATATACTTTTGTTTCGCCGCAGTTTATAGTAAGTGAAGAGGTGAAGGTTGCCGAATTTCCAGAAAATGTTTGCGATTCCACCAGCGTATCTGAGGTATCCCAGTATCCGTTTCCGTTTGTATCGTAGTAAAGAGATATTCTCTCAACATCAGCATCGGTGGCCTCAGTTCCCAAGGATAGTTTCATTTCCGTAGTTGCCAAAAAATCTCCTGTTTTGCCTATTCCTTCAAGATTTATTTTGAGAATATCATCTTCGTCTCCCTGCATCATTAACTGCGGGGATGTATCCTGACCCGTAACCACGAGAGCATTTACATTCTCACCACCGGGTGTTTCGGAATTTCCCGAAGTTATGTACCAGTCCTTTGCCTCATCCCCATCTACGGCGTTGGGAATAAGGGAAATGGATTCTCCAGATGACGGACAAGGTGCATAGCCGTTAAAGCCATATCCGTTAAGTGTAAAGCTCACACCTGACGGAGGGGGATCAATATCCGAATTAGGTCCCCCATTTCCAAAGCCCACATAATCTATGTATGTATTCCCTATGTATATCAGAATGTCGTCTCCATCGTCATTTAAAACATCATAGCCGAAATTTGCGTAAAGGGTTGCTACACCATCAGCAAAATTATAATCATCCGTACCAGAACCAAAGTATATTATAAGGTAAGAATTGGGAGGCATATCGCCTATGACATCAGGAACCACATAGACATTTCCGTCCTGATCACTAACGCACAATCCCGATATTTTGATTGTATCCGTACCTGTGTTCACAATCTCAACCCATTCATTGTTTCCCGAACCATACGAAGATACCTCGTTTATTGTTAAATCAACATTGTATGTGTATTGAAGAGTTAAATCGTGAAGAATAGGAGTTTTGGTTGATGTACCCTTAAAATTCACCCAGAACTGTACATACCTCTGTATGTTTGGCACACTTCCGCCATTACTTACCTGCTGCCACGAGCCCCAATTTGTGCCGTCCACGGATGTTCTCGCATAAACTGTGAGGGATGTTCCGGAAGGTATATCGGCACTCCAACTCACCGTGCCGCTTAAAGGCGTGCTCTTTAGTTCGTATATCGGGGATGTCCAGTTGCCTTCAGAGTAATAACTCTGATTAACCAATGTTGCTTGCATAGTTACTATCGCTTTATCGCTCATCCAAGTGCATGTAACAGGAGTATTTGTTATCTCTCCTCTGTAATCCCAATAACCGTTATTCCCATTCAGAGAAACAGCATCTAGAACCCCAATAAAATATACTCCTAAGTAATCTCCTGCTTGACAGGCCAAATTAACGGAATAGCTACTCTGCTGATTGGAAGGGGGGTCTATATCCTGCGATGTTGCAACTGCATAAAAGGTGTTCGCACCAGTTTGTCTAAGAACCTTAACTCTAAACGCTCCAGAACTATCGCCGACATTTATTGTTATTTGAGTTATTGTTCCTCCAACGGGCAACACAAACCTGCTATCTGCAAATATATCTGTGTATCCTGCCTCCCAATAATAATCTGGATCCGCAGATTCCAACGCACCAACATAGTATGTTCTGGTATACTTATCCAGCAAAAGGTCTCCCGGAGAGGATGAATAATCCAAATGATCCATAGTTCCGTTCAGAAAATCCTGCTGAGTAGTGGCAATTATTGTGTCGCTAACTATACCGCTCCCCCGCATGATAGGAAAATCCTTAATTATTCCAGATTGAAGTGATGCGCTAATAGGAATGATAAAAGATGCCAATACTAATGAAACTGCCACCGCTATGCTTCGGGTTTTCCGCATATAAATACCATGGC
>Ga0190310_1000767_pt1 | contig 10424 bp, 10 predicted proteins | sample 48700778_MG_FD_165059 | JGI IMG/M metagenome (GOLD analysis project Ga0190310, IMG submission 165059) | Hydrothermal vent sediment bacterial communities from Southern Trench, Guaymas Basin, Mexico - 4870-07-7-8_MG | ecosystem: Environmental > Aquatic > Marine > Hydrothermal vents > Sediment ... | reverse complement strand
TAGACCTCAGCTTATAGTTTTGGATGAGCTCCTCATATTGGGCTGGGGCGAGCTGATTGATCATCTCAAGCTCCTTAAGCTCCTCCCCCAATCCTGCCAAGATCTTCCCCAATAGTTCTTGGTCGAATTCCGGTAGCTCAAGCTCTTGGCCTCCCAGCTCTTCAAGCCCCTCCCTCAGCCTACTGAGCTCTGCTTCAAGCTGAGCCCTCCTAACCCTTAACGACCCCATCCTCGATGATAGGCTCTGATACTCTATCCCGATTTCATCGAGCTCATGCGTGTATTCTCTGAGCTTATGCGAATAACGGCTTATCTTCTCCGACAAATTCTTCGAGAGGCTTATCAACTCACTTAGCTCGGCGTTCTTCCTCTCAAGTTCTTCCTCAAGCTTCTCCAAGATCTTGGTGCTCCTCTCATTCTCCATCAATGCATCTCTCGACTCATGGTCAAGTCTCCGCATCCGCTCCTCTAGCTCGACCCTCTCCTCCATAAGCTTCCTCTTAGAATCTTCAAGTCTCTCAAGATGTTTCTTGACCTCAGTCAACATGGTCTCCATCTCGACCCTCTTCACCTTCACCTCCTCATACTCCGTTCTCTTGGAGTCCACCTCTTCTCTGAGCCTCTCAACGATCTCCTCTTCCCTCTCAAGCTCATCCATCCTCAACCTCTCCATAGATTCTTCAGCATCCGCCTTCCTCTTCTCAGCCTCTAGGATCTCAGTCTCCATCTCCCTCATCCTCGAATAGACTTCGATCTCCCTTAGAATTGCTTCTGAGGCTGAGACGTATTCGCTCCAAGCTTCTTGCGCAAGCCTCTCCTTCTCGGCTTCCAATTCCACGATCTCCTTCTCATAGTCTTGGATGATTTTGCCGAAATCCTTGGCCTCTTCCTCGAGCTTCATCACCTCTCTCTTTACCTGCTCTAAGATCTTGATCGACTTCAGATATTCTCTCGTCAAGAGACTTTCAAGCAACGCCCCCCTACCTGGATTCACCTCTACCCTCAGGTCTGGGTGGATCACTAGACTTGAAGACACAATCTTCTCCCCTATTCTCGGAATCTTGACGCCGAGGTCGAATCTAACCCCTCTCAAGAGATATGCTAACGCCTTCTCAGCCCAATCGGATCTAAACCTTAGTTTCATGGATCTCGATTTTCTAAATCCGCCGCACATCTCAGCGACGTTCAACGGCAATAGCTTCAAACTTATTCCAGAGTCTCTGAGGATCTCGGCGAGCCTTAAGGCGAGGTTGAGGTCTTGGACTATGAGGGCGTGTATCCATCCATCGGTCGCAGCCTCAAGCATCTCGAAAACCTTCTCATCGGCTTCGATCACGTCATCTAGGAATCCATAGACTCCGTTAATTCCAGCCGCTCTAATCTCTTCGAGGAGCGCCTCCCTCCTTCTAACCCCCTTTATCAATCCTGAGAGGCTGACCTTCTTGAGCAGCTCATCGAGCTCTATCTCAAGCTTCTTAGCAGCCTTAAGCCTGTTGAGATTCCCTTCGAGCCTCAACCTAGATTCTCGAAGCCTCTCCCTAACACTCCTTACATTCTCCTCGATGCCGCATAATCTTTTGAGACACTCCGCCACCCTAACCATGTTCTTCGCCGACTTACTGGATAGCTGATCGAGCTCCCTCTCCGAGTCTTTGATGAATCGTTTGAGTTGCTCGACCTCGGCTTGAGCTTCAGCCACCCTCGCCTCCAACTCCCTCAGCTCTCTCTGAACAACCTTCCTCCTCTGATTTAGGTCGGAGGTCTTTCGCCTAAGGGCTTCTTCAATAACCTCGAGCTCCTCCCTCTTCCGTCTCTCAAGCTCCTTAACCATACTAAACTCGGCCTTCAAGGTCTCCAAGGATGTCCTCGACCTCTCAATCTCATCATCAATGGCCGCGATCCTTTGATCTATGGCCTTCAACCGCTCCTCGATGTATGATCGCTCATCCGAGATCCTCCTAATCCTCTCACCCATGACGGAGATCGCCGTGTTCAGCCGGCCTATTTCAGAGGCCATCTTCTCCCTCTCGCGTTTGAGTCCATTGATCTTTGCCTCAAACTCCTTCAGCCTACGCGAGTCCTCCTCCCATCTCTCCTCAAGAGCCCTCTTCTCTTCAAGGATCCTCGATCGCTTAGAGTTGAGCTCATTTAACTTCTCCTCAAGCTCCATCAACTCTTTATCTATCGATGATAGCTCCGGCTCCAGCTGCTCTATTCCCCTCTTGAACTTAAGGGACTTTATCGAGTTCAGAAATCTCTCGACATGAATCCTCCTATATGCTTGGTTACGCTCTTTTTGAAGTTGCTTAACCCTGAGCTTGACCTCGCCCGTGCTGGCCTTCGCTATCGCGAGATTCTTCTCGGCTATTGCGAGCTGCTCTTCCGCCTCCTCCCTCCTCCTCTCGTAGTCGCTTATCCCAGATATGTCCTCGATCATCTTCCTAAGCTCGCTTCCACCCATCTCGGCTATCTCGATGACCGATCCCTGCGGGACTATATTGAATCCAGATGGCTTTATGTTCGCCATCGAGAGGATCGTTAAGAGCTCATTCCTCGAAACCTGCCTCCCATTGAGGAAGTATGTGCTCTCACCGCTCCTATCTATCCTCCTAGCCACCGTAACCTCGGGTGAGTTTATCGGCAAGACCTTCTCAGAGTTGTCTAAGGTTATCGAGACCCTCGCATAGTTTGTTCTAGAGTCGTCGTGGATGAGCTCGGCCATCCTGCCAACTCTTAGGTTGTGGGCGCTGAGCTCGCCTAAGGCGAATCTTATGGCGTCCATGACATTCGACTTCCCGCCCCCATTAGGTCCCGTTATCACCATGAACCCCTTCTCTAGGGTTATCGAGGTCCTTCTAGGCCCGAATGACTTGAATCCCTGGATCGTCAGCCTCTTTATGAAGACCATCTCTTGGTTACGGCTAATGGGTTGAGCAAGGTGTTAAAGTGTTTTCATCGGGGCCGCTTAAAGTCATACCTAAAAGTTTTCTAAGTATTTCGAAGCCCTTGGCCTCAGCCTTAAATAAGCTTTATGTATAGTTGGTTTGGACGAGATGAGCGGCGTGTGGAAGAGTAGGATTAGTAGGTTGATGGACTTAATCCAAGAGAATGAGCTCTCAGCGATCTTAATACGCTCCGAGGCGAACATCTTCTACTTCACGGGTTATAGGGGGCCTGGATACCTTTTAGTGCCGTTGAATGGGGAGCCGAAGCTCTACGTCTATCCACTTGACTTCGAGGCCGCTAAAACCTATGTTCGAGGGGGGATTGAGGTCGAGGAGCTCAGCATGACGGCTAGGGTGGAGAACGTGGTCGAGGGTCTCCCAGATGAGGTCAAGTCTAGGCTTGGATTCGACTCTCTGAATGCGGAGGATTACTTAAGACTCTCAGCATTATTGAGCCATGAATCCCTTAAGCCAGCCTCGGAGATAGTCTGGAAGCTCAGGATGATCAAGGATAGATCGGAGATCGAGAATATCGAGAGGGCGTGCGATATAGCGTCGAAGGCCATGGACTTGGCGAGCGAGATGCTCGAAGAGGGGGTGATGGAGTCGGAGGTTAAGGCGGAGGTCTTGGAGGAGATGTTCAAGCTCGGAGCCGATGGAGCAGCCTTCGACATAATCGTGGCCTCAGGATCCAGGTCATCCATGCCCCACGGAGCCCCTGGAAGCAGGCTTATGAGGGAGGGAGATGTCGTCGTCGTGGATCTTGGAGCGATCTTCGAGGGATATTGCTCAGATATGACTAGAACCTTCTATATAGGTGAGAATCCACCCGAAGAGGTTGTAAAGATCTATGAGATGGTCTTAGAAGCTAAGAACCTCGCCGAGGAATCCGTAAAGCCCTGGACCCTCTCATCAGCCCTCTACGATAAAGTTTATGATAGACTCGCCGCGATGGGATACGCCGACCGCTTCATCCACGGCTTAGGCCATGGGGTTGGGATAGAGATCCACGAGCCTCCCAAAATCTCGAAGATCGGCAAAGAGATGATTCAAGAGAATATGGTCATAACCATCGAACCCGGAATCTATCTCCCAGGGAAGTTTGGGGTTAGGATTGAGGATACCTTGCTGGTCGAGAAGGATGGTGTGAGAAGGTTAACCTCAGCCCCATACACGTTAACCCCATATTAAGGTGAAGGAGATTATACGCCGAACCTCCTCTGCCTCTTCTGATAGATTCTAATAGCTCTCATCAAGTCTATCTTCCTAAACTCAGGCCAGTAGACATCTAGGAATACTAGCTCACTATAAGCCGACTGCCATAGGAGGAAGTTGCTTATCCTCTCCTCACCCGAGGTCCTTATGATCATATCTGGCTCATGGTTTGGGATATCCGATGTATAGAGGTATCTTTCTAAGATGGCTTCATCGATCTCATCGACCTTCACCTTTCCAGCCAATACATCTTTAATGAGGTTCTTCGATGCATCAACTATTTCAGCCCTCCCACCATAGGCGACCGCCAAGTTGAGATACAGGTTGTTGTATTTTGAGGTCGCCTCCTCAAGCTTTTCAAGAGCATCTCTAACATCTCTCGGCAACAAATCCTTTCTCCCTATCACCTTAACCCTGATCCCATGCTTGTGGAGCCTCTCATCCACCGCATACTCCAAACTCTTCTCCTTCAACAACCTGAATATCTCCTCCAGCTCCCTCTTAGATCTCTTGAAGTTTTCGGTCGATAAAGCATAGATCGTTATCACCTTTATCCCGAGATTTATGCACCAATCGATGAGCTCATCCACCTTCTCCGCTCCAAATCTGTGGCCCAGCCATGGATATAACCCCTTCTTCCTCGCCCATCTCCTATTCCCATCCATGATCACGGCTATATGGGTTGGGATCTCGCCCTTCTTAATGGTCTCCTCAAGCCACTTCTCATATAATTTGTAGACTCCAAAGATTTTCAGCAATTTTTCGAGGATCGGCATCGAGATGGATGTTGAGGCGCTCGATAATAAACTTAATTTCTATGCCTTCCTCCTAAAGTACTTCGAATACATCCTCCTCAACATCCGGGTGACTATGAGAGTCACGGTCAAGGTAACGACTCCGAGGATCGCTATTATCGCCAATAAGAAGACTTGTGGATTCTCCAATCCACCCGTTGCCCCAGCTATCAGGATGACGCCGGCCCTCTTCAATAATGCCCAGATCCAGAGGAGCAATACGGCTCCCCTAATAGCTCCCCAGATCCTCGGATTCCGCGAGAACAGATAGTATACGATGTTCGCTAAGATCGTTATCAATAATGCGATCGCGGCGAGATCCACGGAGCCTGAGATGAATGAGCCTATCAAGAACGGCGCCTTATCGAGCCACCACCAAGTATAGGTTAATGGATCAGGGGGATTTGGATACTTGGCATAGACGGCGCTTATGGTCGTTATATATCCCATGTAGAGTCCTGTGATGAAGAGGATGAATGTCGTGAAGGCGGCGAAGGTTCTGAGCTGGGCGTAGGCCGGCATCCTAAAGACTTGTATGAAGTTCTTGACCGCCCCACCTATCCTCTGATCTACGCCGAACCCCCTTAGGATGAAGTATATTCCAATCGCTGAGAGCATTAGGGGTATTGAGGCGACGTTTATCATGTAGAGTATTCCGACGATGGCCATTATTATCCCCGGAACCCCCAAGAAGATCTTGGAGTATCTGGGCTCCGTGAATAGTAGCTTGAAATATCTTCCCAGAACCAGCCATGTCTGCTCGACGGACTCGCTATGCCTCACGACTATCCTCTTGATCGAGACCACCGGGATCTTAGAGGTGATTAGAGGGGTTACGAACTGGTCTGTGACGCCGTCGCTTATAAAGATGCACCCATCCGCCTTAAACCTCCTCAAAACCTCATTCAGCTCATTCATTATCTTCATATCGGCCTCAATTCCCTCATTCTCCTCGCCTGCGAGAGTTGCAACCTCCACATGGTCTTCCCCATAGGTCTCCGCCAGCTCTCGATACACTCGCAAGGCGCCGAACATGGCGTTTGCGTCCGCCTCCTCTGGATCTGAGAGGAGGAGGGCTTGAGCTGCCTTCAGGTTCTCTTCGAACCCTATGATCGGGGTCTTTATATTGGTCTTCCTACCGATATCATTATCTCTATCGACGACGAGAACCAGTAGCTTCTTCGGAGTCTCCGCCATCTACACCATATATATTGAGCTCTGATCAGATAAGTATTTACCCAGCCTTCTTACCGGTTAGTAGGCGTAGCCATTCTTCATCCTCCATTAGAGCCTTAAACTCCTCGAAGCTTAGCTTCTTCCCGGAGTGGAGCTTTAGCTTGGCCTCAGCCTTGAGCCTCTCCTTCCTCTCCTCAAGCCTCTTCCTCTCTTCCTCCTCCTTCAGTTTCTTGAGGAGGTTTTGATGCTCGATTAGTTGGGATACTAGGAGTATCTTCTCGGCCTCAAGCTTCATGAGCTTCTCCTTGGCCTCAAGATACTTTGCATGCCATTCATCGGCTCTCTGCTTAAGCGCTTGAATCTTCTCCCTCAGCTGCTTAACCTGCTCACCCCTCTCGCTTAAGAGGCTCTTAACCTCGCCTATCTCCTCCCTGATCCGATCCAGCTCCTCCCGACGAGCCTCAAGCTCGGCCTCTAAGCCTTCAAGCTCCCTTTGAAGCTCCATCTTCTGCCTCGCTTGAACGAGCTTAACATGTAATACCTCGAGGGTTTCCCCTATCCTCCTCTCCTCCTCCTTTGGTAGGGGTTGGGTCTGAAGCCTCCAATCCAGTTCCTCGATCCTCTTCTGGATCTCCTCTACCGTCTCCTTAATCCCTCTAAGCTTCCAAAGCCTGCGCTTAACTCCAAGATACTTCTCCTTTACGGCTTTAAGCTCGGACTTCTTCTCGGCTAGGGTCTCTCTAAGCTTGTTGAGCCTCTCCCACTTATCCGCGTCCTCCTCCCTAATCTTCCTAAGCTTCTCGATAAACGGCTTCATCTTGGCGTGGATCTCATCCCTCTTCTCCTCATAGCTTGAAGCCTCTTCCTGAGCATTCCTGATCTTGAGATTCAGCTCCCTAAGCTTCCCCCGAAGCTCGTAGATCTTCTCCTCCAATCCCTCGAAGCCTGCATCGTTCATCGAGCTCACCTCAGCTCAAGCTCACCCTCACTCACGATTCTCGTTAAGGCTGCGTGGAGCTCTGGGAACCCCTCCATGGTTATCGAGGAGACCGGGATTATCGGGATGCTGGAGACGATGTCGTAGACCGCCTGCGCCACCTCTCTTGAGAAGATCATGAGCCCGCCTTTAAGCTTATCTTCAAGATCCACGTAGAGCGAGTCCATGGACTCGCTCCAGCCCTGGATTCGCTCAATATGCTCCCTCGGAACGGCGTCAATCTTATTCAAGACTTGGATCATGGGTAGGCCGAAGCTCAAGTAGATCGAGGACGCTAGAAACGTGCTCGCGACGAAGTTCTTGACGTCTGTGCAGAAGATCGGATCTAGGATGAAGAGCATGGTCTTCTTGCCCTCAACCCCTATATTCTCCGCTAGGATCAAGCCTTCGCGCCTAAATGCGAAGAGCTCGAGCTGGCCCGGCGTGTCCACTATCACGAAGTCTGGATTGAATGAGCTCACATCCTCCTTTAGCTCCTCCACGTATCTCGCAACCTCTCTAATCGAGGCTATCAGGGCGGCATTCGGGCCAAGCCTCCTAGAGACCATTATCCTCTCATAATCCACATAATCCCTGACATCCACGTCAGGCTCATAGGGGAGTGAGTGGGCTGCTGGATCTAAGTTTACGAGCAGGGTTGACTGCTCCTGCTCCTTGAGCCAATCGCTGAACGATGATGTTAAGGTTGATTTGCCTGAGCCAGCTGTTCCGACGACGAAGACCGTATACATCCTTGAGGCTCCCCTTTTAGGCGTTCTCCAGAATTTATCACTTTATCTAAAGATGCCCGAGAATCCCGAGAGCATCCGCTCATCCTCTTTCTTGAGGATCGAGATAACCTTCTCCCTCTCAGCTCCAGTCACTTCCTCGGCTAGGTCTTTTGAGATTTCGAGGGCCTTTTTGCACTGCTCCTCAGATCCCAATACCCTGACATAATATCCCTCTTTCCCGAGAACCTTCGCATCTTTAAACACGATATTCGCCCTTGAGACGAGTTCATCCTCGAGCAAGATCTTCCTCAGCTTCTCGGAATTCGCTCCCTTAACGTGTAATATTAGTTCCATTTAATCACCTCCCTATTTCTTGGATAACCACCACTCAAGATACTCTGAATACTTTCTCTTCTTCTCCCCACTCTTAAGCCTCTCCTCGAAAGCCCTCTGACTTTCAACCAGCAACTCTTGAGTCGTATAGGTTAATCCGCATGATGGGCAGACATAGAGCTTGGCATTTCTATCATAGATCAACTTCGCCCCGCATTCACGGCAGTAGGGCAACCTCTAACCCCCTTCCCCGGCATCGAGGGAGTTCCGCGATATATAAGGATCATGATAAACGGCTCCACGAGTATGGCTTAAAATGTTCCAACTAAGCCCTAGGAACTTTTAATCAGCAGCCCAGTTCTTTCACAATTATTTTTGGAAAATATCGAAGAATGAGATTGAGAATCACTTAGCGGAGAATATCATCACTGACCTGAGAAGAAGAGATCAAGAGGAAAGGGGAAGCTATGAGGCTTCTAGGTGAGGTATCTAAACTGTTGAGGAAACCGTGTGAGGAGGAGATCGTTGAGTCTATCAGGGAGAGCAGGGAGGATGAGTTATCTGCTCGACGCCAGCGCCCTTCTCAACATAGTGAGAAAACTGGGAGAGAAGTCGTTGAAAATCTTGAAAGAAAACTACATCCTCACGCCACGGCAAAACTTAAGTTAAGGGTAAAAGTCGATAATCACTTCATTATCAGGACAAGTCGAGTCTGAAAGTAGTAATTTGCTGTTGTTCTTTCTGATCGCCTTTGCTTGGCCTTGGTTCTTTTGGTTGCTGCAAATGTGGGGCTTAAACCTTTATGTAGCGCCTTTCGGCCCATTTATAGCTGCGTTTTTACTTACATTTAGGAATGAGGGAAAAGTAGGTGTTAAAGAATTATTCAAAAAGGGTTTTGATCCTAGAGTTGGAGGGTTATGGTATGTCCCAGTTTTCTTGTTTATGCCGGCTATTGCAGGCTTTTCTCTCTTTCTGGGCTCAATCATCACTATGACTTCCCTGTCGATACTGTTCACTTGGATTTACAATAACACCGGCAACAGCGTCTTTGCCACTTTACTATTCCACACAATGATGAACCTGTCAACATATGTTGTGTTCCCAGTCTTTGAAACACAAACCGGATCGTTCTATTACCTAGTTTCAATACTTGTCGCTACCATCATCATCCTAGCGATATTTGGACCCAAAAGACTGGTTCGAGAGAAGAAACAATTCTTTTTAAAACTGAGCTAATGTAAGAGGACTACTAGTTCTTGGCTTTAAGACTTTGAAACCTGCACAAAATAGCAGATGTTCTAGTGAAATCTAGTAAAAGCGTCTTACTAGGCAAAATAGGGTAGTTGCATATTAAACCAATTTCGGGATGCGGGGGGTGGGATTTGAACCCACGAACCCCTATGGGACAGGGTCCTAAGCCCTGCGCCTTTGACCAGGCTTGGCTACCCCCGCTCCCCAATTTTGTGTGTAGCTATGGGTTTTGATAAGCCTTATTCTCGTCTTATCAGGGTTCCCACTCTCTCCCCCATGATCGCCCTTCTAACGTTCTCAGGGTCTATCCCATTTAGATAGATTGTTTGGATATGGCTTCTTGATAGGACCTTGTAGGCCACCATGTCGATGAGCTTATACTCTCCAGCCTTATGCGAGGTCTTCTCAACGATCTTCATGAGCTGGCTTAAGGTAACTTCCTCCAAGAGCCTCGCATCTGGATTAAGCTTCGGATCATCCGTATAGATCCCATCGACATCGGTTGCGACTATGAGCTTGTCCGCGTTTATCGCCTCGGCGGCTAAGGCTGAGACGGCTATCGTGGATTGGCCGGGCTGAAGCCCCCCCATTACGACGATCCTACCCCTAGACGAGTATTGGATCAATTCTTCGAGGCTTTCAGGTATTTTTTGGATCGCTCTCTCCCCTAGTAGGGATGCGAGGAGGAGGGCGTTTATCCTAGTCACCTTCACGGCTATTAGGTCGCAGATAGACTCATTTACCCCAAGGCTTCTAGCGGCTTTAACATATCTTCTCGCCTCCTCTCCCCCTCCAACGACGATACACCATCGCCCACCATCATAGATCTCTGAGAAGAGTCTAGAATATCTCTTGAATAGGTCTATGTTTATCCCATCCCTCGTGGAGATTAAATGCCCACCTATCTTTACGACTATATTCAATCCCTCGACTCCCTTCAACCTCTAGGTATTGGAGGGAATTAAGGGTTGGTCTACGGCCCCTTCTCGGTTATCTCCTTGAC
>Ga0190310_1000766_pt1 | contig 10436 bp, 16 predicted proteins | sample 48700778_MG_FD_165059 | JGI IMG/M metagenome (GOLD analysis project Ga0190310, IMG submission 165059) | Hydrothermal vent sediment bacterial communities from Southern Trench, Guaymas Basin, Mexico - 4870-07-7-8_MG | ecosystem: Environmental > Aquatic > Marine > Hydrothermal vents > Sediment ... | reverse complement strand
ATAATCTCTTTATCTGAATATAAATCACTTGGATATGGACTTATTATTTTTACTTCTTTTTCTTTTTGTTTAACAACGGTTTCCATTTGTTTTCTCCTTTATTTTAATTTTGTGTAACTTTTTCTTCCCCAAATTGTATTATCAATTCTGGTAGAATTAAGTTTATGAGGCAAATATTCATATTTCAAATCATTAGCATTCGATCCAATCAAAATGATATTCAATATTATAATAAAAATCAGTAATATTTTCATTGTTTATTCTTCTGAAGAAATTTCATACATTTCAAAATCAGAGGTTTTCGACCATCCTCTATACCCTTGACGTTTTAAATCTTCTGAAACCCCTTCTCCCCAATAATGTTTACAATCTTTACAAGGAAGAGCAGAATATTTTACATATTCTTTTAAACATTTATTTCTGAATTTACAATCTGTTCTTTCTGTATCTCTTAAATGAATATTATTGTATTTTTTTCTTGATTTGTTTTTCTTTCTTCCTACTCTTACATATGTAGATTTTTTTCTTTTATTACGGCAAAATTGACATCCGTCTCCTAATCTAACCCGCATATGAAAAAATATTGCTCCACATTTGCACTGTTTAAATTTTCCAATAATTGGTTTATGATGTTCAGGACAAGTTCTTTTTCTCCTGCTTTTTCCTTTTATTTTATAATAATTAAAATGGGGAATTTCTTCTTTATCTAAGAAAACACATCCGCATCCATATATATTATATAATGTGTTGGGTTTAATCTCTATTCCTTTTTCTTTTAAAAGAGAATAAGCCTCTTGGGGGGTTAAATATTTCTGCATTTTTTAATTCTCAATCACTTCTGATTTTTCTTCTGAGTTATTTATTTTCTTTTTAGCAATATACACAAAAATTCCTGTTATTGCCAATGATCCAATAATGCCAAAAGCTATTCCACTTACTATTGAGATTGCAAAACCCAATAAGGCAAATGGAAGATTATTTTTGTTAATGAAAAGAATTAAAGGCCAAATACCGATTAGTGCCCCTAAAATTGCCAAACTTGCTATTGTTTGTATTGTCATAATTTTCTCCGATTGTAAAATGTTAATATTTATTTGATTTTTTTATAATGATGTCAATGAAATATTATTAAGCACCTTGATGCTCAAGTTTGATTTTACATGGATTTCTTGGTGCACTTCCAACCCATTCAAATCCATCATAAAAAACTGGAAAATAAACAAAATTTTCACCCCATGCGGTAAAAGGAACCCCTTCTGTTCCTCCATGCCCACTATAAAATTCAGTTGACATTTCTTCTTCTGTTAATGTTGTTACCATTTTAGAAAAATCATCATTGTTTCTTTTAAATTCTCTTTCTAATTCTTTTTTCCATGTTGTGTACATAATTTTCTCCTTTTTAATAAATTGGGGGTTCTGGATAGACAACCATATTTTCTATCCTTGTGTTTTTATTGTCCCTATCTATGTAACAAATGGGTGAACTGGGATAAATCCTATGATGCATTAAATAAATAATTTTACTCACAGAATATGTTTTCCCTTCAATATTAACCTGTCTTTGTTTTCCCCATTTGGTATCAGGATTTACTACATTAGAACGTCTTGAACCTTTATTTTTCCAAAGAAGGTTTCCATCTTTGTAATAAAATAAGTCAAGACATTTATCAAAAAGCCAGTCTTGTTCTTTTTTGTCCATTTTTCCTCCTCTTTTTTCTTTTATTATAGCAAAAAAACTTTCTTAAAATGCCACAAAATGTAAAAAATTACCATTCTTTTTTCAATAATTTGACTTTTTGTTTAACATGTTGTAATATAAGGTAATTTTTATTGGGAGAATATTTTTTTTCTATTTTTATTTAAGAGGAGATTTTTAAAATGGCTTTAGAGTATGTAAAAACAGAGGATGGCAAAGGAATTAAAATGAATGAAAAGGGTATGCCAATGTATATTGATACTGACAAACCCGATGAAACAAATGCCATTGATGCATTTCATTTAATTACTAAAGTACCAGCATTACAGAATGATTTGAAGAAAAAGAGAAAGGAAGTTTCAGAATTAAAGAATATTCAGAAAACACTTGAGGAATTAAAAGTTGATGTTTCTTCTGTTGATACACTTAAAGATGAAATATCCAATCTTAAATCTGTGTCTTCTGTTTTAGAAGAAAACAAAATTGAAACTACAGAATTAAGCGATTTTCTTTCAAAGGCAAATGATGCATTTCAGAAGATTGAAGGATTATCAAAAGGGGAACTTAAAACAGTTGATGAAATTGAAAAGATAAAAAAGCAATTAGCAAAAGATTTAACAAACAATTTCACAAAAAAAGAAGAGGAGTACAAGAAAACATTAGAAGAGGTTTCTCAGAAAAATCAGGATTATACATCTAAAATTTATCAACTTATGGTTTCTGATAAATTCAATTCCAGTAAATTTATAGCTGAAAAAATGAATAGAAGTCCAAGGGAAACAAGTAAACTGTTTGGGGATAATTTTAAAGTTGAAAAAACAGAGAATGGTGATTTAAGAGTTTTTGGTTATATGAACGGGGAGAAAATTAATTCTATTGAGAAACCGGGAGAGTATGCAGGGTTTGAAGAGTCTTTAAAAATCCTTATTGAAAACGATCCTGATAAGGATAGTATGTTAAAAGGAAGTGGAAAAGGTGGAACAGGAGGTGGGGGTATTGGTACAAATAGTACACTCCTTGCACAGTATAATGAAGCAATTAAAAACAACGATATGGTTACAGCTATTGCCCTGCAAAGACAGATGAAACAGGCCAGTTAGTCCTCAATCAGAAACATTCTGAACCCGGATATCCCCTTGTCCGGGTTTCAACTATCTATTTTTACTACATTTTTTATCTTTTTAGTTGACTTTATTTTTATTTTGTGATATACAAGAAAATAAGGTTTATTGCAACTAAATAAATCTCCTTCCTTTTGCCTCAATCGGCATAAGCAATCCTATTTGACATTTAATGTTCTTTTTTTAGAACTGTATATATTAGTAGTAATTTTTAATATTTTAACCTTATTATAAGGAGATTTTTAAAATGGCATATGAAGATTCGTGGGCATACCCCAACTATAATGGAATTTTACTTCAGATTGGTGAAAAGAAAACCCCTTTCCTTAATATGATAGGTGGGCTTTCTAATGGTGGTCAGACAACCCAGTCCTTTGAATTTCCAATGATTCAGTCTTGGGAATTGGAAGCCGGAGAACAACCTGCAATAACAGAAGATGATGCTGTAAATGGCATAACAGAAACCCATTATGCAAGATCACAGACAACTAATACTTGTCAGATTTTCCAGAGACAGGTTGATATTTCTTATGTGAAACAGTCAACTATGGGGGCATTATCAGGTCTTAATCTTGCAAACAAAGGGAATCCGGTTGCTAATGAGCTTGATTTCCAGATTATGGCTAATCTGAAGAAAATGGCAAAGGACGTAGATTATACTTTCTTGAATGGTACAAAACAGATCAGTACAGGGAAAACTGTTGCTGCAAAAACAGGTGGAATTACTGATCTTATTCCTGCCGATAACAAGGTAAATGCATCAAGTACAGATATTTCCAAAGATCTTTTAAATGCAATGTTGAGACAGATGGCAGATAATGGGGCAGCTTTTGATACACCCGTTCTTCTTTGTTCCATGTTGCAGAAACAGAGAATTTCAGAATTGTACGGTTATGCTCCTGCTGATAGAAATATTGGTGGTGTCAATATCAATATGATTGAATCTGACATTGGGGAGTTTGGCATTGTTTGGACACCTCAGCTTGCTGCTGATACTGTTGTTCTTGCTGATGTTTCTTTCTGTTCTCCTGTTTTCTGTCCTGTCCCTGGTAAAGGTGTTCTTTTCTATGAGGACAAAAATAAACAGGGTGCTTCAGAGGGTGGTTTGCTGTATGGTCAGATTGGACTTAATGTTGGAGATGTTAACAATCATGGTCTGATTTATGGTCTTACAACTACTTAGAAAAAATAAGGGGTGATCAATTTCACCCCTTTTAACTTTTGGAGATAATTATGAAGTCAAATATTGGTATTGCACCTCAGATAAGAGATATGGTAAAACAAAGGGATAAAGCATTATCAGGGGATATTGTTTTTTCTTTAACTTTGGAAGGAGATGCTCCTGCTGCTGGAACTGGGTTTGATGCAATTCCTATTAGGATTGCTGTTGAAGATGCAGCAGGGAATGTTCATGATTGGTTTAATAAAACTATAACAACGACTGCTCTTGCTGTAACTACTGTTGGAGATGGGGCTGCAACACAAGCTCCTGCGACCACATGTGTTATAGAAAATGGAGTAGGTGAAGTTGTTGTAACTGGAACTGCCACATGGGCAGAGGATGACACTTTTGTAGTTGCTATTCCAGATACTACAATTTTAGGATATACTGTTGCGGGAAATGATATTACTGTAACATGTACTGCATAACCGGGGGAGGTTTTTATGACTGTTTTTTTACAGGGAAATAATGCACTTAGCATTTGGAACAAACAGAAGGAAAAAATTATCTCATTTCAGAAAGGTAAGTATGAAACAGAAGATGATTTCGAGATTTCTTTATTGAAAAAGGAAGGGTATAAACAGGTTAAGGAAACAGAAGAGAAAAAATCTGTTAAAGAAACTAAGAAAGTAGAAGAAACAAAACCTGTCAAAGGAAAACCGGGAAGACCCAAAGCAAAATAGATAATCGGAGACTTTTATGATACTTATAGTAGAAGATGGATCAGGAGTACCAGGGGCAAATTCTTATGTTTCCTTACAATACGTAAGTGATTATTGTTCCAATATGGGATATTCTGATTGGTTTACAGGGGATTCCTCTAAACAGATTTCTTCTATTCTAAGGGGCATGAGATATATTGAATGTTTTAATTTTATTGGAGTAAAGAATCAAATAGTAAATGATTTAGAATGGCCTCGTAGTGAAGCATATAACAGGAATGGATTATTAATAGATTCAAATATAATCCCTTCAAGAGTTAAATCTGCTGCCTGCGAAGCTGCTTACATTGAATTTTTAAATGCCGGAAAATTACAACCTTCAATAGATAGGGCAGGATTGAAAAGAGAAGAGTATGGGGATGTTAAATTTGAATATTTTAAAACAGGAAAAGTAACACCCTCGTTTTCTGTTATTTCAGGGTTATTGGTTGGTTTAGTCAAATCTTCTTCCTCTTTAATAAGGAGTTAGTTGGCTGTGAATGTTTCAGGAACTAAAGCAAATATATATAACAAACTTAAAGAAAATGGTTTCCCTATAACTATCACACATGGCTCTTCTGACTATAACCCTATAACAGACACCCCAGGAACTTCTATCACTTATGAGACATTTACTATTCAAACTAATTTTCAAGACAATGGTATAGAGGGAGTACAATTATCTGACTTTAAATTGTTGATTCCTACCATTGATAATTCAGGGGAAGATATTTTAATTTCTCCTTCTGATGTTGTAACAAGGGCAGATGGGACACAAATAGATGTATATGCAATAAGAAAAACTGCTCCGACTGGAATCCCAATAATGTTTACTTTATTTTGCAGAGAATAATATGGAAGTAGATGCTTTAGAAAAAAAAATTAAAGAAATCTTAGATAAAATACATGAAAAGATTACAATGGGTTTTAATGAATCTGTTAAAGGTCTTTTAATTGGATTAGCTTCTACTACTCCTTTTGATACAGGATACCATGCAAATAATTGGCAAATGTCAGAAAATGCTGATGATTCCACTATTGGGAAATACAGTAAAAAAAGAAAAAGAAGTTTACAAGAAGTTATTAGTAACACAGAACAAAGATTTAAAGAAATAACAGGGGAAGGAAATTCTTTATTTATTTTCAACAATGCCAAAATGATTGAAGATTTAGAAGAAGGAAATCCAACAGCAGGAACAGGGAAACATGCTAACCCTGGTTTTGTAGAAGCACAGAAGAATATTTTTATACAAGAAATAAAAGAAATAATGGAACAAGTGAATTTCTAATGGCAACTATCCTTGAAACAAGAGATTATTTAATAGAACATTTGTACAATAACTGGATAGATACAGATGTCGCATGGCCAAATAAAATATACAATCCCTCTTCTGATACAGCATTTATAAAACCATTTTTTGCAGGGGGAAGTTCAAAAGATTTAGAAATAGGTATAAATGGAGCAGACCAAAATTCGTTTACTTTTTTTGTTGATATTTTTGTTCCATTGAACACGGGAAACAGACAAGGATTAATATTTGCTGAAAAATTAAGAACTCTTTTTTTGGATTTTGATAAAAAAGATATAAATTTAATAGCGCCAACAATTACTGAACTTGGAGAAAATTCAGGGTTTTATCAAATTAGATTTTCTACATATATAATTTTGATATACTACCCTTGATTAACATATAGAAATAAAATTAATAATTTGTAAATAAGGAGACCTATTATGGCAGATTTAGGAATAGCAACCAGTCGAAAACAAAAGGTTTTTGCAGTAAAGGAAACAGTTGAAGGAGAACTTAAGTTTCCGTCGGCAGCAGATTTTATTATGCCTGCTGGGCCTGCAACTATTAAACAAACACCAACATTTAAAAATTCAGATGAGATTAAAAATTCTTTAGATGTTGTTGATCAATTTCAAAATGCCCTCCCTGCTGGGGATTGGACTTGTGACATGTATTTAAGACTTCCTGATGATTATTCAGAGAACATCCAGGGAGATATTCTTTTTGAAAACATGCAGGGTTCTAAAATAACTTCTGGGACTGTTACTTTTAGTGTCAATACAGCAATAGGTTCTGCCGATACAGAAATAACGGCAGATCCAACTTCTATAACAGGTGATACCAGACTGCCTGAGACAGGGGTTGTTGAGATTGAATCAGAAAAGATTTACTATAGGGGAATTACAATTACCTTTCCTTTAATTACTTTTCATAATTGTATTAGAGGTTGGGACGGAACAACTGCTGCTGCTCATGATGGTTCAAGTTCTGTTATTACAGGTTGTTCTCTTATTTCTCCTTGGTATAGACAAAAAATTGGAGCATCTACATTTAGTTTTTGGGTAATGACAGATCATTTTACCCAAGGAATGAGTGGTTGTACCGTTAGTAATGGTTCTCTTGGTGTAAACAATGAGGGTGCATCTACTTGGAAAATGTCAGGACAGGGTATGGCTACTGTTTGGGCAGGTACAGATGACGTAAAAACTTCGTCTTCTTCCGGGCAGAAAAATATTTCTGTTACCGATTCTAATAAGTTTTCAGAAGGTGCGTACATAACATGTATTCATGCAGATGGGACTGAAGATAATAATGGTGGAGCAGGTTATGTTATTGAAAGTATAACGTCTGCAACCAATACTCTTACTGTTGATTCTAATCTTGTTGATACTTGGGCAGTAGGGGATGAGGTAAAAGGGTATTTGCCTGAAGGAATAACAGTTCCTAATGCTATTGAGTCCAGATATACCTATATGTGGATTGATGATACTCAGGGCAAGTTTCAATCTTCTGATTTAACATTTGGATGTCCTAAGAATTATATTATTGACGAAGTAGGGACAGTACACCCTGAAGGTTTTGTAGAGGATGTAAGAAATATTACGTCTAATATGAATGTTTATTTCAGAAAAGATGATGCTAAATTTTTTGAACTTGGGGCTATTGGAAACACATTTAAACTTCATATTTTGTTTGGTAATATGGGAGCAAATGTTGATGGTCTTAACCATGATGAAGAAAGAAAACTTGGCATTTCATTTCCAAAAGTAAGATCAAATACTCCAACTGTTAATATTTCAGGGGCAACAGTTTCTCTCTCTATGCCTACTACTTGCCTTGGTGTAAATGGGGAAGATAGTTGTGATATAGTTATGATATAAATAGTTTGTTGCCTTCTGTTAATAAAAATAGAATTTCTCCCGGTTTCTTTTTTTTAGAAGGCAACAATTTTCAAATCCGGGAAATAAAAACTTTTAACCAATCGGGAGAAAACAATGGCACTTAAATTAAGACTTACAAAAGAAAGAATAAAAATTGATTATAGAGAAAACAATGAGGATGACAAATCCCCTATTCTTGCAACATTCTATGTTGAACCTTTAACATCAACAGAATTAAATGATCTTTTTACAAAGTATCAGAAAACAGAATGGCTTGCCCCAAATAAGAAAACAAAAAAAGAACTTCATAAAGAACCTGATTTTAACAGAGTTTTTATAGAACGATTCTGTAAAGAAATTGTTGATTGGGAAGGTGTTGAAGATATTAAAACGGGAAAACCCATTAAATGTACAAGACAAAATATTTTGGCTATTTGGGATTTGAATCCTACTCTTATCAATTGGCTTATGGAACAAGTGGATGAAATAAAAGAAGTTCAGCAGGTACATAAAGAGGAAGAGGAAAAAAACTAAAGGAGTATGCTTTTTGGGTAGCTAAAGAAAATAAAGTTAATTGTAAAATCTGCAAAGAACTTTATAATGGCAGGTGTGCAAGAGAGGAAGAAATTATAATAAATGGGGAAATTGTCACTTGTGATATTCCCCATTTATTGTCTGAGAATGAGAAAATTGTAGAGTATTGGCAAACTCTTAGCACATTTGACAGGCCCCCTGGATTTTCAGGCTTGACTATCATAAATTCAAAAAGCATACGTGATTTCTGTATAGATTATGATTTAGATATGGGTACTTATGAGAAGATTCTTTTTTTTGAGAAGAATTTCTTTATAAGATATTGTGAAATTCAAGAAGAAAAGAGAGAAAAAGAAAACAAAGATTGACAGATAATAGGGGTTTCTCATGGGAATGAAATTAGACCTTTCAAAATTATTAAAAGAAATGCATAAGGCAACTGAAGAAACAATTAAAGCCAAAGCTGAAACTGAAAAATCAACCAAGGCGAATATTGAAGCTGCAAAAGTTTATGAAAAATTAGAAAATAAGATTACTTCCCTTGATTCTGAAACCAAAAATTTACAAAAAGAGAAAGAAAAAGAGGTAAAAACTAATATTGAACTTGTATCTTCTTTAAAAAAAGAAGTTGAGTTAAGGGCTATAACCTCTAAAAGTCTTGCCAATCTTAAACAACAATATGAAGAATTAAACAAATCTTATGATCAAACTGTAAAAGCATTAGAGAAGGAAACTAAGGCAAATCAAGAAAAAGAAAAATCTTTTAATAAGATGGCAAAAGATTATAAGTCTTTGTCTGCATTACAAGGAAAAACTTTAAAGAAAATGGAACATATGAACTCTGGTATGAAAAGACAAAAAGAGGCATATGGGAAATTAACAATTGAGAATAAAAAATTAAGGACAGATTTAAAGAAAGTCTCAAAGCAGTATGAAATAAGTAGTGAAGATATTGAGAAATTAACTGCTAAATTAGTAAAATTAGAAGGCCAATTAAAGAAAAAGAAAGGTTGGAGAAATCAAAGAGAAGGGGTAGTTGCTTTCAATAGACAGTTAAGACAGTTTTTACCTTTCTTAACTACTACATATCTTGCTTGGAAAGGAAAAGAACTCTTTGGAAATATTTTAGATATAGGTGGCAATTTCAGACAGGAAATGGTCAAAGTCCAAGCTATTCTTGGATCAACAACTTCTGAAACAAATACTCTTGAGAAAGAGATAAGAAAACTTGGAAGATCCACAGAGTGGACAACCAATCAGATTGCTGATGCTGCTAAATTTCTTGGTATGTCTGGTTTAACTGTTGAACAAACAACAAAAGCGTTACATTCTGTCTTAAATCTTGCTACTGCTGGTCAAATTGATCTTGCAAAAGCTGCTGATATTTCCACTAATGCTATGATAGCTATGCATTTAGAGGTTAAAGATTTAACCAGAGTAAATGATGCCTTTGTTGCTACAAGTACAATGTCAAATGTTTCTATTGAAGAAATGGCAGATACTTTTAGATATGCTGCCCCTAAAGCTGCTGCTTATGGTTATAGTATTGAAAAACTTACTGCATTAATGGGGGCATTGGGTAACGCGGGAATAAAAGGTTGTTATGATGAAGAAACAGAGGTTTTAACAAAGGATGGTTGGAAAAAATGGAAAGATGTAACAGAAGATGACGAATTGGCAACCAGGAATCCTGATACCAATGAGATTGAATTTCAAAAACCTATTCGGTTAATAAAATATTTTCATAAAGGAGATATGTATGTTGTAAAAAACAAACATTTAGATATAAAAGTAACCCCTGATCATAGAATGTGGGTAAAAGGAAGAGATAAAGAAAAATTTGAAGTAAAAAGAGCGCATGAAGTTGAGGGGAAATCTTTTCGTTATCAATCAGGGGATTTAAAATGGGAAGGAAAAAAAGATAAAAAATATATACTTAAAGGGTTTTCTCAAAATAGAGGTTCTTGGGTAAAAGAAGTCCCTGATCTTG
>Ga0190310_1000764_pt1 | contig 10443 bp, 15 predicted proteins | sample 48700778_MG_FD_165059 | JGI IMG/M metagenome (GOLD analysis project Ga0190310, IMG submission 165059) | Hydrothermal vent sediment bacterial communities from Southern Trench, Guaymas Basin, Mexico - 4870-07-7-8_MG | ecosystem: Environmental > Aquatic > Marine > Hydrothermal vents > Sediment ... | reverse complement strand
GAGGTAATATGATGTCAATAAGGGCGGAAAGAGAAAGAAGGTAGAAGAGAAAGAGATAAGACGGCAGAAAGATAAGGTGGGGGCGTCATACGGAAAAAAGATAGAGAAAAGGTACTTTTTTGTGGCGAAAAGTGGCGCGAATAGGATTAATGGAAAGTAAAGGGCGCCATATAGGACTCAAATTCATAAAATTTTGTGTCGGACATATGGTTGGCCCTAATAGGCGTCAAAACTGTAAAATTTTGTGTCAGTCAGATGATTGAACCCCCAATAGGACTCAAATTCATAAAATTTTGTGTTAGTCAGAAGAGATCATAAGGACAATCGAGTTGGGGTTTCACGCCCCACCCCCTTATAATCTTAATAAAATATTTAGGAGGCTACTCTATGATAGAACTTTATAATTTTCTAAAGGGGGTGCCCACTCCCCCCAAAGTAGTGGGGTTCATAAGATTACCCGGATATAGAATCCGGGTAATCATCGAATCAATAAAGGGGCCTATCTTGTCTTTAGATGGGCCTAAGAGCTCTCCCGATATCGGGAGAGGAATTTTGGCCGTTTTGGCCCTATTATATGGGCCAGCTGCCAGAAATATTAAAATTATTGAATTAAGATCCAAAATCTTCTCTTAATTGAGAAGACGGAGGATCTTAGTTCGGTCGCCCCTAGGTCGGATGATCTAGGGGTTATTTAATTTATAAGAGGTTCAGGGATACCTAGGCCGCTAGAGGCTGAATCTCCGGCTGTTGGTTAAGGATAACAACTATAAACCTTAATGAGGGCATAGTGCCCTCTATTATAATGCTTTTCTTTAAATAGAAAGGTATTATAATAGGAGGCGCTAGCTTCCAAAAAAAATAAGGAGGAGAAAATATGGAATTAATTTTGAAAAATACAATAAAGGGGTTAATCCCCTTTATTGACTGGAATTACGAGAATCAGGCCATTGAGCCTGATGATCTCAAAAATATCAAAAAGATAACCATTGAATTCAATGGGGATAAAGAGGTAATCCGATTAGAATTGTTTGAAGGTTGCTTCATTAAGAAGCAACGAGTTTTTATAGGGGTGCGAGATTTAATGCACCCTGATAAAAAAATTATTTTCAGACTAGAAGAGGAATAATCTAGTCTGAAGAAAATAGACAAGGAGGTCGATTATTTTCACTCCTATAGGATAATAAGGATGGTCCTAGGGGTGTGTTATAACGAGGTTCTGCATGTCTCCCCTCACCCAAATAGACATGTATTATTTTTAGGAGGATACTTATGAAAAATAAAATTAATTTTACAAAAATCGATTTAATTATTCAGGGATTCGAAAAAGTAGTGAATAATGATTTCGGCAACAAGGAGGTTGCTGGAATAAAAGGATCTAAATTCGAAAAAAAACTTCTTAACATGGGGTTAACCCCCATGGAATATAATGTTTTGATGCAATCTAAGGCTCTATTAAGGGCCGATGGCGAAATAAAGCAAATCCAGAAACGAATTAAAAAGCTTAAGGAACTCTCTCTTATTAAGCATTATAATTCTTTATATTCAGAAGAATATAGAGAAATAAAAAATGAGCTCATGGAGGGGCTCGAATCCAATAAAAAAAGAAGAAAAGGAGCCGGAAGATGGCTCCTTAAAATCAAAAAAAGAAACAAGTTTTTTAAACTGTTAAATAAAAAAGGCTTCCTCAAGGAGGAGGAAGTTGAAATTGTTAAGAGTTATTTATTAAGTTTAAGGGCGAGCATGGAGGCCGCCCAAAAGAAAAAGAAGAAGAAGGTTGCTAAAAAGTAACCTTCTACCATAAACATGGAGGTTTAGGGGAACAGAACATGGATGTTCGTAGAGTGGGTTAGAGGCCCGCTCTATTAAGCCTTCTTTCCTAGAAAGAGGGTTTAATAGGTTGGGTCTCTGCTTTATTCTAGCTAAAGCTAGAGAACAGCCTTTATATAGATTTCTTTGCCGGAGGGATCAGCTCTCCGGCAACGGGAGCCCGTCTCCCACATGTGGGGTCACCTCCCCCCACCGACCCGCCATGGGTCTCCAAAAGAGTCGAAAGACTCTTTTACGTTCCAGTCCAAGTTGTCTGGGACAATCTATAAAACAAAAAGGAGGATACATGAACAAAAATTATTTCAAATTGTTTGCGGCAATGAAGGACCTCTTCGTGGTCCGCAAACAATTTGTCGGGGCCGCGACAGCCCCAAATCAAGGGCATATAAATGCCCTACTGGTGCCTTCACTGGATTTCAAACCAGTGAGTCTGGCACTTCTTAGCCCAACCTTTAAGGAAGGGCTGCAAGATGGGAAAATCCAGATTGTCGAATTCGACAAGATGGATCACCCATCCACTATGGCCAAGAAATACCAAAAGGTACTTGGCCTAGGATATGAGACCTTATTCTCAGGGAAGGCGTCTTCCTTTAAGGTCTACGTATCAAAGAAGGGTCTTCGTTCAGTAATTATGAACGAACTCTTCGACCTCGACGGGGTTGACAAACCTTGGGAGGATCGAAGAGAAGAGATCCTTCTCCAAGATGGAGACATCTATATTAACGATGGCGAAATTTCATGGAAAGTCATTGACTTTCATGAAGATGATGCCATCTTAGATGGTGTCTCCATCATTCCGGACTCTTGGTCAAACGAATCCTTTAAAGGAGTAGTTAAAGGAAGAAAGCTACTCGCTAAAGGATTAATGATCAGGAGATCCGACATCATTGCCATTCTTGAGGGAATCGGTAATGATGACTGCCTGAGAATTGCCAAGGGTATCCAGAAATATCCCGAGGATTTATTCCTCGTTGGATCTGGTGCCTTTAAATTCGGCAATAAAGCAGGCAACGAAACTGGGGTAGCTGTCCTGGTGCATGGCCCAATCCAGGGCTATAAGGATAGCTACTTTAAATATCCGGTACAACTAAGGCTCTTCTATGATGAGCACTTAGGAGTAGGTGTCAGAGTGCCAGCTCTTGACACTGAAGAGTACTGGATAAACCAGTATAAAGAGGACTTCTATGAGTTCAAGCGAAAACTCTTCGCTGGACCTAGGATCCTCTTTGGGTCAGATGTGGCCAGGGTAATCAAGAGCCTCAGCAAAACTGGGCTCAAGGTTAAAGCCTGGACCAATATGGCCCTCACTCTCCCAGTCAGAGATGATGAAGTTTGGATTCATCCTGACGAGGAGAGATTGACTGACAGAGTATGGCCTGTTAGGCTGCCAGTTTATTGGCCATACTCTCATAAGTCATTAAAACCACGAAGGATTCATCCAAAAGGTGAAACTCCTTCATTTAAATTCTTCGTGGTATCCCCAACCATGATGCACCTCATGGACGGGGATAATGATGGAGATATCATTTACATGTTTTCTAATCGCCAGATTAGAAGGCTGGAGATGAACTCCATCGCAAAGGATTTAATCCTTAAGTATGGAGAGAATAATCCTCCATCTCCGGAAAAGTTTCCGGATGGGTTAGATCCTACTGGGCGAGCCATTGCCATCATGGAAAGACAATGGTATTTATCTTGGTCTGCCCTAATGGCTAGGATAACTGCCCAGGTTAAAAGTGCCTTGAATATGGGCTCAGACCCAGAGCTCGTTAAATATTCAAAGGCACTTAGATCAGCTATTGCAAGTTTGGGTTTCAAGGATGAAACTCAACTTGTTGATGAGCTCATTCAGATCCTCTACGGGATCACTCATGGTTTAAAACATGGTGTTGATCCTGTAACCATGGAGAGGATCAGAGCTCTCAAATCTGGTATAGATTCCGTTGGTAGCCTTGGATCTATGGCCAGATTTGTGGCTGATTATTTATCATTCTTCGTAAGATTAAGACACTTAAGTCCTAAATCTTATGAAAGAATGATAAAGGCTTTAAAAGGCCTCGAAGAAAAAGGCAAATTAAAAGAAAGACCATGGAGGGTCTTGCCTTCTTCTAAAGAGGCTCAATTTAAAGCCTTATTGGTGGATGAATTCCACAAAGAAGCTACTGAAAAAGGGCTTTATGATAAGATCTCTGATAAAGATGAGTCTTATTTAAAGGCTCGAGAGCTTCTGTGGATATATTCCACCATTCAAAATAGGGTCGGTTTTACCCTTTATAATCCAAATAAAGGGTATGCCGATGGGAATGATAAAATAATTAAAAACATTCCTAAGGCGGCCGAGCCTACAACTGCCAGAGCATATTCCAATAGTGAATATGTTAAGGCTTCTTTATCTAGAGTAAAGGAACTCGCTAAGGATATTCCTTACGAGTACTTTACTGCTAGTAGGATAAAGAAAGCCATCTGGCAGTTTGCGGATGGGTCTCCAATATATGGGTCTTATTTATATGTTGGTGGATCCAATCCACAACACAGGGAAGATTCTTTCTTCAATAACGTATATAACAATGTTATATACGGGTTGAAGGGAATCCCACCTGTGGATAGAATCCCTGGTGAAGGGGTTAGCCTTACTAAAACCATTGACAAATATATGTCATGGTTGGTTAACCCAACTTTGCCAGAGGAAACAGAGAATGTTCAACCTTTAGAGGTTGATGGGGTAACTGCATACCCAACATTCTCTGGGCTGATGGTTGTCAATTGGCTAATGCAGAGGATCGAAGAAAAAGGTCCTAAATATGCATTAGCTGATTGGCTTAAAGCCAGGATGAGAGCTATCAAATATACTGATAGTTCTTTGAATGGGGCCATCAGTTATTTTTCAGCTAGATTAGTAGCAAGCAAGGAAGCTGCTAGAGCTGCTAAAATAGCTGAGGACATAGAAAAAGCTGATTCTGCAGCTGATGATATTTTTTACACAGTTGCAGATGAAGCTACAGAAGAGGAATAAGACAAGGATGTCAGATTCCTTTTCTACCTTTAAATAAAAATAAATAAAAACAGTCACGGACAGATGCGTACTGCGTGACTGTTAAGGACGGGTTGGGCCCGTCCTATTAAGCCCTTTTCTATTTAGAAGAGGGTTTAATAAGATGGGCCCTATGGTTCATGATCACTCTGCTTTATGGCTGACCCCACGCCTCCGCCACCCCAACCACTAATTGTCCCTCTTTCGGGGGCGAAAGAGGGGGAGGGCCCGCCTACGGCGGGCTAGGGCTTCGCCCTAAAAAGGTAGGCCTTCGGCCTTTTTATAACGGCCTCGTTACCTCGGCCTTTAGACGCAAGCCTATCCTCAACCTTTCCGGCTTGCGTATGAATTCAAACTTGCTCACCTACCCGTCTTCGCAAGTTTTCCAAAGGTATCGTCCAGCCTGCCCGGCTTTGGCCGATGTTATCCAAATAACCTTCCCCATATTTTGGAGTTTGGCGAGCTATGGTTAGATGCGTACTACATAGCTCGCAGGCGTTTGGCCTTTACTTTTTTTTATGCTCAACAGACGAGCACTTGCGCGCTCGTCTATTTCACTAATCAACTTGCCCCCGAAATTAGACCTGACGGCCTAATTTCCCCGGGCAAGTTGAAAGAACGCTTCGCTTGTTCGGCGCTGCCCGCTTATTCCCGAACAAGCTACGCCAAACCCCCTTCCCTGCGTCTTGAATAAATATAGGAGGATACTGATATGTTTAAACTTGTAATCTTAAAAAGGAAAACCCCCAAGGGGGTTTTCCACGATTTAGTTTTGAAATATGAAGTCCCAGGTTTGGGACTTCAAAGAATTTCTTTGGAACAGCTATACGCTGATCCAAAGAAATTACATAACATCATCAGTCAATTAAAGGCTGATGATATTATGACAGAAGAGGATGATAAAACATCCTCTTCTGGAGAAGAAAATAAAGCAATAGCCATGTAGGCTATTGCTTTATTTTTTGCGCAAAAGGTGGGACCTCACGCCTAGGCCGGCGTTTGGTCCTAACAGACTCGCTAGGCCGCTCGTCTGTTCTTTATCTAATAACTAACCTTATCACCTTGCTAGGCCGCAAGGTTCAAGGTTAGTGCTTACCGTCTTTCTTCGCTAGGCCGCTCGAAAGACGGTTCGCTCGTTACCCCCACCCCCACCGTCACTGAACCACCCAAAACAATTTCAACTTCTCTTTATTTTGGATTCAGGCCAGTTGATGGCAGATACGTACTGATCAACTGGCAGGCGTTTGGCCTTTCTTTTTTCTGGAATAAAATAAGGAGGATGCTATATGTTATACATAATGAGCACAAGCATACTCCCCAACTATGGAGAGTATAGATATGAACCTGCTTCCCTAAAGCAGGTTCAAAAAATGATCCACTCATCAGAGTGGACTTCTGCTGTAGGTCACGAATCTACAGCAGAAATAATCAGCACCCTCACAGGTGCTGATGTAAAACAAAACAGAATAACTGTCACCCTCGAAAAGGGTGACAAGGCGATAGTGTTTAAACTAAATCAAAGGCCCCCTGAAGGGGCCATCTTAGATAAGAGAACCCTTGAAGAAATAGGGTTCTCATGGGGATTAATCACAAGAGTTGGTTAATCCCCGCCAGAGAGTCTCTACGGAGGCTCTCTTCTTTTTTGCTTAATTGGGTCACTATGTTCCCCAATTTCGCCCCACCCAACAAAACAATACAACCTTCCCCTTTTTTTGGAAGGAGAATAGGCTATGTTCTTTGTGGAATTTCACAGAGAACTTCTCCCCTGCAGAAGTAGGGGAGAAGTTCGAAAAATAATTCACGCCATCGTAAATGGTGGCGTGAATGTAAAAGAAATTAACTGGGGTCGATTTCTCGACCCCAGAAGAAGAAAAGGAAACATCCCACTATAAAGTGGGATGTTTCCCCTTAACTTACATAACAACCCCACACAATCTTCTCTTTTTTATGGAATATATATAACCATAACACAAAGAAATACTTCTCTTTTTTTTGGAGTTAGGGAGTGCAGAGTGGCGCTCTGTGAGTCCTAACTCTACCACTATGTCCGGGCTTCGGCCTGAGAAAGGTGAGCCTAGCCAGCAAGCCGAAGACATAGTGGGTGGGGGATGGATGGAGGATCTGAAATGCAGGTGCAAGTCCTGCCTCTCCCATTTTTTTAACAAAAAATAAAGGAGGATCAAATGAATAAAATGTATATAATTTGTGAGAAAGAAATCTTTGGTTGGGGATCTGAAAATGGAGGATTTGGTTACCTCCCAATCAAAGGATTTGCTTCTAAAGAAAATGCTGACAAAGAATGTCAGCAAATGAACAAAAACAAAAAAGACCATACAATAGAATATATAGTATTAATGATCCCAACAGAATAGAGACCTCTGGTCTCTATTCTTTTTACCTAACTTAACAACCCAACAACTTCTCTTTTTCTTGGAAAACAGATAGCACCTCCTTCAACATAGAGTATCCTCCGAAACAACCTTCCCATAGGAAGGTTGTTTTTTCTTCTTCCTAACTTGGAATAAAAATAAGGAGAATAATATGATATATGTAATTATAGAAAACATAGTAATCGGAAACGACGGTTACTACGGCGAAGTAAGCATCACTTGCGCAATTGAAGCTTACAATAACAAAAAAGATGCTGAAGAAAGAGTTCAGCATCTCAATGAAAATGCTAATGATAACACCACTTATTTCATAAAAGAACTCCCTCTAAAATAAGAGGGGGTTCTACCATGATCACACCAAACAACTTCTTTTTTTCCTGGAATAAAATAAGGAGGATAACAATATGAAACTTGAACCCATCTATTTGCTGATCTGGGAAAAGTCTAACGACATAAACCCAGAATACCCATCTACATCCAGATACATCCTTGGCGCTTACAGAAGTGAAGGACTCGCTTACCTCGCTAAAGAAAAATTCAAAGATCAGATACACCATAACGATAGATTAAAAATAGAAACTGTAGTTCTGCAATAAAGCTACAGTTTCTCTTTTTCTTGAATAAATTTAAAAGGAGAACAATATGGCTAACACAACTAACAAAACTACTGTACCTTACGTAGTAGTAATCAGCAGGAACACAAATGACAGAGGAACTTTTCATGACATCCAAATACAGATAGACATCAACGGCTCAAGATTTTCTATAAACCCAAGAGATTTATATGAAAAGGATGAAAAAGAATTACTGAATATCTTTAAGAATGTATCCAAAGTCGTTAAAGAAGAGAACGACAACAGAACTGACATGTCTGACAATAAAGCCATCGCTATGTAATTAGCGATGGTGGGGGCTTCGCCCCCCTTTTTTTAACGAAGTCTTCGACTTCGTTTTAACAACACAATACCTTCTCTTTTTCTTGAATATTAATAAGGAGTTAATCATGATAAAGAAATCACAGATCAACGTCATAGGCGGCGCCATGTTCTTAGGATTAGCAGTAGCGCTACCATCTTGGACAGTCGTAGGTTATGACGTTTATACTTTATTATATTACTTAGTTCTAGTATGGTTTGCCAAAATCATGCTAGAAAACAACAATATTAAAACCGCAGTATATGCGTGGATCATTATGGTAGGATCCACAGTATTACTACGTTTAATTGGAATAGAAATCGGCAAAACTTCAATCGATTTCGTAAATATAGTTGCAGCAGTAGTCTGTAGTCCTGTCTTACTAATAGGCGTACTCGTCGACCTATTCAGTAAGAAACCAGACATCGAAACCTTAAATACGCGATCACTTAAGTATTTAAGGAGAAAAGTGATTGAAAAACAATTAAAGGAGGAACTAAATGACAGCAACAATGTTAACAATGAGACTAGATCGACCTGAGACTGTGCGAAAACTAAAACAAATGCACATCGGCACAGTCAAAAATATATGGTTAGGAGTCGATAATCGAAACGACAATGTGCATGTCACAGATACTTGTTTAAATCCTGACCTATATGAAGAATGTTCCGTAATTCGAAAATCCAAAGATGTCTGGGAAATATGGATTCCAGACGAAGGCATATTCGATTATATCATCGACTAATGAAAAGGAGAAACTATGACTCAACAAGAATTTGAAAAAAGAATAGAAAATCTTGATAATGATTATGAGAAGCTACTATGGTGGATATTTAAGATAGGGGTCGGCGTAGGAACAATCATCTTTGCGCTATATTACGACCCACTAAAACATTATACTGTGATCAACCATACTGCTACTTTGTTCCAGTCCGGCCTATTCCCAATGAAATGGCGATTTTACATAAACATCGGCCGAATTGGACTAATTATATTGGGCCTAAGCGTCGCATTTCAAGTAGCAGAATGGAAGATGATGAGATACTGGTTCCTGTCCGGCATACTAGTAATAATATCTTATTATTCGTACCCAATCTTACCAACAAGAGTAGCGTTCGACCCATATTTCCTAGTAGCATTTATTATGGTATCGTTGTTCTTACTAGGATATTTAAGACTGCGCCATGGATTCACAATGCGCATGCTCAAGAAAATACAATTATTGTATGGTTTAGATAACCCCAAGGCCGCCATGGAGAAATTCATAGAAGACGTCGGCCACCCGCCAATCTTTAAAGGGCAACTACATGCTTACTTACTAGAAAAAACCGAAGAACTACAAAAATATATAGACGAGTAAGGGCGCCACGCCCTTCTCTTTTTTTCGAATAAAGATAAAAGGAGTAGCAATATGGCTAATGACAAATCAACAAAGAAATATTTCACTTTGAAAATACCAGTGCCAAAAATGCCAAAAATTAAACCTATTAAAATCATATCTGACTCAACTAAACAGTTAAGAAACGACTTAAAAGAAATCAAGAAAGTCTATGACACAGAAGTAAAAGCTAGGAAACTAGCTGAAAAACAGAAGAGACTTGCAAGAATGCAAGCTCAATTAAAAGAAGATATGAAAAATTTTAAAGTTAAATCTAACAAAGAGGGCTAGGCCGCCCTCTTTTTTCTTTGAATTCTTAAAAACAAAGACAATGACGTAGTCAGAATGCAAAGATGACAATAACGCATTCAGAAAGCAAGAATACGTCTACGTTTACGCCTACGCTAGGTTCGGCACAAAACAGACATAGTAAAAACACAAAGATAGCGATGGTCGCGCCATCATTAAGTATTAACATTGACATAGAAAACAATAACGTTTTATACATTAAACATTAATATGCTCAAAGGCTATCGCCTTTTCGCCCTAAGGAAGATCAATGTTTAGATAGACGTTAACATAAAACTTATTATTAGTTGAATTTAACATTACAACTAATAATATGAATGCAAGGTAACAAAACGCCTAATTAACATTAAGTTAAGAAGGGAGATTAATGTTAATAAAATTAGGTAAGAAGAGTCAAAAATGCCATTTTGTCTATATAGGAAAAATGGGTATTTTAACAGTAAGTGACTAATAATATTCAGATTTTATAGTTAAAATCCGAATAAACATGGAATTATAGCATAAACTAATAATATTCAGAATACCCAATAAACGTTGGGGCCAACACCTATTGGGGTCTCTATATAGATACATGAAAATAATGGAGATGTAT
>Ga0190310_1000758_pt1 | contig 10467 bp, 14 predicted proteins | sample 48700778_MG_FD_165059 | JGI IMG/M metagenome (GOLD analysis project Ga0190310, IMG submission 165059) | Hydrothermal vent sediment bacterial communities from Southern Trench, Guaymas Basin, Mexico - 4870-07-7-8_MG | ecosystem: Environmental > Aquatic > Marine > Hydrothermal vents > Sediment ... | reverse complement strand
CTTTAACTAATGAGACAATTGGATTTATAAGCAAACAAATCCCTGAAAAAGGAGATCTCAAGGCTTTGTCTGCAGCTATAGGTGCTTCAGGGGCGAGCGGAATGTTCGTATGGGGAGTTAATGGAAAACCCTCTGTCTCCTTTGGTAAAGCTGAGCTAAAGAACGTCAAAGATAAAATGAACACGGCAGAGGATGGTGATGTCATCTTTTTAGGATGTCCGTTCGTTACCTTAAATGAAGCTATATGGCTCGCTTCTCAAATAAAAGGAAGGACCTTTAAAAAACCCGTTTACCTCTTTACATCTAGAAGGGTATTTAAGGAGATTGAAAAAGGAAACCTGATATCGGTATTTAAGAGGGCAAGAGTGGAGATAGTGAAGGACGTTTGCCCATCCTTGACTCCTCTAGTCAAATATATGGGCATAAAATCGGTAATTGTATGCTCCGTTAAAGCGGCACATTACCTAAAGTCGTCATTTAATATCGGAATTTCCCTATCAAGTATAGGTGAAGTTTTGAAGAAATATACGGAAAAGATTTAACTGATGAATACAGGAAGGGAAAAACCTATATACGCATAAAAAGGCTTCAGCTGTAACGGTGTTTAGAATTGCCGGAGGTAAAGGCTATAGTTAGGATATTGGGAAGGGATTTGAACGGGTATAAGAAGATAACTGCGGCTCTAAAGGATATAAAAGGTGTAAATCTCAATTTAGCTTATGCTATATTAAATGCTTTAAAAATTGATCCGAGGATAAGGCTCGGCCAGCTTAGCGATTCTCAAGTAGCCGAAATAGAAAGGGCTTTAAAAAGTCCCCAATCCGTTAGAATTCCTCCTTGGATGTTTAACAGAAGAAAAGATCTAGAAGAAGGTATTGACAAACACCTCTATGAGTCGAATTTAATATTCCAAGTAAAAATGGATATTGAAAGAGAGAAAAGAATTGGAAGCTGGAGAGGAATTAGACACGCGCTTGGGTTAAAAGTCAGAGGCCAGAGAACTCGTACGACGGGGAGGAAAGGACAAACGATTGGCGTAAGGAAATCGGCGAAGTGATAAGATATGGGCGATCCGAAAAAGCCTAAAAAGAAGTATGTAACACCAAAACATCCATGGAGAAAGGAGGATCTAATAAGGGAACTTCAAATAATAGGAACTTATGGCTTAAGAAATAAGAGAGAATTATGGAGAGCCGAGGCCGAGCTATCTAGAATTAGAAGACAAGCTAGGTTATTGCTTGCCGCACCTCCTGATTATAGAGCGAAGATGGAGAGCGTTCTCCTAAATAAGTTAACGAGGATGGGTTTACTTAAAGAGAACGCCACTTTAGATGATATCTTAAGCCTTAAGGTTGAAGATCTATTAGAGAGAAGGCTGCAAACCATAGTGTGGAGGAAGGGATTAGCGAAAACACCTTATCAGGCTAGACAGATGATAGTTCATAGACATATAACCGTAAAAGGCGCTGTAGTAACTAAACCCGGATATATAGTTTTAAAGGACGAGGAGGATACCGTGGCATTTAGACCTGATAGTCCATTTGCAAAGGGTGGTAATAAATGATGGAAGAGAAGGAGGAGAAATGGGGAGTAGCCCACATTTACAGTAGCTTCAATAACACGATAGTTCATATAACGGATTTAAGCGGAGCCGAGACTATAGCAATTAGTAGCGGGGGGCAACACGTAAAGGCAGACAGGCTAGAAGGTACTCCCTATGCAGCTATGAAAGCGGCGATGGCGGCAGCTGAAACCGCAAAAATGAAGGGGATAACGGCCTTGCATATTAAAGTGAGAGCTGTAGGAGGCACAGGACCGAGAACACCAGGCCCAGGAGCTCAAGCGGCGATAAGAGCTCTAGCGAGGGCAGGATTTAAAATAGGGAGGATAGAGGACGTTACGCCTATTCCTCACGATACCACTAGAAAGCCAGGTGGAAGAAGAGGACGTAGGGCTTAAGGGAGGATTTAGAGAATTGACGGTTACGGTTTTAAAATTAAGCGATAGAGAAGTTAAATTAAGGATACAAGGTTACGATAGAACCCTACTTAATGCAATACGGAGGTTCGCTATGTCAGAAGTGCCCATGTTAGCTATAGATGATGTGGTTATACTCGAAAATACATCGCCGGTATACGATGAAGTTTTAGCTCATAGATTAGGTTTAATTCCTTTAATAACCCCTCCAGGGAGATATCCCCTTCCTGAAGAATGCAAAGATGAGACGGGGAGAATTATTAACGTTATGCTCGTTCTAGAGGCTCAAGCAGGAGAGGAGAGCAGAACCGTGTACTCGGGGGAGCTAATGTCGCCCGAAGACCCAGACGTCAAACCCCTATCTCCTAATATTCCCATAGCCAAACTCGCTCCAGGTCAAAAGATAAAGTTGGAAGCTTACGCTAGAATGGGTAAAGGAAAGGAACACGCTAAGTGGCAACCTACTACGCTTTCGGTTTTAAAACCAACACCCCGGGTAATAGTAAAGAACCCAACACATGAAAAAATAGATCGAGTTAGAGACGCATGTCCGATAGGAATGCTGAAGATCGTTAATTCTAAGTTAGTTGTTGAGGATGAGTTGAAATGTACCTACTGTATGGAGTGTGTAAAGATAGCTCCTGAGGTTATAGAGGTTAGGGAGAGAAAGGACGACTTTATTTTACACATCGAATCATTAGGAACGCTACCCGCTCCTTATATAGTTAAGGAAGCGATAAACCTCCTAAAGAAGAACTTTGAAAAGCTAATATCGTCTTTCGAGGTAAGGGAAGATGAGAAGAAAGCTTGAAATTTTAAAGGAGGTAAGAAAAGCATACAGAAGGACAAAGAGGCCTATTTGGAAAACGGTCTGTGAAATTCTAGAATCATCTAGAAGGAGGGAAAGGATAGTGAACGTTTCAAAGTTAGACAAGTTAGTTCCAAATGGCGCATACGTAGTTGTGCCGGGGAAAGTGCTAGGCTTTGGACTTATCTCAAAGAAGGTAACGGTCGGGGCTTTGGATTTTTCAGCAAGCGCTATGGAGAAAATTAAAAAAGCCGGAGGTAAAGCTCTGTATCTGGACAAGTTTGCTAAGAAATACAGCAAGAAGGGAGGGTTGATATTAATTGGAGGCTAGAATGGGAAACGAGGTAGTAATAGACGCAACGGGACATATAATGGGTAGGTTAGCTAGCGTAGTGGCTAAGCTTCTATTAAATGGAAAGAGAGTCTACGTCGTCAATGTCGAAAATTGTTATATATCTGGAAATAGGAGGAGCGTGATAGATGAGTGGAAGGCGTTTTTCCATGTTAAAAGCAGAATACATCCTAGGCATACGCCTAAGCACTATAAAAGGCCTGATAGGATATTTACGAGAGTTGTTAGAGGGATGCTACCTAGAAATAAACCCAGAGGGAGACAGGCTTTAAAAAGGCTTAGAACATATCACGGTATTCCTGAAGAATTGAAGGATAAAGAGCTCTTGAAAATCGATGATGCTTTAGCAAAAAGGCCGAGGCCGTTTTACCTAACTTTAGGGGAGTTAGCAAAGGAGCTGGGGTGGAGGGGGTAAATGCCTGTTAAAAAGATGAAGATATTTTCAGGCGCGAGGAAGACGGCTAGAGCTACCGCTGTAATAAGACCGGGGGTTGGAAGGGTTAGGATCAACGGCTTTCTTCTAGAAGCCTTACCTAATGAGCTCCAAAGAGAGGTTATAATGACTCCTCTACGACTAGCTGGAGATTTAAGATATAAGGTGGATATTGATGTGGATGTGAAAGGAGGAGGCGTTATGGGTCAGGCTTATGCGTGTGCGATGGCAATAGCTAGAGCATTAGTGGGATACTTCACATCTGAAGAATTAAAACGGAGAATATTAGAATACGATAGGCATCTATTAGTGGGTGATCCTAGACAAACTGAGCCGAAGAAGTTCGGCGGTCCCGGACCTAGAAGAAGGAAACAAAAATCGTACAGATAGGCTCAAATCGACATTTTTCATCACTTATCAGATACCCCAGAGGTTATCATCGCCTATTATTTCTTAAAATTCGCCTTCCTTAAAACCTTATGGTTAAACCTTATAAAGGTAAGGTAACCATCGCTTGTCAGATGGCCTCATGTTAATACCTATAAGATGTTTCACTTGCGGAGCGTTAATAGGGGATAAGTTTTACGAGTATAGGGCTTTGGTAGATAAGGGAATGAAGCCAGCGGAGGCCCTCGACAAACTAGGCATCAAGAGGTATTGCTGCAGGCGCATGTTCCTATCGGCTTTCGAACCAATAGATCAGATGCTCCCGTACTACGAGGCTATATATAGGAAGAGGGAGGAATAATGGTTGAGATTATAGACTTCAAGATCAGGCCAGCCTTCACTAGTAGAGGAGACCTAACCTTAGAAGCGGAGGTTCTAGTCAGAGGAGGGAAGGGAAGAGCTACCTCACCAATGGGAGCGAGTGCCGGAAAGAACGAAGCAGTTCACCTTCCTAAAGGTGGTCCAAAGGCTTCCATAGAGATACTGGTTTCGAATAAGGATAAGATAGTAGGTATAGACGCCGGTGATTTAAAGGCTCTTTCAGATGTCTTAAAGAGTATAGACGGTACGGAAAAGTTTGAGAACATAGGAGCAGCAGCCGCTTACGCAATTACAGTAGCATCGGCGGAGGCCGAAGCCAATAGTAGAGGCATTCCTATGTACGAAGTCCTAATCGGTAAGGAAAAACCAACGATTCCATATCCGTTAGGAAACGTATTAGGAGGAGGAAAACATGCCGGCAAGGGATCTCCAGATATACAAGAATTCCTAGTTACCCCCTTAGGAGCGCCTAACATAGTAGAGGCCGTAAAGGTCAATCTCGAAGTCCATAAAAAAGTCAGAAGCATAATAGAGGAAAGGGACCCTACCTTCTCTGGCGGAAAAGGCGATGAAGGAGCATGGGCACCTAAAATGACTGATGAAGAAGCTTTTGAAGTGGTTGAGAGAGCGATCGATCGCATATCTAGAGAGCTAGGTTATAAGATAGGATTTGGTATAGATATGGCCTCTTCTAGCTTATGGGAAAACGGCGAGTATGTATATAGGAGGAAGGGGAAGATCTTAACTCCAGAGGAGCAACTAGCGTACGTTGAGGACCTCATCAAAAGGTATAATTTGATATATGTAGAGGATCCTTTTCATGAAGAAGACTTCGAATCTTTTTCCGAGCTAACTAAGAGAATGAAGGACGTCGTAATCGTGGGAGATGATTTGTTCGTTACTAACGTAGCTAGGTTAGAAAGGGGAATTAAAATGAAAGCGGCTAATGGCGTTATACTGAAGGTAAATCAGGTAGGTACACTGTATGATGCTCTAATATTCTCTAAACTCGCAATCGACAATGGCTATAAGGTAATAGCTTCCCATCGAAGTGGAGATACCTGGGATTATCATCTAGCTCATATCGCAATTGGTGCTAAAGCATGGCTTATTAAGAGCGGAATCGTCGGTGGAGAGAGGATGTCGAAGCTTATGGAGCTTTGTAGAATATGGGAAGGGCTGCAAGAATAGGAAATCGGCAAGGCTTAAAAGTAATTTAAATCGCATTATAGATGCAGGTTGGTGATAAGGCTTGTCACATAGAGAGCAAGAAAAGGACGCTGAAGGATCGGCCGAGAAGAAGATAACATCACAGATATCTGAAAAAGCCTTAATATCTACCGGAATTAGGGTCGGTACTACCGTAAAGACGAAGTATATGGAGCGTTTTATTGCAAAAACTAGGCCAGATGGGCTACACATTATCGACCTAAATAAAACCCTTTCTAGAATAGATATAGCAGGTAAGTTTTTAGCGAGATTTGACCCTAAAAGAGTTTTAATCTACTCATCGAGGGAAAACGCTAGAACGCCGATAGAAAAGTTCTGCGAACTTACGGGCTGTCAGTACGTGTTAGGTAGATTTATGCCTGGAACTTTAACTAATCCACTTCTCCCCGTATATAGAGATGTAGACGTGGTTATGGTAGTTGATCCGGCGATCGACCAACAAGCTGTAGTAGAAGCCTCTTCTCTAGGAATTCCCGTAGTCGCGATATGTGATACGGATAACGTTACTAGCTTTATCGACCTGATCATACCTGGAAATAACAGAGGGAGAAGAGCGTTAGCAGCTATCTTTTGGTTTCTAGCTCGTAGCTATTTAATACATTCAGGTGCAATAACCCCTGATCAGCCTCTTAAGTATAGTATGGAGGATTTTGAAACCAAATTGGTGGAGGAGGTAGAAAGTGAGACGTAGGAAGCCAGCAGTAGCTGGCCTTTTTTACCCATCATCTCCTGAAGATCTACATAAGAAGATAGAATCTTGTTTCTTACATCCATTAGGGCCGGGTTCTCTCCCTCCTTTAAAAGAAGAGAAAAATGTAATAGCCACGATAAATCCTCATGCGGGATACGATTACTCAGGTCCCGTAGCGGCTCATAGTTTCTTAGAGCTCTCGTCCCTAAGGAGAACCGATCTTTTCGTGATTATAGGACCAAATCATTACGGGTATGGAAGTGGTGTAGCCGCTCCGATAAGTGATGAATGGGAAACTCCATTAGGAGTGGTTGAAGTAGATGTACGTTTAGCGAGAAAGTTGATGATTTCTTCGAAAATGGTAGATATGGACGATGCAGCACATTGGAGAGAGCATAGTCTCGAAGTTCAAATTCCATTCCTCCAATATTCAATAGATCATTCATTTAAAGTACTTCCCATTTCAATGGCCCTACAGGATATAAACACCGCTTTAGAACTAGGAGACGTACTCGCCAAGCTTTTGAGGGATAGAAATGTAGCCTTAATTGCTTCTACGGATTTTACGCATTACGAGCCTCATGAAGATGCTAAACGTAAAGATTCTGAAGCTATTAAGGCAATATTGAGCCTAGACATCTCGGAATTATATAGAGTTATTGAAAAATATGATATTTCGATGTGTGGATATGGGCCGGTGGCAGCGGTAATGGTTGCGGTAAAACAATTAGGAGCCAAAAATGCAAAGCTTCTAAAATACGCGACAAGTGGCGATGTTACTGGGGATTTATCTGCGGTGGTCGGATATGGTTCTATAGCGTTCTACAGGTAATATTGAAAGCCGTTGCTCGTGCTCCTGGAAAGATTATATTAACTGGAGAACATTTCGTTGTTTACGGTAGTTTCGCTGTAGCTTCCTCAATAAATCTATACGTAACCGTTACTGCGGAGTTCCATAAAGAACCATACATCGTTAGTGAAGATTTAGGAGTTAAGGAACCTATAGATCAAACATCTCACGTTTTAAGGCCGATTGCCATCTCCATAGCTCCCTTAATAAAGGGAGAAAAGGTCATGCTGAAAATAAAAAGTGATATACCTCTATCCGCTGGCTTAGGTTCTTCAGCTGCCGTCAGCGTAGCAGCTGTTAAAGCAATAGACGAGCTTCTAGAACTGAAGATGGAAAGCGAGGAGATTTATGAAGCGGCGATGAGGGGAGAAAGGCTAATTCACGGAAAACCATCGGGAATCGATGTAGCGATTTCTCTATTTGGAGGGTTCCTTCTCTTCAAAAAAGGGTATAGAAAGCAGATCTGCTTAGGTAAGAATATGGAATTTATGTTGTGTAACACAGGTTTACGGAGGAGTACAGGACAAATGATAAAAAGAGTCGCTTCCTTTGCCTCCAAGAATTATAAGCTCTTTTCAAAGATGGTGGAAGTTGCATCTATAATATCCGTTAATCTCGTAAGATACCTTGGAAGAGGAGAGATGGAGAGGATTGGATATTTAATGAATATGAATCATGAAATGCTAAGAATGATAGGAGCTTCAAATTCTATTCTCGACAGGATTGTATACGGAAGTAGACCTCTTTGTTTCGGAAGTAAGCTTACGGGAGCAGGAGGAGGTGGATGCACGATACATTTAATAAAAAGGGAAAGAGCGAAAGATCTTAATAGCTTTTTAAGTAAGACCTGTTACAAAAGCATTTTCGTAAAAGCTGGCGTTGAAGGGGTTAAATCTTGGAAGATACGAAATTAAAGGAGGTCATAGTAAAACTCGGAGGCTCCCTAATTACTCACAAAGATAAACCAATGTCTGTAAATGTAAAATCCTTGAAAAGAGCTGTAAATATGCTAAAAATAGCAAACACTAGGTACTTTTTAGTACACGGAGGAGGCTCCTTTGGCCACTTTATGGCTTTAAGGTTCAATCTTTCATCCATGTCTAAAACTATGTCCATAGAAGGAATTTCCGAAATTAAGACGGTAATGCAGGAACTAAATTCTTGGGTTTTAAGGATCTTACTAAATGAGGGATTTAAGCCGTACACTATCCCTCCGCAATTCCTCTTTAAAAGTTGGAGTTTAGTACGTTCTTTGATGAAGCGTGGTCTAACTCCTCTAAGCCACGGAGACGTTATCTGGGATCGAGGATTTAGGATTATAAGTGGGGATGAAATAATTAAGGAAGCTGCTAAAATGCTTAAACCTAGGATGGTGATTTTCGCTATGAAAGCTCCTGGAATTTTAGAAGATGTTAAGGATGAAAATAGCTTAATTAAAGAACTTGAAGAGAGAAAACTTCCATCTTTCAAACTTGCACGATATGATGTAACTGGAGGAGTGAGGAGGAAGATCGAGATAGCCTTTGAGATAGCAAAATTGGGAATAGATGTAATCTTTGTAAAGGGAGATAGCGAAGAGCTCGCTAAAGCTATAAAAGGCCTACCGTTTAGAGGAACGGTAGTTAAAGGGTGTAGAGATCTTGAATGATAACGTGCAAGATAGGAAAGTAGACCATCTCTCCATCTGCCTTAATCGGGAAGTCGAATCTAGATACGAATCAACATGGTTTGAATACGTATATTTGGTACATCAAGCGCTTCCCGAAATTGATTTTAAATCTATAGATACATCGGTTGAATTTTTGGGGAAGAAGCTCTCTGCTCCGTTATTAATAGATTGTATGACAGGAGGGCCTAAGTTTTCAAAGGAAGTAAATTCGATATTGGCTTCGGTAGCTAGAGACCTAAATATTGGTATGGGGGTAGGTAGTCAAAGAGCCGCTCTCGTAAACCCGGAATTAGCGAAGAGCTTCTCGGTTGTAAGGGAGATAGCGCCCGATATATTCGTCATGGCAAATATAGGAGGACCACAGCTCTCTAAAGGCTTCAACGTAGATGATGCTAAGAAGATTATTGAAATGATTAAAGCCGATGCCCTGGCTGTACATTTAAATCCTCTACAAGAACTCGTTCAAATAGAAGGAGAACCATATTATAAAGGGGTTTTCTTGGCTTTAGAAAGGCTTGTATCTGAACTGGATGTTCCCATAATAGTAAAGGAAGTAGGTTGCGGAATATCTAGGGAGGTTGCCTTAAAGTTAGAAATGATAGGTGTTAAAGCAATTAATGTAGCAGGACTAGGAGGTACAAGCTGGGCTGGGGTTGAGGCTATAAGAGCCGAGGAGATGGGAGATGATTATAAAGCGAAGCTAGGGAGAACTTTTTGGGATTGGGGAATACCTACAGCGGCTTCAATTTTAGAGGTAAGAAGCGTAACGAAGCTACCCATCATAGCCTCCGGAGGGATAAGAAATGGAATCGATATAGCTAAGGCTATAGCGTTAGGTGCCGATCTTGCTGCTATAGCCCTTCCGGTAATAAGGAGGGCAATTAAGCTGGGTAAAGACGAAACTTACTCTTACTTAAAGGGGATGATAGACGAGTTAAAAGCAGCTATGTTCTTAACTGGAGCATTAAATATAAACGAAATGAAAAGGAAAAGATACATATTAGTTGGGAAGCTGAAAGATTGGGCAGATAGCCTTGGACGATGAGGAATTTAAAGCCGAGCTAAAGAGAATAGCTAAAAAGGTAACCGATTTCATACTCTCAACTTTAAAGGGAGAGCCTCAGGTATTGTATAACGCTGGACTACATCTAGTGAAATCCGGAGGTAAAAGGCTACGCCCTTTCATCGTAATAAAATCCTACAATTTGTACAGGGAGGGAGAGGAGGAAGTATTGCCGGCCTCGGCCGCCTTAGAACTTGTTCATAACTTCACTTTAGTACATGATGATATTATGGATAGGGATGATTTTAGACACGGCGTACCTACGGTACATAGAGCTTATGGAGATGCGATGGCCATTCTAGCAGGAGATATGCTTTTTGCAGAAGCCTTCAAGCTTCTCACTGAAACACCAGCGCTCGATGACTATAAATTGAAGCTCGCGGTCGCAACCCTATCCAAGGCAAGCGTAGAGCTATGTGAGGGACAATCAGAGGATGTTTCCTCTGTATCTAGGGATTTCAATGAGACCTTTTACTATATGCTGATAAACAAGAAAACTTCATCTCTACTTGCAGCCTCCAGCTCTATAGGGTGTATAGCTGGAGGAGGAGACAAGGACGATTTAAAAAACGCCGAGCTTTTCGGCAGAAAACTAGGGATCGCTTTCCAGATAATAGATGATCTGC
>Ga0190310_1000754_pt1 | contig 10477 bp, 8 predicted proteins | sample 48700778_MG_FD_165059 | JGI IMG/M metagenome (GOLD analysis project Ga0190310, IMG submission 165059) | Hydrothermal vent sediment bacterial communities from Southern Trench, Guaymas Basin, Mexico - 4870-07-7-8_MG | ecosystem: Environmental > Aquatic > Marine > Hydrothermal vents > Sediment ... | reverse complement strand
CAAATACCTAAATGATAGGGAAGTCAGGTAGCTCTTATCAATAGCATCAATAAGACTCTTAACTCCATCAACTTCGCTCTCACACTTCAACTTCTCCTTCTCAACCTCCTTAATCTTATTCCTAAGCTTAAGAACCTCATCCCTCAATACATCCTCCAGCCTCTTCTCATACACACGATACTCAACGTCAACAACCTTAACGCCGCCCGAGCACTTAATCCTAATAGAATCAGGATCCACGACAGGCTCCAAGTTATCGACGATTACCTCACTAACCCCACTCTTAAGATCCACCTCAAAACTCCTAGAGACAATAGCAGCATTAGTATAAAGCTTAACTTCATCAACAACATGCTTCAAAACAAGCACCGACAACTCATACACCAGGTATTCTAACAACATTATCATATATATTATTCTTGTTTGCTGGAGCGGGAGGGAAGCAAAATAATGCCATTAAAGGAAATCTGGAACGGAACACGGAGAATGCTTAAAGAATATCAACAGAGGATTTCAGTGCTTGCCCTGGAAGTCCTCTCCTAAACTTAGCAATAACCCTACCCTTCTTGCCATGGAGCCTAACAATCTTCCCCCTAATCTCTGTACCAGTTCTCGGATGCCTCCAGATAACCTTCCTACCCAAATACACTGCAGCCCTACCTCTCGAAGTAACTCCCTCAATTTCAATGATAGCCTGAACATTCCTATAGCCATCACTAGTCATCCTAAAACCAACAATACGCCCCCTCATTCCTCAGTCACCCCGGGAACAGCAATACGTTCAGCTCCCTTATGTAAATACAAAACCACTTAAAAAATTTTCTAGCAAGCAATAAATCAATAGAAACCAATTTAAGCATACGCATATAAAACATACTAGAAAAGGTGCACAACATGAGGAAAATATTAAGATGCCCAAAATGTGGCTTTATATTCGATATATCATACGCTAGAGCAACAGCATGCGCAGGCTGTAGCCTAGCCGTGTTAGGAGACTGTAAATATGTAAAATGTCCCAAATGCGGATACGAATTCCCCATAAAAATAGAAAAACCTACAACATACTTCTAACGTATACCTATTAAACCATTAATGATGTAGGGCAATAACCAATTTTTAATTACATATGTCAAGTTAGCAATGATACGCGCTAGAAGAATAGCGATACGTATATAAATATATTTAAATGACCAATAGAATTCCTATCAGAATAAAGAATAGAAGGCGAGATAGTCAAAATAATTTGTGTAAATGGTAAGTAGATTTTTATCTCGATGAATACAACATGAATTTTTAACTAATAATGCACCATCAAGATTTTCATCATTTAATGCTGATGTGTTTAAAATATTGTCAATAGATTTAAATTTTTGCATGTAATGTGATACTATATACTTACTATGTATGTCGTTTAAAAATTTTTAATAACATGAGACTATGTAATTTAAAGATTTTTATTTTTTCCTTACATGATATGTCTTCAAAATTTCTAGAAAAGAGATTTTATAATTATTGGTATTTTAATGATATATTTTCATCGTAAAGGCGTATTAAGATGAACTTTTTGCAAAACAATATTCTATTTTGGCTCAATTTAAAGCTCTTATCCAGCAAGGTATATATACCTGAACTACTTAGATGTATTGAGGGTGAGGCATAATGGCCGAGTATGAGGGTTTCTGTGTAAAATGTAGAAAGAAAGTAAAGATTCAAAACCCGGAGGAAGTAACGCTAAAGAACGGCAGAAAGGCTGTTAAAGGCACCTGCCCGAACTGCGGCACAGTAGTGTACAGATTCATAAAGGGATAAAATAGCTAAGACTTAGAAAAATCCGGATACATTATTTTTATAGGAATTATCTTGCTTTTGTACCCCTTTCTCCATATTAGTCTTCTTGCATTACTAGGGCATCTTTCAATACATAGACCGCATCCCATACAATTATCATTCACATAGGATTTCCCATCCCTATTTTCAATGGCATTAAATGGGCATATTTCCATACATTTACCGCACTCATCTAGCCCCTTACATTTATCGGCATCCACTACAGCCTTTTTAGGTCCGGGATACACTCCCTCCCTTATGAGGAGGTAGGCTTTAGTAGGCACACAGTATCTTGGATCACAGTTACATATAACGAACGTCCACTTCCCGCTGTTACAGCATGCGTATATTTCATGAATTAGCCCGCTTTTCTCAAACTCTTTCAGCAGCTTTAATGCTTCATCGGCAGATAAATACCTATACTCCTCTGGCTCAATCTCCTTATAGATCTCTGCACCATAGAATATGGTCATATCGGTTACATAAGGCTCCTCCTTAACTCCGAGAGCTTTCTTACATACGCATGGACCTATAGCTATATGCGTATCACCCTGCTTCTCTATCCATCGAATAAGGTTCTCAACTCCCTCATAATCAACGACGACACCATGCGGAAGGAACCACAGCATTTTAGCTATAGCCTTAAGAATTCCTCTGCCGACTCTTGTATTTCTAATGAAGTTGGATGAAATCATCTTATTAAGAGTTTTAAGTATAAGCGGTTCAGATACGGCGTATAACTTATGTATCGATTTCTGAAGTCTTGACTCCTTTACAAGCTTATCTTCCTTAATAATATGCATGAAAACCATAAGTAGAATGAAGACTGGGATGACGTAAGCCATGGTGTCACCGGATGGTAATATGTAGGTCCTTAATTCATATAAGCTTATACTTCATCAGCTATGGAAAAAGATCAGAAAGCAAAAATATGATATATACAAGTAAAGGTCTTGGGATGAAGAATGGAGGATATACCAGCTATAGAGGGAGGAAAGCCGGTTAGGGAGAAGCCTATAGAAGTATACCCTGTATTCACCGAGGAGGAAATAAATGCTGTCGTCGAAACTCTCCGCTCGGGAAAGCTAACTTCTCTAACGGGCAATAAGACTAAGATATTTGAGGAGGAGTTCTCGAAATATCTAGGCGTAAAGCACTCCATAGCAGTAATGAATGGTACAGCAGCCCTTCATGTTGCCTTAAGAGCATTGGGAATAGGACCCGGTGATGAGGTAATCACGTCCCCATTTACTTTCGTAGCCTCAGCATCCTCGATACTACATCAAAACGCCATACCAGTATTTGCTGACATAGAAAAAGATACATTTAACATATCCCCCGAAAGTATAGCTGAGAGAATAACAGATAAAACTAAGGCCATCATAGCAGTCCACCTATGTGGTCATCCGGCTGAAATGGATGAGATCAAGAAGATAGCCGAGGAGCACAATCTAAGGGTTATCGAAGACTGTGCGCAGGCTATAGGAGCGGAATATAGAGGAGTAAAGGTTGGTGGAATAGGCGATGTCGGAACTTTCAGCTTCTATCTAAGTAAAAACATAACCACAGGTGAGGGAGGAATGGTTACGACAAACAACGATGAAGTCGCTGAGAAGGCCAGGCTCATACGCCATCACGGTGAACCATCATGGTACCGCTACATACTCCTCGGATACAACTATAGGATGACTGAGCTACAGGCTGCATTAGGAATCGAACAGCTCAAGAGGTTGGATGAGTTAAATAGAAGGCGCGAGGAAATAGCTAAAATCTACACGGATGAATTTGAGGGAGTCGATACGTTAATTCTACCGATCGTAAGGCCGCACGTTAAACATGCATGGCATCTATATAATATCATACTTGATATAGATAAAATGAAGATTTCGAGGGATGAATTCGTAAAAGCTGTAAGAGCAGAGAACGTATGGATCGGCGTAGCTTATCCAAGCGTACTATACCTAGAACCGCTATTTATGAATAAGTTGGGTCATGGAAGGGGTTGTCCATGGAAGTGTCCATTCTATGGCAGAGATATAGAGTATCGAAAAGGATCGTGTCCAAATGCCGAATGGGTTAGCGAGAGGGTAATAACCCTACCAACGCTACCATACCTTAACGATGAGCACGTCATAGATATAGCTAAGGCAGTAAAGAAGGTAGTAAAATTCTATAAAAAATAGTATTTTAGGACCACCCTAATAGATATTTTATTAAAGCTGGCGTCACGGTAGCTTCTATTACCGCTGCTAAGAGAAACAGTGGAGCTAAACCGATACCTACCTTGATACACCTCTTCAACTCCTCCGGAAATAGTTTCCTCCTAAAAAGGTAGTAGAATCCAAGCTTAAATCCTGCAGCTAAAGCAATTATCAGAGAAGGCAACTCTATAACTCCATGGGGACCTATTGCCACAAGCAATTCATACAGTGTCAGCTTTGAAGACACAAGCCCCAGCAACCATCCATTCACATACGCTATTAAAGCAGGTAATATCGGCGTCCCCACCCCGCTGACCGTCGATATTAATCCTATCTTCCAGTTGTTGAAGAATATCTCAAGAGCTAGAGAGAAAGGCGACTGATACATTATTGGATTTATCCTGCCAGGCCTTACTATAAGATCCCTAAACGGCCTAAGGTAATCGATTCCAAGGAAATAGCCGTGGATCGAGGATAATATAAAGGCAAACACGGACAATAGTATAAATGGGTAGTTCTCCGGCCTAAATAGAAAGGATTTAAGCTCAATAATCCCAGCTCCAATATACCTAGATATTAAGCCTAGAAGGTTTCTTCTCTTAACCCACATACTAATGCTCCTATTTGTATTCAATAGATAAACTTCCGTAAGTGATAAATCCATAATCGGGGTAACAATAACCGAAATTATGAACGCTATAAGATTCGATATCGATACGCTTAATAGGCTTAACATGTATGCTGTTGTGGCCGCAATCGATTGAACAACTATCCAGAATAAATAGTATATTAGTACATCAGAGAAGGATCTTACAACCATCCTAATGCTCTCCTTAACCGCTTTAGTCGGGCCATACCCCTCAATATATACGGTATGTGGAACGAACGTTAGAAAGAAGCTTGAGGCAATATAGGCTATACCCATCAACCCGATAACCGCTATAAGTATAAAGATAGTAGCTATTGATCCGCCAAGCATGCTCCTAATAGCGCCTAGAACAGACGTCAAGATGATGGCTGCAGGAATCCCTATTTTCACGGAATTAGCTATCACTAAAGCCTTAAATAGATCCATAACTCTGCCCAACCCATGAATTACGCCCTTAGACGTTAGCCAAGCACCGCCCGACACCCTGAGGGTAGCAGATATCATCGATGACCAGTAAAAAGCCTCCACTGCCGACATAATAACAACTACTAGAGCTAAAACTACATAGAACATGTAGCTTAAATGATCTATTAACGATAATAGAAGGGAAAGATTATCCGAAATATTGCTGAAGCCTAAGCTAGCTAAGCTATTAATCAAAAACACCAATACAAAGAATATAAATGCACTTTGAAAATAGCTAATGCTATCCCTTATCAGAACGGGAACAGCTAAAAGAGGATTTAAGGTAAAGGCATTATAAGAATAGCTCAATATCGTTAAGAAACTAGGTTTTCCCTCATAATTAGGCGCTACTGAATAGTTGTACATCGAGTATGCTCCACGACTATATCCATACTCAAACTTCCCAAATATGCTGGTATACAACATTTCTATAGCTTCCTCGCGCGTATATCCTCTCTCAACATAACTCCTTATCTTCCTCTCAACTATACCTACGGCATTAACGTAGTATCTCTGATAATATTCGACAATTTTCTCATACTTATCCGCATAGCTTTGGGCATTCGACATATTCATTAAGAATTACTATAATGTGATTGATTAAGGTAGTGGTACTTGGTGATCAAATGAGCTATGAAATTATATGCACCGAATGTAGACGTAAAATCAGTAATCCCTATACGTGGAGGTGCATCTGTAATTCACCCCTTACAATAGAGTTAGAATTAGGCGAAATAGACTTCGACTTTTCCATATGCAAAGGAAGGGAGAAAAGCATATGGAGATACAGAGAGCTTATACCCGTATCATACGATTACAGGATAAGCCTAGGCGAGGGCTACACACCCATAGTAAAACTGAGAATCTATAATGTAGAAACGTTGCTCAAACTGGACTACATAATGCCAACAGGTTCATTTAAGGATAGAGGTTCCTCGGTTCTAATAAGCAGAGTAAAAGAGCTAGGAATAAAGGAGGTAGTTGAAGACTCCTCCGGAAACGCTGGAGCATCAATTGCTGCCTACTCAAGCCTCGCTGGAATAAGATCTGAAATATACGTCCCTGAATATACGCCGATAAGCAAGGTACTTCAGATATCAATCTACGGCGCAAAAGTCATTAAGGTGAAGGGAAGCAGAATGGATGCAAATAAGGAAGCAATAAAGGCTGCAGAAGAAAAGTACTATGCCAGCCACCTATGGAATCCCTTCTTCATAGAAGGACTTAAGACAGTGGCCTACGAAATAGCTGAGCAAGCTGGGAGGATTGTTGACTCAATAATATTACCTGTAGGAAGCGGAGGCTACACCATCGGAGTATATAAGGGCTTTAGCGAACTACTAGAGCTTGGAATAGTAGATGAAATCCCCAGAATATACGGTGTACAGGCGGCTTCATGCACATCTATCTATGACTACCTTCATGGAGAATACCCTAACAAGGAGTCCGAGATACTAACGGAGGGAGTTGCTGTATCAAATCCCCCAAGACTAAAGGAAACAGCTGAGGCAATAAAGGAAACTGGTGGAGATGTAATAGTAGTTTCAAACAGCGAAATACTGGATGCATTCAAACATACAGCCAAAAAGGGTTTATTCATAGAATTAACATCAGCAGTCGCCGTAGCCGGATTCAAAAAGCTAATCGAGAGTAAAGAGATAAGCCCAGAAAACACAATCATACTGCTGACGGGATTCGGATTAAAATCACTGGAAAAACTAGCCAAACTTCCCTTTTTCAAGCAACAACTCTAGATAAGATTTAACAATAGGCTTACCCTTCACTCCAAGCATATCAGCCATCCCCATCAGCTTAGATACAGCCTCCTCCACACTAGCCTCACCGGAATACTCGATCTCTATGAAAGATCCAAGCCCCTCCACATCATCCAAGCATATAATGTAGTCGCCAAGCCTATACATCTCCCTACGCTTACGTACATCAGCAACCCTCTTAAAGCCAAGCCTATCTAGAATTCCGGCAATAGCATTAAAACAGTGTTTATCCATCCTAACAGTAAGTTCCTCCCTAACCTTAGCCCTACTAGTAATCTTAGGACCCTTATACGTCAGCTCAATATAATCTTCGGTAACACGAATCCTTAAAGCCTCATCGCTCGCCCTAAAATCCCTACATGGATGCTGATAGAAAACATCCTCCTCATAAACGCTTGCAATATGCTTACCTCCAAGCCTAATAACTCTATCCTTGACATCACCTAAATCTCGAACACTAAACTTAACTTCACATTCAATCATTAAGCTATACAAAACATCGAACTATATAAACAGAACGTTTAATACTTGAAAGATGAAGAAACAAATGATATGTGACACAAAATTTTAAATTTTTGTGTCACATATAGATACACATGGATAGGAGGAGAATTATAGAGGTATTGTCATCCTGGAACTTCTGGGGAGAAGGAATAGAAACTGGCATAGAGAGAAGCATATATGTAAACAGGATATGTTCATATTTAAAGGGAGTAAATAAGGTAGTTTCAATATTCGGAATAAGAAGAGCTGGAAAATCATACATATTAAGGCAGGTAAATAAGGCTATAAGCAATAGAATAGGAGTGAAAAACGTCCTTTACGTCAATTTTGAGGAAATGCTTTTCCCCGTAAGGCTGGATAAGGAATTTCTGATAGAAGTATATGAGGCATACAGGGACTTTATAAAGCCTGAGAAGCAGCCTCTCATAATATTGGATGAAGTACAGGAGGTAAAATACTGGGAGAAATTTGTAAGAAGCATACAAGAGAGAAATGAAGCAAGGATAATAGTATCCGGAAGTAGTGCAAAGCTTATGGCAGAGGAATTTGAAACAATACTAGCTGGTAGAACTATAACCCTCGAAATTTACCCTCTATCATTCAGGGAATTCCTAATATTTAAAAATATAGATCTTCCGGAGAATGAGCTACTTTTAAGGCCGAGAGCTATTAGAGGAATGTTAAATTACTATCTAAACTTTGGCGGTTTTCCTGAAATAGTGCTAGAGGAAAGTGAAGGCAAGAGGAGGGAAATCGTAAGAAACTATTGGGAAACCATCGTTATAAAGGATATAGAGAAGAGGTTTAGGGTTAGATCAGATGTAGCTCTTAGGGCGGTAGGAAGATTCCTTATATCAAATCCATCCGCATTAATAAGTTTCAGAAAGATTAGTAGGAGCATAGAGGTACCCGTTAAAACCGTAGAGAGGTTTACTAAATACTTCCAAGTAGCAAGGGTCATAAACCTTATACCAAAGTTCTCCTTCAGCGTTAGAGAGCAGGAGAGAGCTCCAAGGAAAAACTATCTAACAGATATATCGTTCTTCACACTACTAGGCTTCAGATTTATGGAAAATATAGGGAAAATAATTGAAAATACCGTAGCGGTAGAGCTACTAAGGCAGAAAAACTTTACCCCTGAATACGAGATATATTATTGGAGAGACCCCCAGCAACACGAGGTAGACTTCGTTGTAAAGAAGGGAGCGAAAATAGAACATCTAATCCAAGTAACTTATGCAAATGATGTTGATGAAATAGATAGGCGTGAAATAAGAAGCCTCATAAAAGCCAGTAAACAGCTAGGATGCAGGAACATGCAGATAATAACTTGGAATCTAGAGGATGAAATAGAATACAAAGGAAATAAAATAAAACTAATACCGTTATGGAAGTGGCTTATAACCAGTTTTCCTCCGTAATTAACATCCAATACTAAAAATGTACAGTATTCTCGAAAAGTTCCACCATATGGAATCGTCCTAGGTCAATCGATTTTAGGCTTGCTGAAAGCCGAGTATATTAAGAGGATTCTTGCAAGTAAGAGAAATAACGTAATTAAATTAATATTCTTATAAGACATTTAATACCTATAAATATTCTCTAAATTAACAAAATTAACTAATGTAGATAGTTCACGTAATAAAATATTTTAATAATAAAAGGATTTTTCGAAAATATTTAGGTATCTAAATACAATTAGATATATATCTAGAGTGGAAGTATTAGTCTCGTGGTCTAAATGTACTGTTATAAATGTGGTAAACGGCTAGAGTATTCATCGGACTTCTGCCCTAAATGCGGTTTCCCAACACACATATACTTTAAGGAGAAACCTCCTAAGCTTAGGCTAAGATATGCGTTATCAGTACCCATATTAATCCTAAGTACGCTGGGAGTAGCTATAACGCTACTTCTAGAAGATACCTTAACATCCACTATACTCGACGTAATGTGGTATATATCTTACAACATCTTCGCCCCCCTAATATTTATAGGCTTAGTCCTAACGCTATCAACAGCGTTTAGAAATTCTTTCAAATATTGGCTGATAGACTACATTACAGCGCTTGGAATGATAATTTTCCCCATACGACACCACCTAATGGTATATATAGGATCTGGAGCAGTATCTGTGCCGATACCTATACAAGGAATTGTAGCAAATAGCTTCTGGGCTCTAATAGTTGGAGGGATAATAGCGAAGCAACTATTAAAACGTGAAATGAAATCGTTAAATGTTAGAGTTAAAAGTGCTAGAAACACGTTTAAGCTAGGAATTATATGCACGTCAATTTTAATGTTAATTTTCGTGGGAAGTCCACTACCAGCCATTATATCCATATCTGTCATGTTTTTTGTATGTGGAATACTTGCATGGATAGCTTGGCATCTAACCGATGTATTAGCCTCGAAAATTAACGTTTTCAGAAGCTTATCATTTAAACGTTCAAACAGAACAGTAGTTGAAACAGAAAGACAGGTAATAGTTGAAGATACAGGATTCACAGAAATATTCATTAAATCGATAACACCGACTCTCCTATCTCTATCGTTAATATCCTTTATAGCACAGTTTATGCCATGGCTGGGGGTGGATCTATCATCCCTAGACGTAATATTTAGACCATTCAATCTAATCCTCTCATCATTCCTAATCCTGATATTCGTCTCGCCGTTTGTAGCTCCCCCTTCATGGCTACTCGGTTCATTAAACCTAAAAGTCTACGATAGAAGGAAAGAGACCGTGGAAGAGGCATGCGTAATAGAGTCGCTCAAATCCTTCATAGACACATTTTCACTTATAGGAGTAATATACTCAATCTACCAGCTTGGAAAAACATTTACATTAATTTTCGTAGAGGAAGCAGGGGAATTATCGGATATAATGCTGGCGAATCTCATTACAATGGTAACGGTAAACTTCTTCACATACCTCTGGCTACTTATAGCAACACCAGCAATAATAGCTACAACTCTCTACTACAAATTCACCTACAACAAACATCTAACAAAGCTCCTAAAAGACCTTAACCCAGTTAAGGTAACAATAGTTA
>Ga0190310_1000751_pt1 | contig 10486 bp, 8 predicted proteins | sample 48700778_MG_FD_165059 | JGI IMG/M metagenome (GOLD analysis project Ga0190310, IMG submission 165059) | Hydrothermal vent sediment bacterial communities from Southern Trench, Guaymas Basin, Mexico - 4870-07-7-8_MG | ecosystem: Environmental > Aquatic > Marine > Hydrothermal vents > Sediment ... | reverse complement strand
AAGTATTTGTCTGGATGCTTTTCAGCGGCCTCGGCGGTTGGGTCCATGTATCCGAAGCTCGTAGTTATCACGAGGTCGACACCCTTTGCTATCAGGCTTTCAATGGCTCCTAAGCACTCAGCCTCTGGAACGGATTCGATATATGAGCTCTCGACATTCTTGAACCTCTCATCAGCCCACTTCCTACCCCTATCATGAGCATAGGTCCACCCAAAGTCTCCAACAGGTCCGACATAGATGTACCCGACCTTAAGAGGCTTCGCCGCTGGAACACCTGCAGTCACGGTGGTCGTTATAGTTGTAGGTTTAGTCACAGTCCTTGTAATCGTCTTTGGCGGGGCTGCGGATGTTCCTGCGAGATATCCTCCGACACCTGCCACCGCTCCAGCTATAACCGCTGTGACCGCTATCTTCCCAGCCGTGGTTAAAGCTTTCCTCCTAGATAATTTCTCGTCTAAAATACGCTCCAAATACTTCTCACCTCTCACGAGATGGGTTTGGGTTCTATGTTATATAAGTTTTCTTAGATGATCTCCCAAAAACCTTAAAAATGCACTTTAAGGTTGGTCTTTGACGCGCCAGAAAAATTGCGTAGACCTCGATAACTCGAATCTCCAAACCCTTAAATATCCTTCGCAAGAATGCTCCATAGAATGTTACATACCTTTCATGAATTGAGAGAAAAATTCATCGACGTTTTTCCAAGGTTGATCGATGTAGCGCTCGGGAGGTTAAAGGCCGACATCCTCATTAAAGACTGCACCCTTGTAAACGTCTTCACCGGAGAACTCCAAGAACATATTGACATAGCTGTTAAGGATGGGTTTATAGCACTTGTTGGAGCCGGTGAAGATCTCATTGGATCCGAGACAAAGATCATCGATGGCAAGAATCTTTACGCCGCTCCGGGATTTATGGATGGCCACGTACACGTCGAGAGCTCTATGGTCACCTTCTCCGAGTTCTCGAAGATTGCGTTAATCCATGGAACCACCAGTATATTCGCCGACCCGCATGAAATCGCAAACGTTCTAGGAGTCGATGGCCTTAAAATGATTTTAGATGAGATAAGGAGAATTCCATTAAGGGTCTTCATATGCGTCCCATCATGCGTCCCAGCCTCGATTCCTGAATTTGAGACGGCTGGAGCGGAACTCTCCGCAGAGGATGTCGAGGAGATCTTAAGCTGGCCCGAGTCCATAGCCCTAGGCGAGCTCATGAACTATCCTGGAGTGTTATCAAAGGATGAGAAGATGCTGGCCGAGATCAGAGCGGCGTTAAAGCTTGGGAAGGTGATCGAGGGACATTCAGACGGGATAATGGGCTCGGAGCTTAACGCGTATATTTCAGCCGGGGTGAGTTCATGCCATGAGGCCACAAAAGTCGAAGAGGTCGCCGAGAGACTTAGACTCGGCATGTACTCAATGATTCGAGAGGGATCCGCTTTTAAGAATTTGAAGGAGTGCATTAGGGTCGTTACGGATCTTGGGCTCGATGCTAGAAGAGTCATACTCGTGACCGATGATAGGCATCCTGAAGATCTTCTAAGGAAGGGGTATATGGATCACCTAGTTCGTAGAGCTATTGAGGAGGGGGTTGACCCGATAGCTGCGATCCAAATGGTGACGATAAACACGGCTGAACACTTTAAGGTCGACGACCTTCTGGGCGCAATAGGCCCGGGGCGTATCGCAGATATAGTGTTGTTCTCCGATCTTAATAGGGTAAGGGTTGACACGGTTCTCGTGAATGGTGTTGTCGTCGTTAGAAACGGATCTCTTAGAATAGATGTTGCGAGAGTTGAGTATCCGAGAAGGGCGAAGGAGACAGTTAAGCTTCACAAGGTCTTAGCTCCAGATGACTTTAAGATTAAAGCGAGAGTCCCGAAAGGGAGGGTTAAGGCTCATGTAATAGGCGTCGTGGACGAGTCTTGGAGAACCAAGCATTTAATCGAGGAAGTCTATGTCGTGGATGGAGAGGTCGCCGCTGACCCAAAACGCGATATAGCTCTGATAGCTGTTGTTGAGCGACATAGGGCTAGCGGGAACATCGGTAGGGGACTGTTGAAGGGGTTTGGGTTGAGGGAGGGAGCTATAGCGTCGACGATAGCCCACGATAGCCACAATCTAATAGTTTTGGGGATGAATCCGGTTGATATGGCCGCCGCTGCAAATGAGGTTGCGAGAGTCGGGGGTGGGATTGTAGCCGTTGCGGGAGGGAAGGTTCTAGGTAGGGTGGAGCTCCCGATCGCGGGGTTAATCTCCGACGAACCATTGGAAGTTGTGGCTGAGAAGGTCCATCATCTAGATGTGGTCTTGCATGAGATGGGGTGTAGGCTTAAGGCTCCATTCATGGTTCTCTCATTCTTATCGTTATCCGTTTTACCGGAGTTGAGGATAACTGACAGGGGCTTGGTGGATTCGGTCAGATTCAGGCTGATAGATCTATTTGTCGATTAAAATGGCATCAGCCCGTCTTCGCGGATCTAATTCCCTCCTCAGCTATCTTAACCCCAGAACTTGTCCCAATTCTATCCGCTCCAGCCTCGATGAACTTAACGGCCTGCTCAAACGTCCTTATCCCGCCAGCCGCCTTGATCTTCACCTTGGGACTCAACGTCTTTCTTAGAAGCCTTACGTCTTCAAGTTTCGCTCCTCCAGGCCCAAAGCCCGTAGATGTCTTCACGTAATCTGCGCCCTCTTCCTCACATATCTTCGCGGCTAAAATCTTTTCATCATCGGTTAGATAGCAGCATTCGATTATCACCTTCAGGATCGCATCCCCTATCCTCTCCCTGACTTCCCTGATATCTCTTTTGACGTATTCGAGGTCGCCTGACTTGAAGGCTGAGATGTTCATGACCATATCTATCTCGGATGCTCCAAGCCTTATCGACCTCTCAGCTTCCGCTGCCTTGATCTCCGTAAAAGTTGCTCCAAGCGGGAATCCTACAACCGAGCTTATCTTAATATCTGTGCCGCTAAGGAGTTTTGAGGCCAATGGGACATAGTATGGATTTACGCAGACCGCGTAGAACCCATATCTCTTCGCCTCATCGCATAGCTTGACGATGTCCGATTTTGAGGCCATGGGTTTTAATTGCGTGTGATCTATCCTTCTTAAAACCTCCTCAACCCTCATCGAGGGAACAAGCTCTAAGAAGGCTTTAACCCTTTCTAAGGGAAAGCTCATGCATATCAAGATCTGGCATGTCATTCAATCTCTCCGATCAGAAGTTAAGAGGTCATCTCTTTGTAATAGCTGATGCTACTTCCTTGACGATCTCAATTAACATAAAGACGACTAATGCCGACATTAAGCCAAATATCCAGTCTTGAATTGATGGGTAAGTTATCTTAAACGGCCTATGAAGTGCTGGAGTGTAGAGTATGCAGAGCTGGAGGAGTAATGACGACATTATCGCGAGTATCAGAAACTTATTTCTCCATATCCCAACCCTGAGCGCGCTGTATTTAAGCGATCTGAATGATAATGCTATTAGAAGCTCTATCAAGATCATGAGGGTGAAGATCCTGGTTCTAGCCCTCACTAGAGGCTCGGCTCCGAGCCCCTCGACGAAGTTCATGAGTATGGCTAGGGTTGTGAGTAGGGGTATGAATGTTAGGAAGAGTATTATGTCTCTTCTAGTCGCGATGCTCTCCCTAGGATCTCTCGGAGGTCTCCTCATGACATCAGGCTCGGCTGGATCGACTCCTAAGGCCATTGCAGGTAAGCCGTCTGTCGTCAGGTTTATCCATAGATATTGTAGTGCGGTGAAGGGTAGTGGAAGCCCCATGAACGATGCGAATAATGGTATTAGGATCTCGCTGATGTTGCATCCCAATAGGTAGAAGAGGTATTTCTTGATGTCGTCATAGATCCTCCTACCCTCTTCGACGGCCGAGACTATGGTGGCGAAGTTGTCATCGGATAGGATCATGTCTGAGGCCTCCTTAGCCACCTCCGTCCCAGTTATCCCCATCGCCACGCCTATATCGGCAGACTTCAAGGCCGGTGCATCATTCACCCCATCTCCAGTCATCGCGACCACGTGGCCTCTCTTCTTGAGGGCTTTCACTATCTTCATCTTATCCTTTGGTGATACGCGTGCATAGACGGTTACCTTCTCAACTATCTTCTCAAGTTCCTCGTCGCTCATCGAATCTAATTCTCTTCCGGTTAGGGCTATGTCTCCATCCTTGAAGATCTTTAACTCCTTCGCGATGGCGAGAGCTGTTAGCTTATGGTCTCCCGTTATCATCACAACCTTTATCCCAGCCTTCCTGCATAGCTCTAACGCATCCTTGACCTCAGGTCTCGGCGGATCTATCATCCCAACGATCCCTAGAAACGTGAAGCCATGTTCAATAGATTCATCGACATTCTCTGGAACCTTATCGAATACCTTGTATGCGAATGCGAGATTCCTCAACGCCCTAGAAGCCATCTCATCATTCACCTTCAGGATCTCCTCGACATCATTTTCCCTGAGATCTACAACCTCGCCATCGACCATCATAGTTGAGCATTTTGAGAGCACTACCTCTGGTGCCCCCTTCATGAACGCCACGACCTTGCCATCCCTCGATCTATGGATTGTTGTCATGCACTTCCTCTCCGATGAGAATGGGACCTCATCTATCCTCGGATACGATGACTCTATCTCATCCGTTAATCCGGCCTTCCTCGATAACACCTTCAATGCTCCCTCGGTTGGATCTCCCCTTACGATCCATCTACCTTCAACCTTCTCAAGTCTTGCATCGTTGCATAGTAGGCATCCGAGGAGCAGTAGGTTTAGCTCCTTCAATTCTAGTGGATTTATAGAATTGCCCCTAACCCGAAGCTCTCCCTTCGGCTCGTAGCCTGCTCCCGTGACATCTATGAGCTCGTCCCCGAATCTCTTCAAGTATATCTTTCGAACGGTCATCTCGCCCTTGGTCATGGTCCCAGTTTTATCCGCGCAGATTATGGTGGTGCATCCAAGGGTCTCGACCGCTGGAAGCCTTCTCACGATCGCGTTCCTACGGGCCATCGCATACATGCCTATAGCTAAAGCTCCTGTGACGACCGCTGGTAGAGCTTCTGGAACCGCGGCCACTGCGAGGCTGACAGCCCAGATGGCCATCGTTAGAGGATCATAATGCCATATGAGGAGCCCTATTCCGGCCACGATTACAGCGACCGATAAGCATAGGTATGCCAATATCTTTCCAATCTGATCTGTTCTCTTCTCGAGAGGGGTTTTCTCCTCCTTAACCTCTTGAACTATCTCGGCGATCTTCCCCATCTCGGTCTTCATCCCGGTGGCCACCACGACCGCCTTCCCCTTGCCATAGACCACGACCGTGCCGGCGTAGACCATGTTTGATCTATCGGCTAAGGGGGTATCCTCTGGAAGCGGATCCACTATCTTCGTGACCGTGGTCGATTCCCCGGTTAGGGAGGATTCATCGAGCTTTAATTCATGGGACTCTAAGATCCTCGCATCGGCTGGAACCCTGTCCCCCGCCATCAGGACCAAGATGTCGCCCGGCACGATCTCTCTGGCTAAGACGCGTTTCTCCATCCCTGAGCGGATGACCGTGGCCTCGGGGGCCGTCAGCTTTCTCAATGCCTCCAACGCCTTCTCAGCCCTATACTCTTGGAAAGCTCCGAGAACCGCGCTGACCATCACTATAGTTATTATCAAGACAGCGTCCAACACCTCTCCTATGATTATCGAGAGCCCGGTCGCTATCAATAAGATCAGTATCAACACGTTCTTGAATTGGTTAAGGAATATGCTCAGCCTCGATCTACCCTTCTCCCTCCGCAGTTCATTCGGTCCATAGAGAGCCAGCCTTCTCTCCGCTTCATCCTCATCCAATCCTTGAGGCTTTGTCTCCAATATCTTTAGAACCTCGTCAACGGCTAAAGCATGCCAATTGATTTGATTCACTCTCATAAGGAAAGGTGAGGGCCTTAATATACCTATTGCGGATCTTGATTGATCCTCAGATCTCTCTCCTGAAATGTATCGTGAACCCACTTTTCGAGAGATATGATGATATGGCTGAGATTATCGTCGTGTAGATGATTACTTGAGTTACTAGATCTTGTATCGTCGGCGACGCGGCTATCCCATAGGTGAGGAGTAGGCTTGAGAGGACGGCGGCCGCCAACCCCCTACCGCATATGAACGTCATGTAGATCCTATCTCTTGCGGGTATCCTTGACTTGTAGGTGATTATGAGGGTGGCGAGATATCTCGTGAAGATGAGGCATCCTGTCAGGGCGAGGCCGGCCAGGAATTCTTGAATCGATGGGATTGAGAAGATCATTCCTAGAAATGCGAAGAAGTATGTTCTCATCAAGAACGCTATCTGGGTATAGAACCTCCTCGAATACGACTTGAATGATGGTATCCTGTCCTTAATCCTCTCTGCGAGGGATGGGGCTTCAACGCTCATTCTGGGAATTAGATGTCTTATGTTGGCTATGGTTAGGGCGAAGACGAAGACCGTTAAAGCCCCGCTTCCGCCGACCTGCTCGGTGATTCCATAGACCAAGATCACTATAGCAAGCAGGAATATGTCTCCGTAGATCTTCGTTTGGATTGTGGCAACGATTTTTGATAGGGCCATGGCGAGCAGAAATCCGAGCAGTAGGCTTATCATTATACATCCCATTATCTCCCTCGAAACAGTTTCAACTGTTATCGTCTGCGATGGAATTATTACGAGCCGCATTATCAGCATGGCTATGACGATGACTATTGCGTCCGTGAAGATGGATTCGAGGCTCAGCACGTTCTTCGCCTCTTGAGAGATGTTCATCCTAGGCATCAAGGATAATACCACCGCCGAGCTCGTTCCACCGACGATCGCGCCGAGGAGGGCTCCTATCAACGGGCTCCAAGAATATATTGCGAACGACAGCGGGATCGCTATGATCATTGAGAATGAGACTCCGATGAAGGCGTAGAGGAGAGCTCTAAACGCGTCTGTAAGCCCCTTCTGCGCCGGGAAGTTTATCCCACCCTCGAAGAGGACTATCGCCAGGGTCACAGCCGCCAGATATGGGGCTATCGCTGTCAGCGGATCTCTTGGAATGATCTGGAGGATTGGGCCGAATAATGATCCAAGGAAGATCATGATCAATGCATCTGGGATCCCGAATCTTGAGTGGATCTCGTCGGCGATTATCCCGATTACCAATATTGTGGCTCCCAAGATAAGGGCGGCGCTTACCGGGATCATCTGCCTCGCACTTCACGTCAAGCTAGTTTCGCTCCGCAGTTTGGGCAGAATTTGGCTCCGCTTGGAATCTCCGCGCCACACTTAGGACATTTCATGACACTCTGTAGTGGAGTTCCGCAATTCATGCAGAACTTTGCCCCGGGTGGATTAACAGTTCCACACTTCGGGCATTTAATCCCTTGAGGCTGTTGTTGGAGCGGAGACCCGCAATTTTGACAGAACTTTGCTCCAGCTGGGTTCTGGAAGCCGCATTTAGGGCAAGTTATCATGGGCTGTGGCTGTTGAGTCGAGGTCGGTGGATAGAAGAGAGGTGGAATAACGGCTATCCCTGCTCCGACGGCCGCTCCAGGGCTCTTTGACAGACTCTCAGCCGCCTTCTCAACGGTTTGCATTCTTAGGACCTCGGATGCGCTCACCCCAGTTTGGATGTAGAATAATCTGTCTCTCCACTCCTTCGTCGTGTCTATTCCCTCGAACTTCACGTCTATCAACTCCAATCCTATTCGCTTGAAAGCCTCGTAGAGGGCGTTCTTAGCCATGAAGCTCGTCTCATCCAACTTGCCATATACATCCCTGAGCGAGTATTGGCTTAGAGTGTCGATCAATCTCTCATTAAAGTATCCTCTCAGAAACTCTTGAAGCTTTTCGGTGGTGAATATTCCTTGACCTCCAACGACCTCATTTACGAATAGGTTTGGATCTTCAATCCTGAACCAGAAGCTTCCATAGAACTTCAGCGGGGCGAGCTCCTTCGTCTGACCTTGTGCCCCGAACTTTCCTTGAAATTGCTTTAAGCTCACGAATATTATCGTAGCCCTGAATGGAACCTTATCGAATCCAGCTATCTTCGATAAAACCTTCGTCAATAGGGGTAGGTTGGCCGTGGTTAGGACGTGTCTCCCAGCCCTGAAGACATCATAGGCCTTACCATCCCTGAAGAAGACCGCCGCCTCATATTCATGGACTATTAGGTTGTCTCCCCAAGCAATCTCCTCGACTGGATATCTCCAGACTATGTCTCCCTCCCTTGCACCAACCCATTCAATTACCTTAGGCATCAACCCTACACCTCCACCCTCCCTTATAATCCCTCTTCAACCCATATCGATGATCTGAGATGATCATCCGCTCAGCCCCCTCAGGATGTCGGCTCTTCTATCCACGAGATCGTCGAGCTCTCCCACCCTCGCGATGAGCTCTTCTAAAGCCTTCCTCCAATCATCTGTTCCCGGCTCGAGGCTCGCCATCTGCTCAACATCTTTCTTGATCTTGTCGGCGCTCTGGACGAGTTTGAGATCGTGTTCAAGGATTTCGTCTAGCTTATCTTCCCTAACCTTGATGGCGTCGAATATGCCAGCGTATCCGGCCACAGCCCTATCTATCCTTTGAGCGACCCTGTCAAGTCTATAGATGAGCGTGTCGAGCCTATAGGAGTCTTCGCCTGAAATCTTTTGAACAATGATCGGGTTCGCCAAGCTACTCTTAAGAGAGTCTTTCGCCGCTCTAAGCTTGTTCACGGCCTCCATCCTGACGAGCCTATCGCTCTCCCTTCTAAGCTCCTTCTCCTTATACCCCCTATATCCTGGAATATAGCTCATGATCTTCTCGAGCAGCCCTCTCTCCCGCTTAACCTTCTTGAGGTGATCTTCTCCGCTCAACTCTTCCTTCCCCTCCAGTATCCGAGCAAACCTATGACCACGATCACTAATATAAGTGAGCCTAAGACCACGATGGGGTTTAATATATTGTAGGTTATGGATGCTATCGCTATCGAGATCGTTATCGCGCCCCAGACTAGATGATAGGTCGGCTCCCGGCTCTTAATCAAGGCATATATGACCGTGTATACTCCGACTGGGCCGAATAGCCAGGCGAGGATATGCCATAGGTTGAGTGGGATTAATCCGATTCCATAGATTATGAGGGCGACTGCTATTGAGACGGCTATACATGCCAATGCCCCTTCTCCATAGCTAGTCGGCATGCGTTGATTAGGTTTCGATGCTAAATAAGTTTAATTCTCTTAAGGCTTTGAGCTATACGATTTCATCCACCATATTCATCGGACCAACCTCGTTAAAATCTGTATTGGAGACCTTGACTCCTCCTCGGTTAAGGTCTTTAGCTCTGAAGCCGTTACCCTAAGCTCAACCCCCCTCTTCAATAATGGGATTGACGACGCGATCGCTGGGATCAAGGAGGTCAGGAGAGGTATTATCGTATGCGCTATCGATGATAGTATCGATCCCATGGCCAATGCTGCCAAGGTTATCCCCAAAGCGGTTAAGATCTCTACAACTCTAGTCTCGAGTTTTAATGGGTGTTCGGCTAAGATTACCTTTCCATCAGATCCATCGAGATATGCTTCATAGATCCTTCCCTTATAGGAGTATTTTAGGTGATAGATCGGATAATGAACCAAGCCTCTGTAATCGAGTCTAAGATCCTCGAATATCACTCTATCGAGGTCATCACACTGTTTATGAAGTTCATCCACGAGCTTCCGCTTAAGCATCTCTTCAGCGAGCTCCCTTGAACGATCCTCATCAAACTCAGGTTCATGATATCCCTCAAACTCCTCCAGCTCCCTCTTGAAGAACCTCTTACCCCTGATCGGGAATGGGTAATCTGCTAAAAGCCCTTGAAAACTGGTTGAGGCGACGACACCTCCATGATGGCATACATATGCCATCGTCTCCCTCCCGCCGCATATCCCAGCGGCCTTACCTCTCATATAGTAGAAGTAGACTGGGACGTAGTGTAACTTTTGATCTAGGAGTGATGAATTGAGCTCTATGTCCATCGGTATCCCAAACTGTCTCTTCAAGAAGCCCAATAGGATCTTATACGGTTCACCTCTTATCGCCGGGAAGTAGTAGTGATCTTCTCGAGCCTTCTCACCGAAGACAAGTCCGCAATACGGACATGTGATGGTCTTAACCGTTTCAGGGATCTCGAAGACCGCTCCACATCCGGGGCAGGTTACCTTCATTCTCTCTCAACCCTCACATCCGAGATGAACCTCTTTCCAGAGAAGTATCCGAGAGATATTGAGGCGAGTAGGATGAATATCCCTATGCTCGTGGCCTCATGTAGGAGGGCGTAGCCTGAGAGGCCCCCGAGGATCGTTGAGGAGATCATTCCAAGAGCGTAGATTATCCTCCTGAAGGCTCTAATAGGCTCGGCGAAGACTAGGGGTCTTCCGCTCCAACCATCATGTTGCGCGAAGTATAGCCCTCCACCAT
>Ga0190310_1000747_pt1 | contig 10520 bp, 6 predicted proteins | sample 48700778_MG_FD_165059 | JGI IMG/M metagenome (GOLD analysis project Ga0190310, IMG submission 165059) | Hydrothermal vent sediment bacterial communities from Southern Trench, Guaymas Basin, Mexico - 4870-07-7-8_MG | ecosystem: Environmental > Aquatic > Marine > Hydrothermal vents > Sediment ... | reverse complement strand
GAGCCAGAGTATTTCATAGAGGGGGCTTGCGAGTACTCCTGGTCGAGCCTGAATATTATACTAGGTATCCTCCTTTAGGCTTGCTTAAGCTCGCATCCTATCATAGGCTTAAAGGAGATAAGGTCAGGCTTGTCAGGGGATGCGTTAAGCTCCGCTGGAGACCTGATAGGATCTATGTCACGAGCCTGTTTACCTGGGCTTGGAGGGAAGTGTGGAGGTGCGTCAAATATTATAAGGAGAGGTATCCCGCCTCCGAGCTGTGGCTTGGGGGAATATATGCCAGCCTGATGCCGGAGCATGCTAAGCAATCGGGAGCCGACCACGTTTACGTGGGGGTCTTTGAGGAGGCGGAGGACTTGATGCCCGCATATGATCTGGTGCCTGAGTGGGATGGGAGCATAGTGTTCACGTCGAGGGGATGCAACCGGAGATGCCCATATTGCGCGGTCTGGCGTATCGAGGGAAGCATAAACTCATGTAAGAGGAGTATAAGGCATCTGATCTATCCGAAGCATACTAGAATCATCCTTTGGGACAATAACATCCTCCAAAGCCCATATTGGCGGGACATATTTCAGGAACTCATCTGGTTCAGCGAGGCCAAGAAGATGAAGATAGATTTTAATCAGGGGTTGGATGCGAGGCTCCTCACGGATGAGGTGGCCGAACTCCTCTCTCGGATGAGGTTGCTATGCGTGAGAATAGCCTATGACCGCAAATACGTGAGAAAGTTCGTCAAGAGGGCGATAGAAACCCTAGCTGACCACGGTATAAGACGCCGGAAGATAATCGTCTACATGCTTTATAACTTTGATGACACGCCTGAAGACCTCTTTGAACGGATGAGAGACGTGCTGAGCTGGGGAGCAGTGATCTATCCGATGAGATATGAGCCTCTAAACACCTTGGAGAGGTGGAAGTATGTGTCGCCGGGCTGGAGCCCAGAAGAGCTTGAGCAGGTCGAGGACTTCAGGAGGGTATACGGCTTCGGCGGCATGTTTCCACCGTATAGATGGCTCGTGGAGAGGTTTATGAGAGCAAGCTCCTTCGAGGAGGCATTCAAGCTTCCGAAGCCTGGAGAGCATCCAAAAAGAGTCAAGAAGCCATACTACGCAAGCTGGAGAAAGGAAAAAGATTGGAGGAAAGTCATTAAACAATGCTTGGCCAAACAATGGTGAGAATCTAATATGCTTTGAAAAAACAATTGAGCTTAACATCATCTTTTATTTTTAAGAGTTACATGTTAGATGAGCCTTAAGGAGAAACTCTGAGCAATATTTCGGTGTATCCATAATATTATTTGGGGCATTGAGAGTCGAGTGTCGATTCAAAAATATAACTGATTTCGCATTGCTCCCTGACTCTAGACCTAAATCCATCTTCAGATAGGATATCTTAAGTCCATGAGGTGAGAAGAAAGAGCTTTAAAAGGAGGAGTATAGACTTCTTAAATCCATTAGAATGTGACTTCTGTATTTTCGTTGAGGATATCTTCAGCTAACTTTTCGGGGAACTTTATTTTTATATTTTCGATTCAAGACAAATTTATATTAGGGTGGGAATATGGACGTTGCTAACAGGCAGTCTTTGTCACTTTCCGATGAACAAATTAACCTACTTAAAAAGCTCATGAAGCGTTTCATCTCTGATGTAAAGGAAGGTGTAACCATATCAGATGCGGGTTGGATCGTTAATGAGGGTAGATATGATAGGAAGCTGATGTGCGGGATTATAGAAAGAAAGCAAGGGATGCTTAGGATAAGTCCAAGAAAAGACCTTTTGCTCGCACTTCATAAGAGCGATAAGGAAACAAAGTGGCTTGCTGGTCTATGTTTAGACATGCTTAAGGTTAATGAAGTTAGAAAAATAATATTTGAGCTTGTCAAGAAATTTGAGGAGGACGTTCGGTTTAAATGGATTGTTGTGGCCATTGGATTGAGTCAAATGCTAAAGGAGCTCTCTACACATGTCACCACCGAGTTGGTCTTTAATGCTGGTCTCAGTGCGATAGACTGGCATAAAGAGATATCAACAGCATCCACTCAGCTAGCCCTACAGCTAGTTAGTACATGGTGCGACATTAAACCTGAAGAGTTGAATAAGTTGGGGGAGTCATTAAACAATAACTTTTCATATAAAATTCCCTATACACAAGGAAAATCTGACAATGTTGAAAAAATAAAGCGTGCGCTTAAATGGGATAAAATTGCTCAATCACTTAACAAAGAGGAGGAAGTCATTACCGCGTTAGGAATCCTTTGGTTCATTGACCTGTGCTTGACTTCAAAAGGTATAGAATATCCTGAAAGCATCTCTGTCGTTAATGAAGATACATGGAAGTTACTTATCTCAAAGACAGTCCGATTGCAGAGTGAAAGGGAGATCGTAAAAAGAATTAAAGAAATTTGTAATAAGTTGAGGAGGATCGTTGAGGGTGTATGCTGGGAAGGGGTTATTTGTCTCCCATGGGGATGATATATGAATAATAGCTATCCAGTCAGGTGGAGGAGGCCCAGGAGGGACTGGCTCAGACCAGGTGGGTTATACCCATTTGGAGAGCCTTGGTTCGACCCTTTTCCAGAAGTGACCGACATTATAGTCGCAGACTTTTGTCCATATGCCTGTGTACATAGGTTCTTTCATGGCATAAGAAGAAGCCCGACGCTTATCACAGAAAGAAGCCTAGAGGGGGCTGGTGACGTTTTCCATCAATTTATAGCCTTCTTAAAATCATCGATAGTTAATGGTAGATTATCGAGACCGACTCTCGGGGTTATACGACGCGAATTCGAAGACTTTGTAGATCATTTTAGAAGAAGGAGTCCATTTAGGATGGATTCTCGGCGGCTTTGGAACGACATTATCAGACCTTGGTGCGAGAGAAAGTTAGATGAGCTTAATGAGATGCAAATCGGTTCACGTATTTTCTTTGAAGTATACGCTTCAGACACACATGTTAGATTTGAACATAACGGAAGGAGTTTTAGCTATCCTCTCAGAGGAAGGATAGACGAACTGAACTTAGATGACCAAGTAATAATCGAGCGAACCATAGTAGGAGCCCCTCACGATGAACATCCACCAGATTCAGATGCATTACAAGTATGGCTATTATGGAAAATTCTAACCTCTATTAGTCGAGAAAATTATCCAATTGAGATGAGGAACGTTGACTTTAGGTCGTTCAGATTAATTGTAGAAACACCTTTTAGGGATTTTGAGATAAGTAGGAATAACCCTGAATTTGAGGAGAGAGTTCTTCGGGCGTATTCATGGATAAGGGATATCGCTAGAGATCCAGGAGCAATTCCTAATGCTTTTAGGGAAAGAAGATGCGATCGCGAGCCTAATATCAGGTGTAACTTTATGTACCACTATATAGGATGCCGTAGGAGATTGCCAAACTATCCTTTAGCTAGACCCATCATGAGACAAAGGTTTAGAGGATGGTACAGGTCTTTGCTTTGGGAGCTGATGTGGAGCAGAGACTTCTTTGAATATACACTTCTTACATTAAACATTGAAGAACTAGAAAGAGATGGGATTATAGTCAGGGCACGGTCAGGCGGAAATTTAATTGACACGCGTGACGGAATGCTTATCGAACTCGAACTACCAGATGATGTAGTTGGTGCCGTTATAGCCCATGCCCGAGATCTCGGACGTTGCAGAATAGTGTTCGGAACACTTCACCTCGGACAAAGGCTAGAAGGTGAAGTTCTTGAGAGCAGTAGAGAAGATAGAATTAATGTGCTTATAGAAAGGAGATACATACCGATCATGCAAAACAGCATTGCAATTCTATCTGACATTACTTTACTTGAATCTAATCCGTGGTTTCTCATACCACTATTACAACGTAATCTGTTTCGATATGAGCAGATTGGAAGATATAGAGAAGATAGAGCGAGGGAGGATGCCTTTGTTCAGCTTGTAGAAGCCTTATTTGGTGGTCCTAGAAACCTTGTAAGGGAGGCGAGGTCTCATGAGCAACATGAGGAATAGGATAAGGGAGAGAATTAATGAGATGCGTGGCTTATTTGATAGGACATGGAATCGTGCCGTTGACAGCATCTTAGACGACTGGGATTCAGGTAGAGATAATGAATTCGTGTTTCCGATAATTGATGGACCTCCTGGAACTGGAAAGACTTCTGCAGGAACTGTAGGTATAGCAGAGCGTATCTTAGAGAATCCTGACGAGCAGATTATCTATCTCTGCCCGACTCATTTCGCAGCAGATGTCGCGTTAAGAAAGCTGAGAAGAGATCTAAATTTAGTAGGTCAGGCGTATAGGCTCACTCCTAATCCAAGGGAAACGGATTGGAATCAGGGAATAGTGGGTCATCCGCCTGAATCCTTAAGCGATAGAGAGATGAGAGTATTACAAAGGGCTAATGTTCTTATTTGCACGTTACATGGCTCAATTAGAGCTTTCAAGATTAGAGGTATGGATGTAGGAGCGAGAATAGCTAGAAGAGCCTATATAATTGTTGACGAGTTTAGTCAGGTCATGCCGCCTCTCTGGTTTCATTCGCTTTACCTTGCTAGAAGAGAGGGGTTGGAGCCACGCGGCTTTAGTATGCTAGGTGACCCGTATCAGTTACCAACAGTTACCACCCAACCCAGACTCTATGAGAACGCTGGTGAGTTTGTGGTAAATGAGTCAGGTTGTAATACGCACAGGCTTAGAGTTCAGTATAGAATGCATAGAGATATTTGTGAAGCTATAAATCAGCTAAGAAGAGCACTAAGATGCACTTTCATGTTAGAGAGCGCGGAGAGAGTGCGAGACCTCGATTTAACAGGACGCGGATTTGAGTGGGATAGAAATAGGTGCTCGCCAGAGTTAAGGGAAATCTTAGATCCTTCACATCCACTAGTCATCGTGGATACCAGTAATTTAGGAGGACAGAGACGATGTTTTGGAGGATCAGTTATGAATATGGATGAAGCGATGCTTGCAACGAAGATAGTTAGAGAATTCTGCCGATGTTATCGCAGGAATGGCAGGCGGATAAATCATTCAGATCTTGCCGTCTTATCTCCTTACAGTGGGCAAGTTGGTTATATCCAACAACTGCTCAGAAGAGGTCAGCTTGAGAATACTACAACAGTTACGGTATATAGGTCTCAAGGGAGAGAATGGCCATGTGTGATATTAAGCTTGGTTTGGAACGACCCCAGAGGATTTATAGGATTCTTAGCGGATCCCAGGCTTAGAGCCCAGCTCTACGTCGGCTGTTCACGCGCGCAATCCAAGCTCATAGTGTTAATGTCATACGAATGTTTTCATCGGTATGAAGACTTTCGCAACCTCTGGGAGACGGACACCGCTTACCATATTGAAGCTAGACAAGAGTGGGTGAGGTGAATAATATGAAGGATTTTATAATTTTCCTCAATACTGAGCACGAAACGAAACCTGTTGTTAAGGTGAAAGAGGCACGTATCGAAGAATTAAGAACCTATCCTGGATCCTCATATTTTTCAAGAGAACTTGAAGTGGTAATAGATGGTAAGCTCATGTATTTAGGGGAACACCCCGCCTATAACGCCTTTAAGTACGAAGTCACGTATTATCCGAGAATTTCCCGCTCTGTAAGGAAACGTATTACTGCATCAGCAGAGTTCACATTATGGCAGATCAAGGAAAGCCCTTTAGTGACGGCTTTTGACGTTCCAAGAGCAGTCGCAAGAATCGGGGTGGCTTTAGCATCCATGATGTTATATGGGAACCCTTTCGCGATGAAGCCCATCAACATTACGCGTAAAGATTTCATTAGGCTCAAAGAGCTTATTCAAACCAAGCGTGGCAAACTTACAAGAATACATGTGAAAAGACGAGGAATTTTCGGAAAGGTTGAGCTTACAGCATCAAATATAAAGGTGGGTCTTGAAGAAGAATATCCAAATATCGACTTTAATGAACTTCTAAGGAACGCCTCTATAATTCATTCATTAGGTTTCTCTCTTTTTCCACCAGCTGTAGAACGTCTTATCTCATTCAGAATTACTAGATGGGGAGGTGGACAGATATACTCTCCGTCTGAACCATCTGACTATGAAATTTTAATAGTTATGGATTTACTTAAGGAAGCCTTTTTCCCGGGTCTTGTGTAAAATGCTCCAAAGTATTACCACTTTGGCAAGAGATTTTTCACTTTGTTATCTTAGATGCTAGAGCTTGCATATGTGCTTAGCGTGCCTTCTCGACTTGGATTATTCGAAGCCTTCGTTGGATGACTGGCCCTTGCAAACTTCTCTATAAGTTGTCAATATGGAAGGTACTTCCGTAGCTGTACACACATCTTAAATCTTTGACAATCTTACAATCTTTCTTCTTTAACATTTCAACCAAATGCTATGCATTTATACATTTTTGATGTAATTAAAAGTTTGATGTAATTAAAAGACCTATATCCCATAGAATGTAGGTAATTCTGAATCTTTATCATAATTTACAGAAGATCTCGTTCATTAAATCCAGCCTCAATGATGTATTGGTCTTGCATAAATGCATACGACCAACATAAATCCTCGAGTCTGCTAAGAAATATCAACAGGCTAAGAAGGATAGAGCTAAACTTAGGCTCCGTGAGTTAAAATGCTTTCGTCTCCTTAAGACAGCATAACCCTGTCGATGATAAGCTCTTTAGATACTAACCTCTCATCGCATTGGTTCCTGTAGACCTCGTAAAATTTTGTTGTCTAATTGTTTGCGCTCCGCGGGATCTCAGGGGGAGTTATGATAAGAAAAGATGGTTAAATAAATTTAGTAGCTATGCATGTAAGGTCAAAGGATCTTCGTTATTTTCAGAAATTCATCATAATCTCCGAAATAATTTTATGGAAAGATTTAAAAGGAAAGAGATAGGACGACTTATTGATGCCTAGTCGCGTATTTAATTCATACTCTGATAAAGAGAAGAGAGAATGCATTAAAAAGTTATTACGCGTTCAACATGGAAAATGCCTATTTTGCGATAGGGCCATAACCTATACAGATAACACTTCCTTAGATGATTTTTTCAAGGAGTATGAAGTGGATCATATTATACCACTTACCGAGGAAGGTGCAAGAGATGATGACTCTAATTGGGCAATTTTACATAAGGAGTGTAACAGGAAGAAAGGCGGCAAACCTTTATTTCTTGCGAAGAGAATCTATAAGTTTAAGAGGGATAAGGAAAAGTATGGTCAAAAACTCACGTTAGGAAAAGTTCTGGAAATCCACGGTATTAAATCAAAGCCTTTATTCTTGAAGAGATTAGGCGAATATGCTATAGTTAAATACTATGAAAACGCTATTGAAAGAGAAATAAAAACTCCTATATTAAAGGATCCTGCAGGATCTCCATTCGATTCAATTTTCATCAGCCTTCCCATCGAGTATATCTATCATGACGCTGATCTAAATCCAAGACCTATAGATGAAAACGTTGTAAAGCTAATAGAAGAGTTTTATGAGAACAAGCATCCCCAGCTCCATGTGTGTCTTGCTAGAATAGAAAAAATCGGTAAAGAAAACGAGTGGGAACAGGTAAAAGTGCTTCTATTCGATGGACAACATAAAGCTGTCGCACAAATTTATAACGAAAGAAGAAAGTTATTACTCAGAGTGTTCATCAACGGAAGTAAGCGGGATCTGAAAGAGACTAACTGGAGGGCGCACACTGATTTGAGACAGATCGAATTCTTTAGATCCATAGCAGCAAGGGTGGGTTCAGGTTTATTTGCTGATAAATTTAAAAAATATCTTAACTCTCCTGGAAAGCCTAAATCAGAATTCCTATTCGTTAAATCCTTACCATATCCCGAGCGACAGCAGATTAAGAAAGAGTTCTTAAGTTGGCTAAAGCATGGGATACTTCATCCTAAAGACTTTGATCCTGATAGTGAAGATAATCTGATGACTCCCTATATTGAAGAAGAGAAAAGTAGAAAGCGCAACAAACCTATTTCTTATGATGCGTTTGAAAAGACTTTTATTAAATTCTTTGTATATAGGAAGCCTGCGACAGAGGAAATAGATCCTGATAGTGAAGAATACTTTAGGATTATTGAAAGGAGAAATGTTGTAAAGTTGATGTCGCTCATTGCTCAAAAAGTCCTAATAAATAAATTTGACATAAACCTTGGAGCCTATAAGTTAGAAGAACGATTAAGAAAAGGCGAACGAATCCCAGAGCTTCATTTAAAAGCTTATAGAATATTTAGACCAAAGACCTTCGAGGTTTGGTGTGAGGTACTAAGAGACGGAATTGTACAACTTTTAAAGTTAAGGGGGGAGCTTTCAGACACTTACGCAAAGGAAGGAAAGATTTTCTGGCGCGAACTTAATGATGAAACTTGGGAAGAAATAGACAAAATGCTTGACAGAATATTTAACCATAAGATCTGGTTGAGCGACAACCCACAAATTATAGAAGCCATAAACAGTACAAGGAAAGAAATCTGTCAGAAACTTTTAACAGAAGGCAAAATAGATGATACCCAAGTGATAGATAATCCTATAAACTTTAGATACATTGTAGGTGTGCCTTCTAGTTATTAGGGTAAGGATGTTCGTCTTAACTTATTACTTTATAGTCCCTTTTTCGTCATTCCTTAGAATTTTTTTATCGGTCTATGTTGGTGAAAAGATATAAAGTTGGCGGTCTAAGTAAGCTATGAAGGAACGACGCTAGAGGTTATAGGGGGTAGCTGTCATGCTAAATGAGGAAGAAACTAGGGCACAACTAGTTGATCCTAAACTTCGTGAGAGCTGGAATAGATTAACTAGCCTAACCGGCGCTCTATTCTAGCTTCTTTAAGATCACAACTCTTTTCCCATTCCTCTTTCCAGGTATCCACTCTATCACGTCCCCAATGTTAAGATCTAGATAATTCTTAATTTCTTGAGGGATAGATGTCCGCAAGTACTCTCCCTTAGTGGTCGCCTTCGTCACCCTACTAATTATCTTGGGCATACTGTAACGTAATTCAAGGAGGAATTTAGGCTTTTTGACTTAATAGGCTTGTAGGCATATTCGCATAATATTTATATATAGGCTAATATACTAATTAGTATAGTGAGTGGGGTAATGAAACTTGAGGAGCTACTTAAGGAATTGAGGACGTCTGCTGAAGAGCTTAGGAGGAGGTTTGGTCTTAGGGTTTCTGTTTCGAGAATTCTGGCCGTTCTCTCCGATTATCCCTGTATGGCTCGGTGTTTGGCCGAGCTCAAACCTAGACCTCGGGACTTAGTGGATCATTACTACCTTGAACGTCATGAATTTGTTCGAAGACTTCTCCTAGATTCCCTCCGGCTTAGGCTTTTGGATGAAGGGTTCAAGGTTTCGCTTAGGGCCGAGAATCATGCCGAGTATGGGACGGGTGATATCGATCTGGAGTATAGTAATTTTGGGGTTACAGTTTCGCTTGATAATTTCAGGATCAGGTTGGAAGTTAAGGGAGGGGTTAGATTTCCGATAGCTCAAGTCATAAGATATCTGCTTGATGCTAACGTAATAGTCTTATGTTTAGCGGGTCGCGGTGAAGCAGTAACCATCACGAGAAGTGAAGCGAGGCCGCTTATCGATCACCTTCTTAAAAATGTCTTGGCGAAACTTAAGCTCTTAATTGAGGGCGACCAGACCAAAATTTCTGGCCCGTGGTGTTCAGGATGTCCTGTGAAATGCGAGTTTGCAAGACCTCAGAAGAATCATAAACCAAACTTGAAGGACGAATTTGCATTATCGATTCGAAATTGGGGCGAGGCGATAGATAAAGCCGTCGAGCAAGTCATAGAACTCCTAAGAAAAGTCGAAAAAACTCAGCAGAAACTTCTAATAAAATCTGGATCTGCGAGGTGAGTTAAACTGGCCGGAGCGAAATGAAGCGTAGTCTAGGAATAAGACTGGGGAGACCCGTAAACGATGCAACGATAAAGAATGTGCTGGACAGTCTCCAAAAAGCCATACTGATCAAGAAAGAGAACAAACGTTACTCCGTACAAGATCCAATCCTAAGAAGATATCTGCTTCAGACTCGCTCCTAAAACCTTAGAGTCTGCCAAGAATTTTTCCTATCTCACTGGCCAATTTTCTCAGATTCGTGAAAATATTGTTTAGAGAATTCTCATGTCCGATAGACATGGCCAAGGCTGTAGGGACATCTAATTCGATTAAGTAAATAATAAGAGGCCAAAAGTTATGATAAAACGATAATTATGGCCCTAGGTCTTATCTTTTTTCTTAAATTATTTTGTGCTTTAATAGGTACTTCTTTTCTGACCACCTTCTGCTTCTGATTATATGCCCCGTGATTCCTGAGAAGCCTATTCTGCAAGCTTATAGAAACATACTGAAACAAACTATTGCTGATTCCCCCTAGTAAGATTTATATATCGCCGAATATTTGACCCGTGATATTCGGGGTCAAAAGCCCGCCGGGCCCGCAGCTTTGAAGACGATTTTTCATAGATTTTGAGCGGTTCTCGATTTTGCGAGGGTGTAGGCTTTTTCCGCCGCCTCCTC
>Ga0190310_1000745_pt1 | contig 10586 bp, 14 predicted proteins | sample 48700778_MG_FD_165059 | JGI IMG/M metagenome (GOLD analysis project Ga0190310, IMG submission 165059) | Hydrothermal vent sediment bacterial communities from Southern Trench, Guaymas Basin, Mexico - 4870-07-7-8_MG | ecosystem: Environmental > Aquatic > Marine > Hydrothermal vents > Sediment ... | reverse complement strand
CCTAAAACCCTGCTCACGAACCCGGTGAACGCCGAGCTGATAAAGTACGCGAACAACGCATTCCTCGCCATGAAGATAAGCTATGCGAACATGGTCTCAAGGATATGCGAGAAGCTCCCAGAGGCCGACGTGGAGGTCGTGATGGATGGGATCGGGATGGATAGGAGGATCGAGAGGGCGTTCCTGGGAGCCGGGCTTGGATGGGGCGGAAGCTGCTTCCCGAAAGACACGATAGGCTTCCTCAAGTTCGCCGAGAGCCTAGGAGTGAATCTAAAGCTCGTGAGGGCGTCGATAGAGATAAATGAGGAGCAGCTAGAGCATGTGACGGAGTTGGCCGAAGACCTCGTAGACGGCCTAAGGGGTAAGGTAATCTCGGTTCTAGGCCTCGCCTTCAAGCCCGGGACGGACGACGTTAGGGGCTCTAGGGCGATCAAGCTCGTCAAGAAGCTCCTCGAGAGGGGGGCCTTTGTCAAGGTCCATGACCCAAGGGCGATGGGGAACGCTAGGAGGATTCTAGGCGACGACGTGGAGTATGCCGGAAGCGTCGAGGAATGCATACGCGGATCAGATCTATGCATCCTAGCCACCGAGTGGCCGGAATATCGGAAGATTAGAGCAGAGGACTTATCCAAGCTCATGAGGAACCCGGCCATACTCGACTGTAGAAGGCTATACGATCCAAGGGAATTCAGGGATGTGAGATTTGTTGCGATAGGCTTGGGGCCAGATCTGCGGACGACTGAGATGAAAGGACGTGATGAGAAAGTCTAAAGATCTAATTGAGATGTGATGGTCTCCAAAGACCTCCTGGAACAGATATTTTCCACTAGAACAGCCTAAATGAAGTAAGTTTAACGTCGATTAGGTGAACTCCTTTTTAGATGACCAGGTCGCCGTCACCGCGTTTCACGACCTTGAGGCGATTATCAGATTTCCGAGATATCCCTCCACATAGGCCACCGAACCCTCCTCCCTCACATGTATTGCGAAATTCATCTAAAATATGATGCTCACATCCTCACAATCCATCTTCAGGATCATTCGATGAATTCGATCAAGCCATACTGTGAAACATCCAGCCAGCTGAACACGTTCTCGACACTCTCACATGTTGTTCTGAGTTCGCCGTAGATCGATGAGCCGACCATACAGCTAGACCGCTGAAACCAGAAACACGTATAGACCCAAAGATTACGAAAAATTTCTCTACCTAAAATCGGATATACCTCTAAAGAGGGTGGATGAGATAGCCTTTGCAAAGCAATTTACCGATGAGGTGAAGGCCCTATGACCGCCACAACGCACACTGTTCGAGGAGTGGCACCTATAAATATCAGACTGAGTCCATAGTTGCCGGGAAGGGAGAAAGAGGATGGAAGCGGACCTCAGATCGAGGATCATCAAGCTCCTGAAGGAGGACGAAGAATTCAGATACATGGTGGCTGGGCTGATAGGGTTAGAAGATATTAGACGGGGGCAGGTTGAGCTTAGAGAGGCGATCGCGAGGCTCGAAGAATCTCATAGGAGACTCGAAGAATCTCACAGGGCGCTTCAAGAATCTCATAAAAAGCTCGAGGAATCTCATATGAGGCTCGAAGAATCCCATTGGAGACTTGAAGAATCTCATAGGAGGCTTGAGGAATCTCATAGAAGACTTGAAGAATCCGTCGCGAATCTCAATGATGCGGTTGCACGCTTGGCGGAGGAGCAGAGGCGTGTGTCGAGGACTCTCCGGTCGGTCACCCGATACATAGAGGAGGTCAGTATCACGCTTGAGGAAGAGGCGAGATCCATGATAGAGCTGAGGCTGAGGCAGCGTGGAATCCAGATAAAGTTAGACGCGCTCATCCGACCCTACGTCGAGTTAGATATCTATGGTTCTGATGGTAACCTAACGGTTATAGGCGAGACTAAGACCAGATTGGCCCCTAGGCATGTAAGAGAGCTTGAGAGAAAGCTCGACCTAGTTAAGAGGAATGAGCCCGAGCTATTAAGAGGCAAGACCATTAAGACCATATACGCCATGTGGGCTCATCCAGAGGCGGTAGAAGAGTGTAAAGCCCGAGAGATATGGCTCAACACGCCGAACAAGGAACTAACACAACCAAGCATGCAAACACAATAAGTATATGCGGAAAAATAGATGATGATTGGGCATGAGATCTATGATGTTGGATTAACTCCCTCAACTTAAGTCGAGATCCTATACAGGATCTGATGATGTCGAAAACTATGGAAGCGGAATACTCCTGATCCGAATGAGGTTTGAGGTGGAGGATAGGAGGTTTCTTCGGCAAGGGGGAGGCGAGCTGAATAGAATAAACTTAAATGTTCTAGCTTCCAGATCGGAGATGAGCGATTCACCTGTGTGAGGTGCGGAGCTTGGGAATAACGTATATCGAGGGGAGGGTTAGAGGCCCCCTAGGCGAGGAGGCCGTCCGCTTCCTGATAGACAGCGGCGCAACCTACACGGTATTGCCCGAGGATGTTTGGAGGAAGATAGGACTGAAACCCATCCGAGAACATGAATTCATATTAGCGGACGGCAGCGTCATCAAGCGGAAGGTCTCTGAATGTTACATATCCATCCCTCAGGGAGAGGCGCATACCCCGGTCGTCCTCGGAGAGCCTGACGACCACGCCATACTCGGCGTCGTCACCCTAGAGATATTGGGTCTGGTCTTCAACCCATTTAAGCGGACCCTGCAGCCCATGAGGATGATGCTGGTCTAAACATTCTCAAGACTTACGTTCTTAGAACCTCCTCTGTTAACCTTGGTGATGAGAACATACGAGAAATGGTTTTCAAAATAATGATGACTCAATAAGTTCCCTTAGGAATGTGCTAAACTGATTAAAGCGAGGTGAAAGGAGCGCTGTAAACATCGCGTTAGAGCCTCAAGAAATAATCTTGAAAATCAAGGCTTCATTTTCGCCCCCAGATTCTTTTACATATCTCTTAACGATAGCACTTGTATGGCTCTGATCTCATCTTCCTCAACTCTCTAACGGCGTTTCCAGCATCCATAATCAATCCCATACTCCAAGCCTAAGCAGAGAGTGATGCGGTATATAGGATTTCCTCGGTTAGCCCTCTCAATCGCCGACTACCGCTCAATTGCCGTGTAAACTCTTATTACAAAATTGTATACATTTATTACGGTATGAGCGAGGTGATAAGCTTCCGGGTAAGGAGGGAGCTTAAGGAGAAGATGGAGAGGCTTCGGCACATTAACTGGAGCGAGGTCGTCAGGAGGGCGATAGAGGAGACTATCAAGCGAGAGGAGTCTAGGCTTAGGGAGAGGGATCGAGCTAGGATGAAGGCAGCAGCGCTACGCACAGATCAGCTACGCAGGAGAATTCCAGGCTGGAATGGTGTGGAGGAGATCAGACGTTGGAGGGAGGCAAGATAGTAGTCGATGCCTCAGTGGTCGTTAAGTGGTTCGTCGAGGAGAGGTATAGTGGGGAGGCACTGACTATAAGAAACTCCTTCATCGAGGGACTTGTAGATATAGCCGTTCCATCACTCCTATACTTCGAGGTGCTCAACGCCCTAAAGTATTCAGGGGCATTCGGGGAAGATGAGTTGAAGAGGATAGCTCGCATACTCGAAGATTATCAGTTCACTGCCTGTGAATTAAAGGACGCCTACGCCGATAAGACCGTCGAGGTGGCGATGAGGAAAGGTATGACGATCTACGATGCATCATATGTGGCCTTGGCGCTGATCGAGGAGGCGGATCTATACACCGCCGATGAGAAATTGCTGATGAAGACGCGGGACCTGAAAATTGTGAAGCATCTCAAGGACTTTGAGATTTGAGAGCCTCAGATGCTCGTGATAAATCGCTCCTCAGCGAACTTCTCAGCAATTAGATTGGAAGTCGGATAACTCAAAATTTAAATACGGAGCTCATTTAGGGTCACTGAATTGACCTCTGAAAGCGTCCTCGTGATAGGGTTGGGAGAGGTTGGGAGACCTCTCTACAAGATCTTCTCAGAGAACTTCGCGAGCGTCTATGGATATGATTCAGACGAATCTAAGACGGTTCACGAGCTTGGAGTGATCCCGAAATCCATCGAATTCATGCACATAGCCTATCCATACATCGATGGCAGATTCATAGACTCAACCATCAAATACATCGCATCATTCAATCCTAGGCTCGTGATAATCCACTCGACGATCCCGCCTGGGACCACGCGGCTGATCCAATCAAAGGTCGATTCGATAGTCGCGTACTCTCCCGTAAGAGGAAAGCATCCAAACCTCTATGAGCATCTAAGGTTTTGGACGAAATGGGTGTCAGCTGCGAGTCGGGCTGGGATAGAGCTGGCGAGGAGGCATCTAGAGGAGGCCGGATTCAAGGTTAGGGTGGCGAGGGATCCCGAATCCCTGGAACTCGCGAAGCTCTGGGAGACGGTTTACAGGGCGGCCATGATAGCATGCTGGCAGGAGATCCATAGAATCTCTAGGAAGCTCGGCGCGGACATAAGAGTGGTAGCGGAGTTCGTCAAGGAGGTTCACGAGGTTTTAGGAGATAGGCCGATCTACTATCCAGATGTCATAGGAGGCCACTGCCTAATACCGAATACAAAGATCTTGACGAATGTCGTGAATTCAGATTTACTCACGTTCATCCTGAGATCGAATGAGCTGAGAGCGGAGGAGATGAGGGATTCGAAGGTCGCGGAGGAAGTTAATGCGTTGAAGGGGATCTGGAAGAAGCTTATACCGAGATCATATTACCATTTGTGAATAAGCATTTCAAACGCGTAAGGTGATGGATCTTGAAGGTCAAGATGATCTCATTTGACGTATGGGGGACGATCCTTAACCTAGATCTCATGCTGGAATCATTCATCGACTCCTTGAATGGGTTGATCGGTAAGGATGTGTCGGAGGATGTCATGATGGTTAGGAAGCGCGTAAAGGAGCTTAGGAAGAGCTTCAAGGTAAAGCCTGGAAGAGACTTTGAGCTTAGTCAAGAACTTTTGGCAGAGAGGCTGACCGCGGAGATCGACGTGATTAGGAGGGCGGCCGCAAAGGCCATGTTGAGGGTCGGCGAGTCGATAGTTGTGGACGGCGTGCATCAAGTCTTGGGATTCATCAAGGATAATGGGTTGAAATCGGTGGTAATTGGGAACGTCATGTTCTGGCCATCATCCTACACGAGGCTCATCTTAGAGAGATTCAAGCTGGCCGAATACTTCGAAAGACAATATTATTCGGATGAGGTTGGGGCGTATAAGCCCATGAAGGAGATCTTCATAAAACCCCTCTCAGAATTTAGAATAAATCCCGATGAAGCGATTCACGTCGGAGACTCGTTCTTTGAAGATTTTCGGGGAGCCTTGGATGCAGGCCTCCACGCGGTCTTGATAGGCCGAGGAAGTAGGTCGGAAAAACTTGGTGGAAGAGGATTCGTGATCGAAGACATTCAAGAGCTGATCACGCTTTTGAAGGCAGAGTTTTGAGCTATAGTAAATTGCCATTATTCATACTCGATGATGCAGTCCTCTTCTTTTACGCCATCCAACAATAGTTTGAGCCTATTGATCAACTCCCTGCCAGCTAGGTTTCTCTCGAAGAGAATACGCCGAGGAGTTTCTACGATCACCTCCATATCAATTCCTATGTCGGGGACTGTGATCTTTGCTTGACTCCTCTTCATCTCAACCAGCCCGGAAGCCGTCCTATAAATCCCGAACTCCTTCTCAGGTAGCTCTGCTAAGTGAAGACCCAACTTTTCATAGAGGTCTGTCGAGATGAGGAGCTGGCCAGGATAACCCGTATCTAGTCTGAAGGCAGATTCTACACTCTCTTTAACCCCATGAACCTCAACTCTGATCGATGGGATCGGCGGCTCGGCATCTAGATATCTCCAACATCTTATCACCTTAACCTCTCTAGTAATCCCGGCCATTCCCTCTCAACCACCACCTCTCTACCAACCTTCTGGATTATAGCATGCTTGGCCTCCGGCGCCTCCCTCCTCAAGATCTCCACCGCCTCCTCGAAGCTATCCGCAGCCCCGATAAACTTGCCGAGAGCTATTATGATATATTTCCCCAGATATCGGCTTAGCTCCCCCTCGATCCTAGAATAGGTCTCATTATTGACCCTCCTCTGCTCCAAGATCTCCTCATCCTCCTTAATCTCCTGCACGGTCTTGAGGGAGTTTAGGCCGAGTCTCAAGACTCGCTCAAGCGCCTCGCTCAAACTATTGATCCTATTCCTCCACCTAAACTCTGAGAGCTCACTCAGAAGTCTTTCATCGATCGTGAAGCTCTTTCTCACCTTCATACAATAATAAAATATTACGGTAATATTTTTAGGTTCACGGCAAGCTGGAGAGGGAGAAAGTTGAGAGACTTGTCAAGGAAGTTCTCCCCCAGCACTAGCGTGCTAATCGAGTATCTCGTGAAATCGGCGCTCTACAGGCCTAAGGTCGTCGAATTATTGGAAAAGTCGGAGGCTGGGGAATTCAAGCTCCATCTAAGCCCAATCATATTCGCCGAGACGCTTTACATCACATCGCGAATATATGAGATGTCGGGGGAGGAGAACCCTAATGAAAGCGCGCTCAACTACGTTACTTGGATTGGGAAGAGATGCGATGTAGTTGATATCGACGACTTCGTATCGATGAGGGCTGGAGAGCTTAAGAAAGCCCTACACATAGCCCTGCCAGATTGCTACGTGATAGCTACGGCGGAGAAAGTGGATGCGATTCCTCTCTTTAAGAGGATCGAGGAGGAGATGAAACCCGTGTCAGAAATCCTGGAGAAGCGGGAGTCAAGTTTCTAGATCAAATTTAGAACATAATTTCAACAAGTTCTGCCAACAGGTCATCGCCACTTTGATTCGGAGAAGTTCATCAGATGAACATGGTGATAGGTGGATTGATGAGTAGATCTATTTCAGTGGAACGTACATCGAGCTTCGGGTTGCCCCCACTCCAGCCCTCCCGTGCTTCACGGGCTTATTCGTTATGGCGAACTCTCCAAGCCTGTGGCCTATCATCTCGGGCTTGATCTCGACCGGGACGAACTCCTTACCGTTGTAGACGTGGATCGTGAGCCCGACCATCTCCGGTAGGATGACCATGTCTCTGGCGTGGGTCTTGATGGGCTTCCTAGGCTTCTCCCCGCGCTTAAGCATCTCCCTGGCCTCCCTAACCTTCTCCAGCAATCTGAGCTGGACGTGATTCAACCCCCTCTCAAGGCTCCTCCTCTGCCTGCTTGGGAGAAGCTTGATGAACTGGTCCATACTCATCTCTAGGAGCTGGTCGAGCGTGTATCCCCTGTAGGTGAACTCCCTCGGCACGGGAGATGCTTAGCCTTCTCGATTTATAAGGGTTGCCATCCAATACCTATCCAGAGATCGCATCCCGATGGGAGCATTAATCTTATCTTCAGATCGCCAGCTTATCCGCCAGCTTGAGGAGGTCGATGTTTAATGGCTTAACCTTCTCACAAGCCTCATCAAGGCTTACGGAGGTTATCTCGCCGCCCTGTATCCCGACAACTCTGCCCCCAACTCCATCTAGGAGGAGTTCCACGGCCTTCTGGGAGAATAGGGTTGCCAGAAGCCTGCTCCTCGCGGTCGGGCTCCCACCCCTCTGAACATATCCGAGGACGCTGACCCTGACCTCCGTCCCGACGTTTCTCCTGATGTCTTCGGCGAGCCTCCAGGTGTCTCCAACCCCCTCGGCCACGACTATTATGCTAGACCTCTCACCCTTAGCCGCATTCCTCCTCAAGATCTCGTAGATCCTCTCCCTATCATACTCGACCTCAGGGACTAGGATTATCTCCGCCCCAGCGGTCAGCCCGACCTCGAGGGCGAGGAATCCACGCCTCCTACCCATAACCTCGACCAGAAAAGTTCTCTCGTAGGAGATCGCCGTATCCCTAATCTTATTGATCTCGACTAGAGCTGTGTTGACGGCGGTGTCGAATCCTATGCTCTCATCGGTTCCATAGAGGTCGTTGTCTATCGAGGCCGGCAAGACGATGATCTTCGTGTCCGTGTATCTGGATAACTCCCTCGCACCCCTAGCAGACCCATCCCCTCCGATCACGATCAAGCCGTCTATATCGTCTCTCATCAGGTTCTCGGCCGCCCTCCTCAAGCCCTCCTCGGTCCTAAACTCCCTACATCTAGTCGTCTTCAGGATCGTTCCGCCGAGATGTAGGATTCCGTCGACCGCCCTCGAGTCCAACTTCACGTAGTTGTTCCTGAGAACTCCCTCCCAGCCTCGGATGAATCCCAAGACCTCCAATCCGCTCGAGATCGCCAATCTGGTCGAGGCCCTTATCGCCGCGTTCATTCCAGGCGCGTCCCCACCACTCGTAACTATCGCGATCCTCTTCATCCCCGGCACCCAGAGGATATCCCATCTCTAAGGATTTAACCTATTATCCCCCGCCGCGTGAGCTTTTCTCCACTCCTCCAGCAACCTCCTACAGCTCTCAACGACCCGCCTCGCATTCCTCAAGGCGCGCTCGGCATCATTCCTCGAATATAGCTTGTAGGGTGGGGTGGCCGTCTCCTCATCCCCATACATCGCGGGCTCCCGCTCCCTCCTAAGCTCCCTCGATATGCTCGCGAATTCATCTATCATAGATCTAAACCATTCCGGAAACCTCTCCCTGAGATCCTTCAATATTGGGCCGACGTCATGCCACTTAGGAGGCTCGACCCCTATCAACCTCAATGCCCCCTTCAACGCGAGTTCAACAGACTCTTGAGCCTGTCTAATCACGTAGGGATATTCCCCATCCTCGAGGGCTTCGGATGAATGCTTTACCCTCACCTCGGCTTGTCTAATGTATTGCTCGGCGAGTTCTAGGTTATTCAATCTCAAACACCTCTCCAAACCTTAGATCTGGCTTGAGTATCCAATACCACGACTTCCCCCTCCAAACCCTCCTCGCCCTAAGCTCTCTAAGCCTCCTCCTCAGCCTATCCAAAACCCTCCTCATGAAATCGTCTTTATCATAGAGGATTATGGAGTCCTCAACGAGGTCAAGGTATAGCGGGGTTATCCTCGAAGCCTCCTCAGGAGTCTTCAGGATCGGGGAAAACCTGGCCGCATCCTCCCCCAACTCCTCCTCGATCATCGAGAAGATCCTCAACCTCTCAAACCTACTCCTCGGCAGATCCTCGACCACTATCAGCAGATCTATATCCGACTCCTCAGAAGCCTCACCCCTTCCAACCGATCCATACAGGACGACCGAGACCAGCCTATCCCCGAAGAACTTGAGTAGGTGTTTGACGAGCTTCTCTGCGAGAAGCCTATATCTCTCGCTTACAGACCCCATTCCAACGAGAAGATTTGGGAAGGATGTCTAAAGGATTTACCTCTTCTTCCTACCAGTCCTCCTCGCCGCTATCAGCCCAACCTTCCTGCCAGGCGGGGCATTCCTCGAGACGGTCTCAGGCTTCCCAAGCTTCTTCCTAGTTCCACCGAATGGGTGTAGGGCTGCGACCATCGCAACACCCCTAGTCCTCGGATAGGGTCTATGCTTGGCCGTCATCCAGTGATACTTCTTACCGGCTTTCAGAAACGGCTTATCCCTCATCCCGCCTCCCGCAACCACCCCCACCATCGCCAAGCACTTCGAGCTGAGGTCTATCATCTTCTTCGACGGTAGGGCTAGAATCGTCTTATCCCCGAGCTGGGACATCACGGTCGCATAGGTTCCGGGGGATCTGACCAGCTTACCCCCATCCGATGGCTTGAGCTCGACCATGGAGACATTAGTCCCCTCCGGGATCTTGTAGAGCGGTAGGATGTTCCCAGGCTTTATCTCCGCCTCCTCACCCATCTGGATTAGCTGGCCGACATACATCCCCTGAACCGCCACGACCGGGAAGGTCGTCCCATCCTCCAAGGCTATCTCTGCCACGGGCGCACCTCTCCCAGGATCGTGGTTCAAGCTCTTGACGACTCCCAGTAGAAGCCTCTTACCGGCTATGAGCTGGCTTGGATAACCGACCCTAAACCTGCGTCTAAGCGACGCCTTGAAGGTCGACGAGCCCCTGCCAAGCCTCTGAGCCCTGATCCTCCTACCCATCCGATCCTCAAGCCTCACAGGCCAAGCCGAGCTTTTAGGCTTTCCCTCATCAAGCTCCGGAGGATTGCGAATGGCCGAGTAGATATTGAAAGGTCTTAAGAGCCTGGAAACATCTTCTACCCGGGATATGGTGTTTGATGGGATAACCTTCTCGACGAAGACCGGTAGGATGGCCCACCTAGAGGTTGAGAGACTCAACCCAAACATCTTAACGGCAGGATCTCCGAGGCGGATGAGGATGGTCGCAGAGTTCTTGGAGGACGTTGAGGTCTTCGAGGGCGGGAGAGGCCACGTGGTCGTCAACGGAGCCTACAATGGATTAAAGATATCGGCGGTCTCAACCGGAATGGGGCCTGCGAGCACCATGATAATCCTACCCGAGATAATAGAGGCCGCCGGGGGAGATTCATTGACGATACTCAGGCTCGGAACCGCCGGATCGCTCCAACTCCATGTCAGGGGAGGCCACCTCCACATACCCACAGCCTCAATAAGAG
>Ga0190310_1000743_pt1 | contig 10588 bp, 11 predicted proteins | sample 48700778_MG_FD_165059 | JGI IMG/M metagenome (GOLD analysis project Ga0190310, IMG submission 165059) | Hydrothermal vent sediment bacterial communities from Southern Trench, Guaymas Basin, Mexico - 4870-07-7-8_MG | ecosystem: Environmental > Aquatic > Marine > Hydrothermal vents > Sediment ... | reverse complement strand
ATCGATAAAGTCGAGGAAACTAGGGGAGGAAACTATAGGGTCTCCCTTGAAAATATTGAGAAGGGACTTAGGATAAGCGATCTCGTTAAAATAGCCGATCGTACAAGATCTATTACAGAATTCTTCTAAGCATGATAGTCACATATGTGAAGATGATCTCGAACATGCTTAACAGCTTCACCATAAAATTCTTCAACAATATCTGTAACTAGTATTTGATCAGGTCTTCCTACTCTAAACTTTTCCCTATTAATTAATATAATATAGTCTGTATAGTCTAGAAGCAACATGGGATCATGACTTGTGACGAGAACAAGTTTTGAAGCTTTTAAACAACCAATTAACTTTGCAATCTCTACCTTACCTGCAGGATCGACTGCCGATAAAGGCTCATCCATTAATAGTATAGGTGGGTCATGAACAAGTGCCTTAGCAATTAATACTCTTTGTCTCTGTCCTCCAGATAATCTCCAAAATGTCTTATTCCAGACATTTCTAGGGAGACCAACAGCTTTTAAAATCTCGGCTACTCTTCTCTTAGCTAGTCTTTCAGGAAATAAACGGGGCCATTTCTTCCTATACAACATGTATGTATTCTCTATTAACTCCCATGCTGTTATAGGATACATTGTAGTTGATGATGTAAATAGTTGTGGCACGTATCCGAAATACTTACCAGCTTTTTCAGGCTTACCAGTTACATCAATATGATCAACTAAGACTCTGCCACTAAATGGCTTCAATATACCAAGAATAGCCTTTAATAAAGTAGTCTTACCAGCGCCATTAGGCCCTAAAATCTGGACAAGTGCAGGACCGGTTATACTAAAACCAATATCCTTAATCACTGGAAAACCATTGTAGCCGACTGTCAATTTCTCGATCGATAAAGTTATTGTCTTCCTTAACATATTCCACACCTTGTGCACACTTCAAGATAAATTTATAAGTAATTGTGCACATATAAGTGTATCGGCCGGGAGCCATGATTAGAACTCTATCAATAATATTTATGGCAATCCTATTGGTAAGTACATTAGGGCTTACTATACCTGTTCATGGAGTCCATATGGTTAATAAAGGCTTATTAATAATTGTAACGTTTCCATCATTAACCAATGATATAGAGCAACTCATATCCCATGATGACCATGTGATATCTATAGTTCCTCCGGGAATAGATCCCCATGAATACCAGTTAACTATTAGTGATATAGAGATTTTGCATAAAGCAGACATAATTATTTCAACAGGCCATACTCCTTTTGAAAATAGAATTAGAGAATTAGTTAATAATGGAGAAATAAAGTCTATTCTCATAGAGATACCGAGGATAAATGGTATAAAGATCCTAAATAATCCTGCTACAGGCCTACCCAATCTTCATATGCCAATATACGATCCTATAAACTATATAACCTTTATAAATAACATTACTGAAACCATACAAAAACTAAGGCCTAGCCATGCTAATACATATAATGCCAATAGATTATCTATTATATCTAAGATCTCTTACTTACTAGCTTCGGCTCCAAGAATATATTTGGAAGCCGTTGCTGATAAGCCTCTTACTCAATATGCTGTATCATGGCTTGGAATTAGAGTTAGATATTTAATTATTAAAGAGCCCGGCGTACCAGCAACGCCAAGCGATCTTAATGTTATTAGGAATGAAATGGTTAAAGGACGTATTAATCTAGCTATCATTACTGAGCCAGCTATTGACTCTTCTTCACAACAGCTTATCGATATGGCAAATGAATATAATGTACCAATTCTATATGTGCCATCGCCATTGTCTAATGCAACAATTATAGAAAAACTTAGTAATATTGCTTCTCAAATAACTGATCCTGTTAAATATTATGAGAGGCTATATAAGGGTTCATGTATTGTTGTACACAATGGCTTAAGAGGATACGAATATCTCGTTGTAGGGGGAATGGTTATTGCGTCAATAACTACGCTTTTAGTATACATAGTTCTAAGGAGGAGAGAGGAAATTGTATAGATTTGAATTAGTCTTAACATTATTAGTTATATTACTAATAGGTTCTATGCTATTAACTCTTGAGCCAAGATGGGTTCTTGTAATGTTATCAGCTGCTCTTGCCTATGGTAGCTTGAGTAGTATTGTGTCTGCTAGGAGATTATATTTCCTAGCAAGTGCCTCTCCCCATTCTGCATTACTAGCTGTTGTATTATCTATTCCTTTAGCTAGGGAACTCGGCTTATTAGATGAGTATGGATGGGCAATTATATCTAGTATTCTACTTATCTATGGCGTGGGATATAGTATTCATCGAGGAGCTGATCCAGATACTGCCACAGCTACGTTTGTAGCATTAACAGCGTCAACTAGTGTATTAGCGATATACTATGTACTTACTAGTTATCCCTTAGAAACAGATATTACTGCCATAATTATAGGCGATCCATTGCTTACCAGATGGAATGATACATTGTATGCTATTGGTATAGGCTTATTCTCCATAGTATGTGTCTTATTAACATATAGAGAAAATGTGTTTATGGGAATAGATCTTGATTCAGCTAGATTAACAGGTTTAAAGACAAGCTTCTATAATCTACTCATATTTACTCTACTTGCATTAACAACTGTAGGATTACTTAAGATAGTTGGATTTGTATTAGAACACGTACTCATACTATTGCCTGCTGCTATAGCTTCATCAGTAGCTATGAGCTCTAGACAAGCATTTTTCATAAGCATTTTCTCAAGTATAATAGCCTCAATGGCAGGATTGTATGTAGCAATATTATTTAATCTATCACCAGCTGGTACAACGGGACTAATATTATTTATAATATACCTTATAGCATTAATAGTTAGTAGAAGGTGATCTTAGTGGGAAATAATAAGAGACGATTTGGAATATCCATACCAGAAGGCATGGCAAAGGATCTTGATGAATTAGCATCGAAATTAGAGACAGATAGATCAAGTATAGTATGTGAAGCCATAAGAACATATATACATGACCATCTACATTATCTTACCCCCCATAAATGCATGGGTGTACTAGTAATATTTTCACATATAGGAGAGAATAGTTATAGGAAATTCTTTAAAATCATAGAGAAATATAGAGATGTAATAGCGTCGTATACACACCTACATGTTGATGAGAAATGTATAGAAGTCTTAGTATTATCAGGTTCTTCTGAAAGAATACAGAACTTACATCGTGAATTTGTTGTTATAGGTTGTAAGGCAAGGTATTTACCATTAATATTTAATGGAAATCATTGATTATTTTAAAGAATAAAGATTATTTATGACGCTTACTCTCCATTATAGAGTGGTGAAATCTGTTGAAGGAAAAAAGTTTGAAAAAAACAGCAGCATTCATATTAATTCTTGGACTAAATTATTTCCCAATAATATTCTTGCCCATCATAAATGAGGTTGGCGGTAACATAGGTGGGTTTCCTATAGTCTGGGTTTACATGATTATCTGGGTACTGTTTTCGTTTACATTGCTTGTGATAGCATATTTCATTGATAAAAGATTAGGTGAGTAACTGTGGAGTATCTTGCATTAGTAGTTATATTTACATGGCTTGCATTCACTGCCCTTGTAGGAGCATTAACGACGAAGAGAAGATTGAAAAAACTAGCGAGCGCAGAATCCTGGTTTGTGGCTGGTAGAAGCATTGGATTGATCATATTATGGCTTAGTGTTGGAGCAAACATATATAGTGCGTACACATTCCTTGGTCTGCCCGGCTATGCCGCACGCTTAGGTGTACGTGTCTGGGCTATTACGCTGTATGGTATGATCTCCTTCATCATAGGATTTATTATAGTACCTAAGCTGTGGAGTAGTGCAAAGAAGCGTGAATGGCTAACTATAGCCGATGCCTTTGAGGATTTATACTCTAGTAAGGCACTTGGAGCATTTATTGCAGTAACAGGTGCATTATGGAGTATACCTTATGTACAACTGCAAATACAGGGCATAGGCTATATTATTGAAGTTGCAGGGTATGGACTAGTGGATCCCATTGTTGCCAAGACCATCGCATTCCTGTTAATAGCTATATTCACTATTGTAGGCGGTCTCTTAAGCGTTATATTCATTAATGCATTGCAAGGAGCCATAATGCTCATAGCCATTTGGGGTATCGGGATTATTGTGCCAATAATAGCTTTCGGAGGATTCCAAGGATTATTTGATACCGTATCAGCTTATGCTGCTAATCCTCCTCCGGGAGCAAAGTTTTCACTATACTTTAAACCACAGGATTATGCATGGGCAATTACTCTGTTATTTACTGCCCCCTTAGCCTTTTGGCTATGGCCTAATAGGATCCAGAATATCTTTGGCGGTAGAGATGTTAATACTATTAAAAAGAATGTTGTTATGGTTGGCATATACCAGATTAGCCAGATACCTGCTATCTTAGTTGGTTTAACAGCTGTGGGACTATATGTAAAGGGATTACTTAATGTTCCGATATATGAGAAGAAATATGCTGACATGAGCTTTATGCTTGTAGTTAGAACAGTATTTAATAACCATCCATGGCTTGTAGGCCTAGTTGGTGCAGGAGCTCTAGCAGCATCTATTTCGACAGCTGCAGCTATACTTCATGTCACAGGAGCCCTATTCTCTCGTAATGCCTATCAAAGAATCTTTAAACCAAAAGCAAGTGAACGTGAGCTAGTGTTTAGCGCTAGACTCTTTACAACAATAATAGCCGTCATATCCTTCGCATTAGCCATTGTTGCACCAGAAGTACTTATATCTTTGCTACTTGTAGGCTATGCCGGTATAGTACAGTTCTTTCCACCATTAATTATCAAAATGTTTAGACCTAATGCAATTGGTAGAAAGACAGCAGTAACATCAATGTCATTGGGTATGGCTACTGTAGCACTGGTAAAATCAGCGGACACCATAAAGAATGCATTATCGGTAACGCCACTAAACTCTATTGGAGAGGCTTTATATAGTCTAAAGAGTCTAGGATTCTATGAAGGATTCTACGGCTTAGTCGTAAACTTAGCGATAATATTAATAGTTTACATAATAACTAGAATGAGAAGATAATCAAAAACTTGTACAAAATAATTTTTATTTATTAGTCTCTTTCTCTTACATGATAAAGCTATCTTCTACGTTTTCTAGACACTCTTCTCTCTTCAGGTACTTCAATGGCCCTTACACCAACTCCCATTAATTTCCTTAATACAGCATCTATGAACTTTACATGGAATCCTTTCTGCCCAACGAATGCTCCAAAGGCCTCACTGTATACCTTTACAGCTAGGTCAGGACCAGCAAAGTCTATATCAGCTATATGCCTATGTATCCAGTTTACTGGATGAATAGCTCGTATCAACGGCTTAAAGTCTAGTGTAAGCTCTATACCACGTAATCGTAGCCCTGTATCTGCTTCCATAGACTCTATACGTTCACCGCCTCTACCAATTAATCTACCGAGATAGCCTTCCTTAACAATGATTAAGGCATCTGGAACTCCTTCAGCCTCTATCTGGAATTGCTTCTTCTCATCAATAAACTCTACAACAGTAACAATATCTGCATCTGGCGCGTGTACACGAGCAATATCCATAATATTCTTCTCTGTATCGCTGAGTCTACGGTTTCTCATACGCGTCTCCATCAATAAGCGTATGCCACGCCTAGCACCAGGTCTAATAATGTCCTTTAAGCCAAGATCAACTACTTTAGCGGTTTCCTCGCCAAGCAATACTTCTCGTACAATAGATGCACCATCTCTTTCAACACCTTGAGACTTTTGAAACACTGGATCACCAGCTACTATGAACCTGCTATTTCTACCTATTCTCATAAGAATTTCAATACTGCTTTCAGGAGGTATACTTTGAGCATCGTCTAAGAATATGACTGCATTATCAAATGTACGTCCTCTAAGATAATGGGTATCTGCAAAAACTATTTTGCCTTCTCTAATGAGCTTCTCAACTTCACTCCACTCTATGAATCCTTCAAGGATATCTCTTAGATAATTAATGGCTATATCATAATACATTTGCCCGAGATCAACTGCTGTGAGCTCTTTCCCTGTTACAACATCAACTACAGGCCTAGATATTATGAATCTCTTGAACTTGCCAGTAAGTACCGCATCAATACCATATAATGTACTAAATAAACTCTTGCCAGTACCTGTTGGCCCAAATAATCCTATGACTTCATAATTCATGCTCCGAAATGCCTTTTTCATCTCTTCTTGTCCAGGACTCATAGGCGTTAGTTTCTCAAATAATGATCCAGTCATATTTCTCACCCCTATATTTCTGCCAAATAATTATATCCCATAAGAGTATATTTTATGGGTTTTATAAATATAATCACAAGATCTATTTACATGTCTTGGGAAATGCATTAGCAATAAACATCTATAGCTTTCTTAAACAGATTACCGAGCTCATAGAAGATCGATGCTGCTTTGCCTATGTTATTAGTTAATTTACATAGCATCTCTCTATCAATCCCGTTCTCAACTAGTCTATCCACATTTATTCTTGAAGAATGAAGAATAGCCAGGGCAATTGCATCTATAATGTATGGATACTGGGCCTCTAGAGAAACCATATACGATATATATTCTTCAAGACTAGGTATTGAAACTCGATACCCCATTATATCAATTGTTAGCTTATTATGAATACATTTGCTTTCAATCTCATTTCTAGCAAGTACTATATAGACTACTGGAATTATAACAGGATTTATAGCTACTGAGCCTTTCTTATGTAGTATTTCTGTTAACTGATCGCTATAACTATAGACTCCAAGTACATAACTTAAAGCATTGACAACGCCTTTCACATCATTCCCGCTAACAATAATTCTTATTTCATTAATTATTCTAGGTATACCATAGAATACCGTGGCTATATCATTGAGTACAACACTATCTTCTCCTATAAGCTCTAATTCATGTTGAAGTTTCCATGTTCTTTCAATAATCTGTATAGGAAATGAACCCTCCAGCACTATAGCATTACCTTCTCTAAGTATGTAATACTTTACTAAATAGTTAAGCCTATCTAAACTATATCGTGTACAAGCTATATTTGTATATGACTATATTTCTAATAGAATATACATGTATTATATAAGATATATAAAAGGATCTAGAAAAGACTTGAAGTTCTATAATATATTTATGATTATTATATTAAAGATCATTGTTATGCTTTAGGAGCAAGTAGGTACTTAACCCTGCCTTCGCCTGTTAAGGCAAATTCCAAATATATTGGTGCATCGTTTGAGAATTTTATTATTGTTGCCTCAGCTATCTGCGTCAATGCCAAAACATATTTCAGGTATTCAATACTGTATGCAGACTTCGCAGGATTCTTAACTATAAGATCTATTAATGCTGGCATATCACGTGTAATCCTTGTCTCTGCAAGAGTTGTCCCACGCCCTCTAATATATAGAGCCGTATCATCTTTAGCTTCAAACTCTACCGTATCACCAACGGCTTCAGCATCCTTGATAGCATGCCTAACAGTATCAGCTAATACTTGGGCCTCAACATCAAACTCTAGTTCTGCCTCGGGTATTTCAGGCATCTGTACTTCGAGATTCCTAAACTTATACATGCGATTAATCGTTGCATGTATTGTCAATGTTATATAGTCTTCACTTGCACTGATCCCAAATTGATCTCCCTTCTTAAGCCTCTTCAAAAGTTTCGATAAGTTAGCCATACTTAGACCAATTGTCTCTTCGCCTTCTATTTCATAAGTTATAAAGCTTGTAGCTGGTAAGAATACCTCTATTAAGGCTATTCTTGCAGGATCCAAAGCTTTAAGGTGAAATCCATCTTCATTAACTCGTATAGCTACTTCATCGACAAGTTTTGCAAGTGAGTCAACAATATTCTTAAAGTACTTTGCCTCTGGATAAATAGCTTTAAAAGCCATATACTAACACCCTAACTATTTATTCTAATCTATAGTTATTAAGGCAATATTATATTAAGGTATTTGCCATACTATTATTGGCTTATTACAAAATATATAACCCTTTACTATCAAAATAGATCAAGTAAATAAACCATATGGGTGTAATAATGGAGGTTTCCTTTAAAATCCCATACAATATTTCAAGTAATGAATATAGGAATTTCTTAACAAATATACTTTCTCGAAGAAGTAAAGAAGTAGAATTGTTCCTAGGACATAAGATCATGGAACTATATAGAACAAAGCCCAGGATCATTAGATCATTCGGTGATGACGATATATTTAATACTATGGCCTATATAATTGCTAATGATATCTCTATAAAAAGTATAAATGAAATAGATATACCGCTTCGAATCGTAGCTAATCCAAGTATAGCTATACAGGACAACTATATCCATTTATATATACGAATGTCATCGCTAGGCTCTCATCCCATACCTAATCCTTGGAGCCGTACATTCATAGGCTATACTAAACTCAAAATAAATAGCCTTTTAGGAAGATTAAAGCCTACTGCTAAAACAATCCTCTATCCATATTTAACAGTTGAACGAGTAGAGGATCCTAGGGTTTATATGAATTATTATGAACTCTATCATGTAAGAGCCTTTGAACTATACAAGCCCATAGCAGGAACCAAGGGATTCACAACAACTTTTATAGCAAAATTACATGATCCATCTAAAGTTAAAGAGCTTGAAGTTATAAGGTTTAAATGGAAAGATAATGAATACATAATTAAAGACTATAGAGATACCTTTCCATTAAATAATCATTATATGATTGTACGGCCTCGGATCGACTATATAGAAATAGGTACAATAGGTACTGCTCCTAGAAATGGAGGCCTTATAGAAATTTCTGAAATAATATTCTATCCAGAACTTGCTCCTACTATAAATGAGTCAAAGACCGGGGGTAATTGTGTAACAAAGTTATCTAGTAATGAATACCTATTGATATTTCATAGCGTTGATAAAGTATTTGGGTGTTATTATACGTATGCAGCCATTTTAGATTCTGATGGAGAATTACTTGCCGTTACACAAAAACCAATAATATCGCCAAGAGTACATGATTACTATGGAGCGAGGCCGGGAACGATCTTTGTATGTGGATCGCAGTTAGTTAGAGATAGACTTATTGTGAGTGCCGGAAAAGATGATGAGATCATATTAATACTTGAGACTAATATTGAAAAGTTAATAGAAAGAATGAAATTTATAAGAGGTTAGTATATTAATTAGATAAGTATGAATCTTTTATACATTTTCTCTATTTATTAATATCTATATAAATAAATGTATTGAGATATCCTTATTTATATTGGAATCTTATATATTTTAATGGTGAATTAGATGACTAGGTACGCTATAATAGTTATTGACATGTTAAATGATTTCGTTTACGGAAATCTTAAGTGCGAACGAGCCAAGAAAATTATTCCTAGACTCAAAAATTTACTCGATAAAGCTAGGGAACTCAAGATACCAATAATTTATGCCAATGATGCACATATTCCGGACGTAGATCATGAATTTAAACTTTGGGGCCCTCATGCTATTAAAGGTACATGGGGCGCTCAAGTAATAGATGATATTAAACCTAAAGAAGGGGACTTTATAATTGAAAAGAGAAGATATAGTTCATTCTATGAGACAGGGCTTGATCTACTTCTTAGAGAATTAGGTATCGATACAGTTGTACTTACTGGGTTACATACAAATATCTGTGTTAAACATACAGCCGCTGATGCTTTTAACAGAGGCTATAATATAATCGTACTTAAAGACTGTGTTCAGACATTCACGGATGAGGATCATGAATGGGGACTAAAGTACATGGAGAAAATATATGGAGCAAAAATAATGACGTCAGAAGAATTTTTGATGAAAATAATTAAAACATAACTAACAACTTTTTCATAAGGACAATTCTTTATCTCTATGGATCTGATCCTCTAATGTTATAGGTTTTATACCGAGATCCTCTAACACAATATGAATGTCTATTAGAAAATTGTTGAGTTCTCCGATACTTAATACTATAAGCATATTATCTACTTTCCGGATTTTGGGGATTGTAAATGTTACTAGAACAGGTATAGCGTACTTAACTTTATTAATTAATGGATACTTCCTAGATATCCATGACATGTACTTTAAGAAGTTCTTAACACGCTCGATATGTTTTCTACCTACTTCAATTATACTTGATGGAGATATGCCGTGTTTCCAGTGTTTGCAATCAATAACTATTGTTCTTCCTGTTCCCTCATCAATCCCTAATACATCAATTTCTAATCTTTTAGGCCTTGTAAATAGTACATTAGTATAAACAATATATCCATGGCTAGATAATATCTTAGCTGAAACCTTTTCAAAATCTCTCCAATTAATGTATCTTGATAAACGTTTGACTGGCAAGCCTAGCTTTAAACCATATAGGATTAATTCAAGCCTATTGTCAACTATTATAATATCATTATCGATCTTGACACCGGGTAATCTTTTAACTATTGATTTAAACGTGTCTTTTGATACATGAATATATTTTATTAGTTCTTCAATAGATTTTCCATCATAC
>Ga0190310_1000742_pt1 | contig 10596 bp, 10 predicted proteins | sample 48700778_MG_FD_165059 | JGI IMG/M metagenome (GOLD analysis project Ga0190310, IMG submission 165059) | Hydrothermal vent sediment bacterial communities from Southern Trench, Guaymas Basin, Mexico - 4870-07-7-8_MG | ecosystem: Environmental > Aquatic > Marine > Hydrothermal vents > Sediment ... | reverse complement strand
AGCCACATTTTATCTAAAGCTGCAAGTTGAAGGTTTAGCTCCTTACCTCTTACAAGGACTAATATGTTCTTAATGTCGATTTCAATGCCTAATAAATGTGTAGCCCATTTATAATCATCTTTCTGCAGCCTTCTTGCTAATCTCCAAAGCTGCGCATAAAGCCATCCATCAATGGCTGCCTCTATTGGTATAGGGGATTTTAAGTCTTCTGCCTGCTTTAGCGCTTCCCTTATGATTGTTTTTAGCTCAGCATCAGGCATTAAGTCTATGGCTTGTTCAATGCCTCGTGCTGATATCAGGGATGCGTAGAGAGAGCCACTATATCTTCCCATTGGAGGAGCCATAGCTGGTATTTCATCTTCCAATACGCCTAGGAACTTTGCTTTAAGTATGGCCTTTAAGGTCTCATATTCATATTTGCTAAAGGCCATTTCAAGGAAAGCTCTAGCATCTCCGCTTACAGTTCTGGCTATTGAATGCAAGATTTCGGCGAAGCGATTAAACAAATGTCTTTCAAGCTCTTGAGGGTCATTTGTTTGAGGGATACCTCGCGCAATATCGCTTACTGACTGCAAATGCGCCATGGCTTGATAAAAAGTTGGTGCTCTAAGCATTGCTTCATAGTCCTCAAGCTTTAACATGAAAGCCCTTTTTGCCCTAACTCTCGCAACGCCATATGCGTATTTCGAGGCATCCAACTTGGCTCCACTCCTTAACTTAGCACAAGAGCACTGCAATTATAGCTTCGCGTGAATTATAGGTTTAATGCTTTTATGAGGTCATCTAATCCTAGACCTGTCTTTACGCTCGTCAATACCACTTTGGCTTTAGAATTAATTCTCATTACATCTTCCACTAAAGCGAGCGGATTTACATTGAAGGCCTCTGCAACATCTACTTTGTTTATGACTACCACGTCTACGTCTCTAAATGATAATGGATGCTTAGCTATCATATCTCCTCCTTCACTTACACTTACTACGACAACTCTAAGGTGAGCGCCAAGGGGGAATTCGGCTGGACATATCAGGTTACCGACGTTTTCCAATAAGAGAAGATCTATATTTTCTAAGTTTATGGCCTGAAGAGCTCGCCTCACCAGTTGTGCATCTAGATGACACTCCTTTCCAGTATTGATTTGTATGGCTTTTACTCCATGTCTTGAAATTCTATTAGAATCTATGGATGTAGAGACGTCTCCTACTATCACTGCTACCCTGTATTTATCCTTGATCCTATCTATCAAGGCTTCAATTAATGATGTTTTACCTGCTCCTAGAGAGCCCATGAAATCAATCGCTTTAACACCATGTTTGTCAAGTAATTTTCTATTTTCAAGAGCTATTTTCCTATTGAATTCCAATAGATTATGTTCAATCTCGATGTCTATGGTTTCTCCCTCTGTTTGTTTTATGGTTTCTTGAGGTTCAATTATCGATAGACCTTCTAACGTTGTAAGCGCTCTATTAATGAAGAAAACCGTCATGTCGATTCTTGGAATTAATGATGAGCTTTTAGATGATAATGCGTTTCTTATTGATAAAATGTTGTTAAGCACTTTTCTTAAGGACTCTTTAGCCTCATTAATCATCATGTTTATTTCATTAGACATATTAAATCACCTATATGTCAAGAATCTTGACCTCAACGATTTCGTTCTCTTCGATGAAATTTACGTCCTCAGATATTTCAATATACCCATCAGCTTCAGCAAACGTGGTCACTGATTCTGAGCCCTTGAGTATTGGCTGGGCTAAAAAGCCATTTTCTGAAGACAGCAGTTTGACGTAGACTATTTCCCTTCTACCTTCAAAGCTCACTACTTTACGTGTGAGGCGTGCTCTTAACTTGAGCTCCTTGATAGGAGTGTTGAAGATCGTGTTTAAGAGCCATGGCTTGACTAATAACTCTAAAACCGTAAAGGCTGATGTCGGATTGCCAGGGAGACCAAAAATGGGTTTTCCATCTATTATGGCTACGAGTGTAGGCTTGCCAGGCTTTAAGGCTAATCCATGGAATATTATTTCTCCTTCTTTATAATGTAGTATTTGAGTTAAAGTGTGATGTAGAATATCGCCTTCGCCCTTTGATGTACCTCCAGAGATAAAGATAATATCGCTTTTTGTGAGAACTTGGAGTATTTTGCTTTGAAGATCTTCAACAGTATCATCGGCTATTCCTGCTATGTAGGGTTGCAAGCCCAATCTTCTTAGATATGAAGATATCAAATGACTGTTAATGTCGTATATTTTGCCCTCTCTAAGAGGGCGTCCAACATTAATAAGTTCAGGACCCGTTGATATTACCGAAGCTTTGAAATCCCTGTAAACTTTTATTTTGTCACGTCCAATAGCTGCAAGCAACGATATCTCCTTTACATTTAATATCGTGCCACGCCTCAGTAAGCATAAGCCTCTTGGTATATCAGAGCCACGGCGTACTATGTTATTGTGTGGAGGGACCGCTTTGTAGATGTAGACATGCTCATTCTCTTGAGCAGCATCCTCAATCATAACCACGGCATCAGAACCCTCAGGTATAGGTGCTCCTGTTGGTATGTATGCGCATTCTCCATCTGATATTGAGAAGGTAGGGGTTTCCCCGACTTTTATATATCCTTTTAATCTCAGTTTTACTGGGCTAAGCTCTGATGCCATAAAAGTGTCCTTTGCCTTAACAGCATAACCATCTCTACTGCTTTTGTCAAAAGGAGGCAATTCAACATCGCTTATAACATCTTCAGCTAAAATTCTCCCTAGCGATTGTAGCAAGCTTGTTTCTTCAATGTGTAAGGGTACCTTAACGTTTGCCAATTTACTTAAAGCTTCATCTAAGCGTATCAGCTTCAATGGCTTTAACCCTCCAATAAGTATACGTCTACGACATCACCTTCGTTTAAGGAATCCAGGTTCTCATCTAAGACTACATACCCTTGGGCTTTACACAAGGAAGATAGAATGCCAGCACCACCAGCAGCTATGGGTTCAGCTTCTATATAACCATTAGATTCTTTAAGCAATACTCTAACGTAGACTCTTTTACCTACTTCACCTGCTATTTTCCTTTTTAGTCGAGCCTTAACTGCAGGCTTAAATGTCTTCTTTAACTTGTACATTACCTCTATGAGGGGGGCAACTATCTCTAAAAAGGAGAAGAAACAAGCCACTGGTGGACCTGGTAAACAGAAAACAGGTTTATTGTCTATGTTTAGTGCAGCAGTTGGCATGCCAGGCTTCATTGCTACTCCATGGAAGAGTAGGTCTCCCTCTTTGGCTAGCGTGCGAGGTATTATGTCCGTTTGGCCAACAGACGTCCCCCCAATGAAGATCGTGATGTCAAATTCCTTGAGGCCATAGTCTAAGGCTTCAAGTATGTCTTTAATGGATGAAGTTATGGGTGACTTAGGATATAGCCATGGTTCCGATAGCTTTCTTTTTATCAATCCATAAAGCACGTAGCTTGACGAATCGTAAATCTCTTGATGTATAATGGGTTTGCCAGGTGTTACTACTTCTTCCCCACTGCTTATTACTAAAACCTTAATCTTCCTATACACAGGTACTCTCGTTAAGCCGCAAGAAGCAATAAGGCCCATATGCTGAGGGGCTATGATGGTGCCCTTTTCCACTATTATTTCGCCCTTTCGTACGTCCTCGCCCTTTCTCGAAATATTCTTAAAAGGTGATATTGGGCTATATACCTCAATAAAACCATCTGCTTCAGAAACAGCTTCAAGCATTACTACGGCGTTAAGAGAATCAGGTACAGGCTGACCTGTCAATATTTTGAGCGCTATGTCATCTTCGTAGAGCATATCCTCTGTTGGTTTAAGCTTCTCTATAACCCTAAACCTCTTAGGATTTAGTTGTGAGGCCTCGAAAGTGGCTTCAGCCTTGACTGCATAACCATCCACTGCTGATCTATTAAAATGAGGTACATCAATCGAAGCAATTATGTTGCGACATGCTACTCTACCATAAGCCTCAGTTAGGGGTACTTCTTCAATTGATGGTTCTAAGTTTTTAAAGGTGTTTAACAATATGCTTACGGCTTCACGAACTTTAACAAGCTTTTTAAAGCCATGTGAAACTGACATTTTTAGCACTGTTTTCAGACATCTCTTAAGGTTTAAATAAGTTTGACTGAAAAATTACGCATTATGAAGATCGTTGTAGCTATAACTGGTGCTAGTGGAGTCATTTATGGTGTGAGATTAGTTGAATACTTACATGCAGCAGGACATGAAGTTCACTTGATATTGACTAAAGCTGGGATTAAAGTTTTGAAACATGAACTTGATATTGAAGCTGGTGACCTAGAAGATAAATGCACTAAGATTTATAATGAAGATGAAATTGATGCTGCTCCATCAAGCGGATCTTTTTACTTTGACGCTATGGTCATTGCTCCCTGCAGCATGAAGACATTGGCTTTAATAGCACATGGATTATCAAGTAATCTGGTTGCTAGGGCTGCCGATGTGGCTTTAAAGGAAAGAAGGAAGCTTATACTTGTGACGAGAGAAACTCCTCTCAATAGAGTACACATAGTGAACATGTTAAAGGTAAGTGACATGGGCGGTGTTGTGCTTCCAGCATGTCCAGCCTTTTATCATAAGCCAAAAAACATAGATGAAATCATCAATTACGTAATTGGAAAAATATTAGATCAGCTTAAAATAGAGCACAACTTATTTTCACGGTGGAAGTGACATAATGACTGTAACATTTTTTCAGTACTTTATAAAGGCCCGCTATTCGTTTAAATCGCTCTTGAGGAAGCCCAGAAAGCGAGTATAGGGAGGTCAACTTTATCGTGACTAAAGTTAAGCTCTACGTTTCTCCGCAATGCCCTCGATGTGAAGTGCTTAAAAAGGCGTTAAACGAAATGGGCGTGAAGTACGATGTACTAGATATTTCTGAGAGCGACGTAATGGCGGATCTAGTTATGAGGGACATATTCTTAACAGAAACACCAGCATTAGAATTGGGGAATCGATTTTTTTATGCTGAAGACCTCTTTAATGGTGATAAATTATTGATTGATAAATTACGTGAAATACTCAAGTCGAAGGAGGAAGGATAATGACGTCACGAAGAAATAGCAGAAGAGCTGCACTAAGAGCTAAGCAAGCTTCATTAGAAGCATGGCTTAAAGCCGTGTCACATTATGTAGCTGGTAAACCGCTTGTCAGGACAACCGACGGCTACATGGTTCCATGGGACAGAAACGCTATAGTCAAGCAACTATTGAGAGAAACGAAACTTGCTGAAGAATTCTTCGATATTCCACCAATAAGCCCTAAAGAGGCTGAAGACATAGCTCGTGAAGTCGAAAAGAGAATACTTGAAATGAAAGCTAAATTTGTAAGCGGAGCCCTGATAAGAGAACTCGTAAACAACATCTTGCTTGAAAGATCAGATAAACACCCAGAATACGTGATTTACAGGAACATTCTTACAAGAGTTGGCGCGCCAGTTTATGATGCCTATCTCATAGATTTAGGACTTGGATTTGAAGCTAAGGAAAATGCTAACTTACAACCCAATGCCGAAACAGCACATAAGAAAAAAGCCGATAAACTCTCAAAAGAAGAGTACCTCTTGCTTCTCCATCCAAAAGTTGGAGATGCACATCTCAAAGGCGATATTCACATACACGACCTTGAATACTTCGGTGTAAGACCCTTCTGTCAAGACTGGGACTTAAGGTACTTCTTCTATTACGGCTTAATGCCTGACGGTACAGGCTTAAAGACCAGCGTTGCAGGACCAGCCATGCACCCCGAGGTTGCTATACTTCATAGCGTTAAGGTTCTAGCAGCAGCTCAGACGAATTTCGCCGGGGGGCAGGGCTTTTACAATTACAATGTCTTTATAGCACCATACTTAAGGGGGCTAAGTTACAAGCAGATTAAGCAATTAGCTCAAATGATGTTTTATGAATTAACACAAGCCTATGTCGCAAGAGGGGGACAACTCGTATTTTCAAATATACAATTAACCCCTACTGTACCTGAGATATGGAAAGACAAGCCCGTTGTCATGAGGGGCAAAGTTGGGCCTGAGACTTATGGAGACTTTGAGGAAGAGGCCAAACTATTCTTTAGAGCGATATACGAAGTAGCTCTTAAAGGCGATTATTGGGGCAAGCCCTTCAACTTCCCGAAGCTCGAAGGCTACCTGACGCCCGAAAGTTTAAGTGACGAGTTTTATGAAGATTGGCTGCTAGTACATAAAGTCGTTGCCAAGTATGGAACTCCATACTTTGACAATGCCATTCCACCATACAGAGGATACGGCAAAGGTGTTTCATGCTATCAATGCTGTGCCTACACATTTACAGAAACACCTGAAAGCGATCCAGACTTCTACGATAAAATGTATTTTGTAGATGGAAAGCACTTCAGCATGGGAGCTTGGCAAGTCGTTACAATAAACCTTCCAAGGCTTGCTTACCAAGCAAATGGTAATGACGACTTGTTATTGGAGAAGGCATTCGAAATGATGGATCTTTGCATAGAGGTATTCAAAGCTAAGAAAAAATGGATGGATAACATGATTCAATACAATAAGCTTCCATTTGCAACTCAAAGACCCCTTAATCCTAAGACTGGCAGAAGAGGGCCGCCAGCAGTTGATTTTAATGAGCTCGTTTACACTATAGGCATTGTTGGCGGAAACGAGATGGTTCAATGGCATACCGGTTATCAGCTACATGAGCATGAAACAGCTGTTAGATTACTAGTAAAAGTCCTCATAGAGATGAAGAAGTACAAAGATGAGTTAGAGAGAAAGCACGACATGAAACTAGCTCTTGCTAGAACACCTGCTGAAAGCTGTGCTCAAAGACTTGCTGTTAGCGATCTTGTATCACCACACTTTAGAGATAAAGCTATAAGAGTAGTTAAAGGAGATGTCGACATAGCTCTAAAGATGCTTAAAGAGGGCGTTCGCGATGTTCCTGTCTATTACACTAATGGCACTCACGTATATGTAGGAGCACCAATAACATTAGCTGAAAGGTTAAACATAGAGCATAAGTTCTTCCCGCTCTTGAGCGGAGGAAACATATTTCATATATGGATGGGCGAGGCGTATCCAGATCCTGAGGCTCTATTCAAGCTTACATGGAAAATCGCCAAGACGACACAAGTAGGCTATTTCGCCTATACCAAAGACCTAACAATATGCGAGGATTGTGGCAGTGTTGATGGCGGACTCCTCGAAAGATGTCCACGATGCAATTCAGCAAACGTTAGGTATTGGAGTAGAGTAACCGGTTACTATCAAGAGGTTTCAGGATGGAATGAAGCTAAGAAGAAAGAGCTTAGAGAAAGGTATAAAGTAGGTATACCATCACTTTAGCATATTATTTTAAGTAGTTCTTTATTAAGGCCTCTATCTGTTTTTCAGGTACTAGTCCAACTATGCGGTTGACTTCAATTCCTTTAACAAATAGTATTAATGTCGGTATTGCCATTATTCCATACTGCATAGCAATATCAGGGCATTCATCTACATTTATCTTAGCAAATACAATTTTATCAAAGTATCTTTCAGCCAATCTATCGATGATTGGAGCTAACATCCTGCATGGAGCGCACCACTCAGCCCAGAAGTCAACAAGAATTGGGCGACTCTCATTTTTCAGGAGCTCTTTGAAAGATTTTGAATTTAAATGAAGGACTCCAGTTGGATTTCTTTTCTGCGAGGCCCTATTTATTATTAATTCTTTCATTAATTCTTTCATCTTTTTCATTTTTAAATGCTCGAGTTCGGAGTTGAACTCTTCAGTCATTCATGTCAACCTCTCATTCTTGAGAGCTGGAGTTATTATTCAGTTTTTCGCAGAGTTTATTGTAAAAGATAACATTTCAATAGGAGGCTAAAGAGTATTGAGAATAGCAGTTATACATGATACTAAAAAACCTGATCTACCATCAAAAGAGCTATTACAAGTCATTAGGGATAAAGGTCTAGAGCCGATGTTTCTAAGGATATCAAGTTTATCGGCATCATTTAATGGCGAGATATCACTTTTCTATGGTAGACGGAGAATATTAAATCTTAGTGGAGCTATTATTAGATCTCTTGGTAGCGTCACTAGTGTTGAGCAATATGTTAGAAGACTGGCTCTTTTAAAGAATATGGAGCAGACAGGAGTTGTTGTAATGAATCCTGTTGATGGATTAGCTCTCGCACGAGATAAATATGCTGCCTTAATAGCGCTTTCAAAAGCTGGGCTACAAGTACCTAAGACTCTAGTAACTGAGGATATCGGCCTTGCTTACGATTTCGTCAAGAATATAGGGAAAGCCGTTATAAAGCCCCTAATAGGCTCTCGGGGTTATGGTTCGGTACTTGTTGATAATCCTGAGGTAGCCTTTAGAATATTTAAGACATTAGTTAGCTTTAACCAAGTGATCTATGTCCAAGAATATATCGATAAGAAAACTCATGACATACGAGTTTTTGTCATTGATAATGAAGTCTTAGCTTCTATACAACGCTTTTCTACAAAGCCTAACGAATGGCGAACCAATATAGCTCAAGGTGGAAAGGCTAAAGCATATAATCCACCCGAGGAGATTAAGGAAATGGCCATTAAGGCCTGCGAAGTTTTGGGTTTATGGTATGCTGGAGTCGATATAGCTGAAGATCATAAAAAAGGTTATGTTATATTTGAAGTTAATGCGGCTCCAGATTGGCAGGGTCTTATGGAGGCTACTGGTGTACGACCAGCCGAAGCAATAATCGATCTTATGGTTAAGAAAAGTAGAAGTTAATGAAAGACTTCTAAGACGTTCTTATTAATCTCGAAAAAGTGGGGACCCCATTTAAATATAGACATTATCCTCTGAGCTTGAGAGTTAAAGCCTAATATGTAAAGTGAAGCTGCTAAAGCTTCAGCTGTAGAGAGAACATGAGGATTCCCAAAGTTTATTGGGTTTGCAGCAATTAACTTAGGCAATCTCCGATGCACTCCTCTCAATCTCACTTTATTAAAGAAATCTTGAGCAGTCTTCCATGAGCAGTCTATTGCTATTATACCACGTGCAATAGCAATCTCCTTATCTTTAGTAGATAACACCTCCATAGCTATAGGATTCAGGACTATACATTTACGAGGCAATTCTTTCACTTTATAAATGGGCTTTACAAGGCCAAATTTAACCAATTTACTAGCTGTGCATCTACGTGGATCGCATTCTCCAGCCATATAGACATAAAGCTTAATTTCATCTTGGAGTTCTTGCATCAATATACCACCTTCCAATTAAAGACATATAAAGCGTACCTCAATCGCTATTTCTATGAGGGGGAAATCCATGTCAACAGTATTCAAATTTCTGACGCTAGATGACGTTGACCTCAAGAATAAAAGAGTGCTAGTAAGGGTCGATATAAACTCCCCTATAGGGTCTAACGGTGAGATACTCGATGAAAATAGAATAAAAGAAGCCAGCATAACACTAAGAGAGTTACAAAATAGTAAAGTAGTAGTAATGTCACACCAAGGTAGACCAGGCAAAAGCGACTTTGTATCATTAGAAAAACATGCCCCTATCCTTGAAAAGTATGTTGGAAGACCTATAAAGTTCATAGATGATTTGATGGGACCTGCAGCTAGAAATGAAATATCTAGATTAAAAAATGGAGATATTCTCCTTCTCGAAAATACTAGAATGTACTCTGAAGAAACCATAGAAGCTCCTATCGAAGAGTGCGCAAAGACGTTTCTTGTGAAAAGGCTAAGTCCTTTATTCGATGTATTCGTTAACGACGCATTTCCAGCGGCTCATAGATCTCAACCATCACTCGTCGGATTTGCCTATGTCTTACCATCATTAGCTGGTAGATTAGTAGAGAAAGAACTAAAAGCTCTTAATGAACTTATACCGAAGCTTAAGAGACCTATAATCTATATACTTGGAGGAGCAAAAGTAGGAGACAGATTAGAAGTCATTGAAACACTGGCGAAAACAGGGCTTGTCGATAAAATTGTTGTTGGAGGACTTTTAGCACCAGTCTTTCTTGAAGCTAAAGGTGTTAAGCTGTCAAACAATAACGTAAAGAAGGGCAAGGAATTCAGAGGATACGTTGAAAGAGCTAGAAAACTATTACAATGGAGAGAGGACATCTTCTTATTACCAGTCGATGTAGCTATTGACAAGGACGGAGAGAGAGAGGAATGCTCAGTAAACAGTATTCCTCAGGATTACAGAATTAAAGACGTAGGATTGGAGACGGCTGAAATCATTGCCAGTGAAGTGTTAAGAGCTGGAAGCATTATAGCTAATGGTCCCTTAGGAGTCTTTGAAGAAGAGGCATTTGCGAGGTCAACCATGGAGGTTTTAAAAGCTGTTGCTAAAAGTAATGCTATCACTATCATTAGTGGCGGCCACCTGACAACAGCTCTTCGTAAACTTGGCGTGGAAGATAAAGTCACTTATACGAGCACAGCAGGCGGAGCTTTACTTCACCTGCTCGCTGGCAAGAGGCTGCCGATAGTTGAGGCTTTAGAAATAGGGAAGATAAATGCAGAAAAGCTAAAATTGGCTAAGTAGCTGAAAGACGTGAGGGGGATGAGGAG
>Ga0190310_1000741_pt1 | contig 10599 bp, 14 predicted proteins | sample 48700778_MG_FD_165059 | JGI IMG/M metagenome (GOLD analysis project Ga0190310, IMG submission 165059) | Hydrothermal vent sediment bacterial communities from Southern Trench, Guaymas Basin, Mexico - 4870-07-7-8_MG | ecosystem: Environmental > Aquatic > Marine > Hydrothermal vents > Sediment ... | reverse complement strand
AAGATGCTTACTTCTAGGTAGTGTATTTCTGCTATATGAAAGTGTTTTATGGCTTCCATAACTTCCTTTTCAGTCTCTATACCCATCGCTGGGAGGAGAAAGCTCGTATCGACTAGAAGTCTTATTTCAAACGATTAGTGTAAAGTAGTAACACTTATAAGTGCCAGGCTATCAGATAGAGTGATGAGTGTGTACAAGTCGAGATCCTACGGTCTGGAGTACTGGTTAGAGAAGATTAGAGAACTCGATCCAAGAGCAGAGGAAAAACTCAGACAATTCTTTAGTGAACCTGAGAACATACTCCTCTCAGAACTTGCTAAAAGAAACTACGCTATGTGTGTCTTCACTCTACTAGAGTACACGGGAAAGAGACTAGACGAGATAGACCAAGATGATGTAAAAGACTATCTTAGAGCTAGGAGAGAAGAGGGAGCCAGTACGAAAACACTAGAGGTAGTTTTTTCAATCCTCAGGAAATTCCTCAGATACCTAGGGGTTGAGCTAAGATTTAGACTGAGGATGGGGAAAAAGGAGAAGTTCGTAGTAGATCCCTCAACCTTTCTGACTAATGAGGAGTTCGAGAAACTCCTATCAGCATTAGGGACAACTAGGGATAAGGCCTTGATCATGCTACTGCGGGAGACTGGGATAAGGATAGGAGAAGCACTATCACTAGATGTTAGAGATGTAGAGATGACTGAAAGATATGGAAGACTTCATATAAGATACTCAAAGACCGCAGAGCGCTATGTGGAGTTCGTTAAATCAATCCCCTATTTGAAGGCCTGGCTCTCAGTACACCCGGACCCCAAGCCTGATAGTCCACTATTCGTGACCTTGAGAGGGAGGCCAACCAGACTTACATATAATGGTTTTAGAATGGTCTTGATCAGAGCACTAAAGAGAGCTAAATTAAAGAAAAGAGTACATGCCCACCTATTCAGACACCAAGTAGCTACAGAACTACTATCAACCGAAAGACTACCAGAGGAGGCCGTTAGAGTATACATGGGTTGGAAGCACGGCTCAAGAATGGTCTCAAGGTACTCTCATGTAACTAGTGAAAAAGCTAATGAACTGGTAATGAGAGCAAGGTATGGAATAGGAGAGGAGAAGAGAGAGGAACCAAAAGGATATAAGGAGTGCCCTAGGTGCGGGAGAATGGTGCCAATTGATTCTAAATACTGTAATTACTGTGGTTTAGTGCTTGATAGGGAAGAACTGATGAGGGAGAGGGAGTTGATGAGGAGAGTTGATGAACTAATAGAACTACTCAGGGAAAACCCACAACTGTTAGATCAGTTGAAGAAGTTAGTGAAGAAATAACTCAATAAAAGTTTTCTTTATATATTTCATTATTACTACATTATAAGGAGATAGAAAAGATTAGTTTTTTCTTTTCTACTTCTCAGACTAAATGGTGAAAGAGTTTTTACTTTCACCTATCTCTCAGTTGTCTTTAAATATGTATACAGTTTTCTTTTTGCGGTAGGTTTATATATTAGAAAGTGTATACATTTTACGGTGATGGTATAATGGGAAACCCTATAGTGCGAATATGGGATGAGGTCTACACTCCATATAAGGTTGTAGCAAAGAAATATGACCTAAAAATAAGTGACCTCATGAGCATAGTACTACTGTATACACCTCTTTTCTCCCCAGCGGCAATTATGGTAGCACTTCAAGACAATTATGAAGATATCTCTAGGGATGAAATTTATGATATAGTCTCTGACTTAAAGGAGTCATTAGAGAAGGTCATTGAACTAGCATTTTCGGAAGAGAAGGAAGTAACTGAAGAGAAGATTGTAAGTGAGGAGGTATGACTAAAAGAAGGAAGAAGGGGAGGAAAAAACGTAAGAAAAGAGGTTATGCTAAACTGAGAAGGAGAAAACCGGGCCCACGTAAAAAGAAGAGAAAGAGACGTTAGGTGTGAACTATGAAAGTAAAGAAGGCTTTTCAGCTTTACACGGAAATCAAAAACTGGTATTCTGGACTATCAGAGAAGGAGAGAGAGGAATATAGAAAACACAACCCACTCCTTATCTCTACGGTAGAACTCCTAATTAAATTGGTTGAAGGAGGTGAAAAATAAACTTTTAAAGGAGGTGACCGAGGGGTATGTCCAATAATGGAAAAAATAATGAAAATATAAGGTTTTCCACTAATGATTTTAAAGTGGTTGGAAGATTTTGGAATGGAAAATTAGGATACTTCATCTTGGATACGGGTGTAAAGAAGTATAGAATTGAAATAAGAAGACATAGAAAGGCTATTCTCCTGGGTCTTAATGAACGTCCCCATATTCCGAAAAATAGGTTAGATATTCTTATCAATAAAATAGTAGAGGAGTTGAATATAAAGAAAAAAGAATTCAACAAGATTAGGGATCTTATTGAGAAGGAGATTTGGAAAACAGTATATAGTGATCTTGAAGATAGGCCGAAGTCATTCTACAGAGAAAGGTTTCTAAATGCTTACATTGTCTTCTATGAAGACAATACAATAAGAATATTCCATAAAGGTGATGTCTACAAGGTGGATATGACAGATGATGCAACATTAACTGAAAAACTTTATGAGATAGCGACGAGTGAAGGTTACAACTATGAAGAAGCATCAAGGTTGGTTGATGAATTTAAGAAGAAACTCAAAAAGAGTGTGGAGATCCCATCTATTGTTATCCTACCGGACGGCACTATCATAAGATCGGTTCAAAAAGATGAAATAATAAGGGGAGATACTGCTCGGATTAAGCTCTGGGTCTACGGTGAAATGACAAAGGAGGGCTTTACCTTTAAAGGGATCCGGTGTATTGTTGTACTAAGCGATTGTGTGAATGTTGATTTCCCTGAGTACGATATCGATGAAGGAATAGTGGTTGTGGAAAATGAGAAGCTCGTGGAAAACATAACTCTCTCTCCTAGAGAGGTAGAGAGATTAAAGATTAGTATAAAAAAGTGTATGGCCGATCCTACTTCAATACCTAGTTGGAGGGAGGTTTACAACCTTCTCTATACTACGATTGATAAGTATATAGGAATGGATGAGAGGAGTAAAGTATTAACTGTGCTTTTTATCATACACTCATATTTTTATGAGTTCTTCCCTGTAACCTTTTACATAATAATCGTGGGTGAAAGTGGTAGTGGGAAAGCGAATCTCAAAGATTTCATATCAAAACTGACGAGAAGTGTGTCTGTTGCTCAACCAACAATAGCAGCTCTGTATAGGATTGTGAATAACTTGGACTGTGTTGTAGTGATAGATGAAACAAGATTCGATAGCTTTCTAAGACTTTGGTTGAATGTGGGTAATAGGAGGGGTACATGGATACCTAGAGCCGATAAGGAGGACCAGGATAAAATAAGAGCAATGAAAGCATTCTCTCCTAAAGTTCTTGTCTGTCAACCCTCTCAACTATCTAAAATAGCGACAGACACTAGAAACCGTAGTATTATTATTAATATGAAAAGGAAGAAAGGGGTTTTCGAAAGAGAGGTGAGGAGAGAAGAAATATGGCCCATAATTGAAAAACTCTACCTTCTCAAAATATTTCGGTGGAAAGAATACTATAGGGTATTCCAAAACCTTGATCAGATAATTTCCCAGTATTTAGGAGGACATCCGAGAGATAAATGGCCGCATTTGATAGCCCTGGCCTATCTAATAGGAGAGGATGTGTTGAAAAAAGTATTGGATTATTGTATAGAAGATTATGCAAAAAGAGAGGAGTTCTCAGAGTTAGTAAGTTATGTTGTAAATGGAATACTGCGATGTGTTTCAGTAAGCCTTACTGGAGGTCAGGGTCAAGGCCTTAGAGAGTTTGAAACCGAATTAATGGAGGTTGAAACCGAAGAAAATGGTGTTATAAAACTCACTTCCAAGGCTATAGTAATAGTCAATGAAGGTTTTTACGATCAAAGAAATAAAGATCATAGAAGTCTCGTCCGACAGATTGGAAGGTTGTTGAAGAAGGGAGGCCTTCCCTTTGTTGTAGGATTTTCAAGGGAGGGGACAAAGGGATCGAGATGGTATTGTGTAGACCTCACCAAACTCTACAACTTTCTAAAGAGCTACGAACCCGAGCTTCCAGAGGACATAGACTTTGAGATCATAAGAGAAAATTATGGAATAGACTTTAAGAAAATATTCTCCGATCTCTCTTTAATGAAAGAAAGAATAATGGAACTCTGGCGTGAAGAAAATGAAAAATATACTTTAATGGAAGAGAAAGTGAAAGAAAGAAAAAAGGAAAAAATAACTAGAATGTCAGAAAAAATGTCAGAAACGTCAGAAATGTCAGAAGAGGTGATTTTTGGCAATACAGATAAAAAAGAGGGAGAAAAAACCTCCATTAAAAGAGATATGAAAACAACCATTAGAGAGGAAAAAGAGGAAGAATATACCTCTTCTGACGTTTCTGACATTTCTGACGTTTCTATGAAAAAACTAGTTAATTTATCTTCTACTTTCGGAGAGGATATGGCCCACAAACTTTCAAAAATCCTCATGGAATTGAAGAAAAAAGAAGTGATGAGCTTAGAGGACCTACTTCTTACAATTTTATTCGATTGTGAACTAGACCATATAGACAAGGCCTTAGAGGTTGTAGAGAAGCTGAGAGATGAGGGTATGATTGAGGTTGAAGGGGATCTTCATGCTAGGGATAAGACGGAGGTTAGGGTGAGATATCATGGATGAGACCACACGAAAGGTTTTGGATTATTTTGAAAAGTACACTTCTGTGGGAGTTCTAAGGGCGTTAGAGGACCTATACCTATTATATAAGATTGAGCCTGAGGAAGGAAGGAGAGTCATAAATAAACTGATTGAAATTGGAATCTTAGAAAGGGAAGGCGACATCTTTTCTGGTACATTAAACTATACTATAAAGCATGGGAGGAAGACTAAAGAAAGTGATTATGTCTCAGAGTTTGAAGCAGCTGCTGTAGAGAGTGCTATCGAACTTGAAGAGCAAATAATTGAATGGCATTCTGAAGGTGAGAAGGATGAAAGATGAAAGCATGGGTATTAAATTCTTGGAAGAGTTCTTATTCCCCATAGACCTTCCCAGGGATTATTGGGTTGATGATGAGGTTAAGCGGGGGTCAGCGAGAGGAATGTTGTTAACTAGAGATGAGTTTAGGGATTGGTACCTAAAACGTAAGGACCAGGGTAGGTGTTGGGTTAGTGTATGCTATTATGGGAGTGATCTTAAACCTGAGTTCCTTGATAGAGTTGTCTATGATTTGGACATTCCCTTGAAGAAAGATCTCTGTAAGAGGTTGAGAAAAGAGGATAGGGGGGTATTCAAAAGATGGCTTAACTTTGTAAAGATAGAAGCATATAGGTTATACCACTTCATAAAAAAGCGCTATGACACTACTCCTATTTTAATTTACACGGGGAATAGGGGGTACCAGATACATGTACTCTTGGATAGGATAATCGAGTCAGAACACTACAGTACTGTATTCAATATTCTGAGAGCTGGGTTTGTAGAGAGGAGAATTCCTCAGAGTTTAATTGAGGAGACTGAAAGTATTTTGGGTGATTTTGAGCTTGAAAGTGTAGTAGACTGGCATGTTACTGATAGTGCCAGGATGTTGAGGATTCCTTATACTAAACATGAAGCAGGAGGAGTGTGCACAATCATAGACCCAAATACCTTAAAACCATTAAAGGCTAGTAGGGCTATTGGGCTTCTAAGTAATCCGGTAGATGCTAGTTGGATTGTGAGGATAATTAGTACAAAATTAGAATTTAATAAGGTAAAGAGGGTAAGCTTTTCAAAGAAGAAGGAAGGAAGAAAATATTCGATTGAAGAACTATTAGAGCATCACTCACCTCCATGTATTAAGGCCATTTGGGAGAAGTTTAAAGCACATATAGAGGTAGATCATCATTCGAGACTAGTCCTACTATGGTACTTAATGAACAAGGGTTATTCGAAAGAGGAGATAATTGAGATATTCAAGATGCTCCCTGACTACGATGAGGAGATAACCAAATACCAGGTAGACTATGCATTTAGGAAGCAATACAAAATACCTTCTTGCAAGAAGAGGAGGGAGTGGGGGATCTGTGTTGGAGAAGACTGTCCCTACTTCCATTAATACATATAATAAAAGGTATTCATGTTATGATTGCATCCATTTCAATAATGGTAAGTGTGAGGTCTACACTCATCTCTCATCAGAGGCCTTGAAGGCCAGCTGGTTCCCTGAGACATGTCCTGAGTTCAAACTTAGAAAAGAAGAGGCCGTGTCTACAGCTGTAGATGAAGCTACCATTTCGGATACCAAAATTGAGTACCAAGGTACCAAATTAGATACCAATCCCCATAACCTTATGGGGGAGCGAATATGTGGGTTATGTATTTATTATGATGATGAATGGATGTATTGCAAAAAGCTTGTTCGTCATCTTATCTCTCCTAACGATCCTAAGGCTCAGATCTGTCCTGGGTTCAAACCAAGGGAGGTGTGAATATGGAAGAATTAATTATCTCTCTTACGGAAGAAGAGTATGAGGAGTGGAGGAGGACTAAGAGTCGATATAGGAGGGGAGTTTGGATCCGATGTTATAAATGTGATAAACTTATGCGTTTAACACCTTTTCTTACATTTATCCATTTAAAAAGAGGGGTTTTCAATCCTTGTCCGGACTGCCGGGGAGCGCGAATATTGATCCAAACACCGAAAAAACTTAGAGGTGAGAGAAGTGAATAGGAGGATCTGTTATTATATGGCTCATGAGATCATAAAGGCAGTTTTGATTTATGAAGCTGAGACTGTCCAGGAGATTCTGAGTAGGAAGTATCCAAGATGGAAGATTATCAGTACTAAGAGGTATAGGATAATAGCCACTAGACCGGAACTTCCCTTGAAAAAGACTAGCTTTGAATTTCTCTATAAAAAGAAGGGTTTTGTTTATCCTGATGTTGTTTGGGTATTGAAATCCCATATCCATGAGATAACCCAGTATGTTGTTCATGAAGTGAAGGTTGGTAGATATGATATTTTGGAAGTCTGGAGGAAATATGAGGGATTTTATGTTAGATGGGGGAAGCATAGAAGCGATACAACTATCACCACACACATCACTCCTCTCTTCCTATGGGCGTGGAAGAGAGAACATGAGAGAAATCTAAGAATGGTAAAGGAGAGAGGACTTAAAATTGAGAGTTTAAGAAGAGGGGGAATAAGGCTAATTCCAATTGAGCTAATCCTACCGTTAATAAGAAAGAGAGTTATTGAAGCTGGGGAACTTCTAGGGTTAAATTGAGGGAGTAGAATATGAAGGGAATATGTCCTAGGTGTGGAAGGCCTATATCCTGGATAGAGACTAGGAGAGTTGGAAATCGAGAGTATGTCTATGCTATTCATTATTCAAAAGGTAAAAAAGATCAATGCTACCTAGGTCCTTCAAATGGTTACATCTATGCAACAACAACTCATAGGAAAGAAGGCCTAGTTTTGAAGGGTTTGAATGATCCAAATAGAGTACTTGAATACTTTGAGATACTACTAAAGCGGATACTGGGTGATGAGAGATTGAAGAGTAATGTGAAAAAGCGCTATGGTGATCTACTTAGGAAGTTATTAGAATGATCCATACAAATTTGTAGGGTTTTAAATTAAAGGAAATATATAGAGAATCAACTCATCTATATATTAAATGTCTAAGATATATATACCCCATATAGTATATTTTATACGCCATTTTGCTTTATATATTTTAAATAGATCTCAGACAAGTTTATATAGAACTGTCTAAATATATAGATGGGTGAAAAATATGGGACTGCGATATGAGTACACACAGAAAATAGACTATGCCGATATAATCAATAGACAACTAGACCGTATAGCTCAAATAAGGACTAATGTCCACAAGTATCTAGGAAAAGATGCCTTCACAGACCCATATTTCCTACTTGCACGTGAGTACATATCTGCTGTCGAGACATTATATGTAATTCTATTACCAGAACTGAGAGGGGAGTCCACTAGATACATACTACTGGCTAAGAAATGTCTTTCAATTCTTCAAAAGATAGATAAAATATTAGGACCACTACCGGGATCGGTAAGAGAGAATATCTTCAAACTCATGGAAGAGTATTATGAAAAAGGTAGACCCCCCGAATACTTTGATGAAATCGAGAAGAAATATGGAGAAGAGGTTTGTGATCTAATAGAAGAGTATATCAGAGCGGAAGAGAAAAGGTATAAAATATTGGACTATCTCCCAGAGAAATATAAGGAGTTGGTAAGTGGTTATGAAGACTACCCTGGCTTATTCGTATTCTACTTCCTAGATGCAGCACTAGAAGAAATGCTCGATAGACTAAACCAAGCCGGTCTACTGATCCAAGGTAGGACTGTCTCTATAGGTGTCCCACATGTTCTTAGCGGAACTGATAAAGAAGGCCTACAAGTATAATGGGATAATAACAGCATACATCTATGGAGAATTCGGGTATGGTAAGACTAGTTACGCATTATGGGTAGCTCATGAGGTCTACGGATCCTGGGAAAAAGCACTAGATCATCTCTACTTCAAACCACAAGAAGTCATTAGAGCGATTGGTGAGGCTATAAGGACCGGGAGCCGAATCCCAGTAATCATCATGGATGATGCTGGCCTCTGGTTGGACAGACTAACTTGGTATGAGAGGGATAAGGTAATGTTCATGCAACTCTTCAATTTAATAAGATCTGTTGCTGCTGGAGTGCTATTCACTACACCAAGTCAGGAACTTCCAAATCAAATATTGAACAAATGTTTCTTTAGGATAAAGATTGAAATCGCAAACCCAGAAAAGGAGCCAACTGAGATAATTGAACAAGTAGAGAAATTAGCCAAGAGTTATAACCTATATCCCCAGGTCTCCAAGGCCATAGGGTATAGGTTAAAAACCCTACCGAATTTCTTCAAGTTAGTGAAGAAGACTTTTTATGACTACTTCCCCACATACTATCCTATATATAATGAATATACAAAAAGACGAAGAGAGGCGCTTGGATACTACTTTAGGAAACTCTTCGATGTTATTATGACCGTAGAGGAGGAGAGAGAAGAAGGATTTCAGTTCATAAAGAAGGGTATAGAGGGAGAATTCACTTTCATAAAAAGGGCCTTAATGAGGGGTACTCCAAAAGCGAAAATTGTGAGAGAGTTAATGAAGTGGGGAATACCGAGAGCTACGGCCTACTACCATATAAAGAAAGTAGAAGAGGCCATGAAAACCAAGTGAGAATTATGAGGAGAGAAGTCATTATCGAGCTAAGGGGAGAGAAGTACTTAGTTATCTGTAGGGAAGAGAAAACTTTCGTATTTAGAAAGGGCGAGGAAGGGGAAATAATAGAATTTACTTTGAACTACCTAAGGGAGAAAGCTGAAAAATAGATATTTTTCTACCCTCTCTATCCATTTTTAAATGAACAATTCCTCTTCTTTTATTATATGTAATTATAAGGGCAAATTTTCCACGCCATACTTTAGGTGGGATAATTGAAAATTCGATAATTTGGAGGATCCGGAGAGCTTGAAAAATTGATCGATGAGCTGATTTTTTGTTCCAAAAGGGAGCCCTTTAGCCAATAGCCTTATAAGGGCCCATTTTGATAATATCTTATTGGAAAAAGGGGATTGAGATTTTGAAACCAGCATACGCATACATCAGGGTAAGCCTAAGTGAAGAGAAACCAGAAAACCAGGAAATGGCCATAGAGAAATGGGCTAGAGAGAACAATTACACAATAGTAAAGTGGTTTAAGGATATTGGAATTAGTGGCGCTATCCCTCCCTGGGAGAGGCCAGGATTTAAGCAGCTGCTAGAGACGGTTAGGAATGATCCAAAACCAGTATTGATATATGAGCTATCCAGGATAGGGAGGACTTTTTATGAAACTTTAAGAGGTCTCCAGGAACTAGAGTTAATGAACTCTCCAGTCATACCAGTTAGTCCTAAAGAGAGCTTTCTACAAAACCTAGATTATCAGGTACGTAAGCTAATACTAGCCGTACTAGTATGGGCAGCTGAAAGAGAAAGAGAATTGCTGAGACAGAGGACTATTGAGGGAATGCTCAGAGCGAAAGCTGAGGGGAAACACATAGGAAGGCCTAGGAAGGTAATAGACTGGAGGAAGTTTAAAGAGTACCGAAAGAAGGGTTTAAGCTTGAGGGATATAGCTAGACTTCTTAACGTTAGTTATTCAACCTTACTTAGGAGAATAAAGGAACGTGAGAGGGGAAGAGGATAGTGATAGATTCTTATTATAGATACTTCCCTACAAAACTATAGGGATCAATAAATATGAGATATGAGCTGTAGCGTTTGGTTATTGAGGACTTGATCATCAAAACTCTCAATTTTTGAGTTGTTTCCCTAGGTGAGAAGAACAATCTCAATAAATCTATTGTAGATCATGCACATATTTTGAACTATTCATTTAGAATAGAAGTCTTATTTTACTCTTTGAGATACTTTCTTTGCTGTTCAAGGCTCTCCTCCTCAAGCTCCTTGAGGGTTATTCGAGCTATCTTCTCACCATGCAGGGATAACCATATCGCGTCGCGTAATGG
>Ga0190310_1000740_pt1 | contig 10621 bp, 11 predicted proteins | sample 48700778_MG_FD_165059 | JGI IMG/M metagenome (GOLD analysis project Ga0190310, IMG submission 165059) | Hydrothermal vent sediment bacterial communities from Southern Trench, Guaymas Basin, Mexico - 4870-07-7-8_MG | ecosystem: Environmental > Aquatic > Marine > Hydrothermal vents > Sediment ... | reverse complement strand
CTAAATCGGATACGCTTATAATCGGTTTTCCAAGCTCGTTAAAGGAAAGAAACCACAACGGCTTTCCGTAAAATGGCTTAACTATCTTAGCGTCCCAAAATTCACATCTCATCCTCCTTCCTTGCTCTTTAAAATACCTACACGAATAGCAGTACCTAGATAGCCAAATTATGTTTCTCCTCGGACGGTATTGTTTAAGAGCCTCTTCCTGTACTTTCTTGCTCTCCCTTCTCGCTATCTCTAAGAGCTTAGCTCTACCCTCTGCAGTATTTAAGTAAAAGTCCAAGTTTCTGGTTATTTCTTCGATCCATGATTCCTTCTCTTCCTGCTCGCTCAACAAACGCCTCCTAGAATATTTTTTAGTATTTAATATTAAAGCGTTTTGGATTTAACCGTTCGTTTTAAGAAGGTGTATAACATCGATAACTTCAATATCTGCAGGTAAGGGCCACATGAGCAGTACTTCGTACGATAATCTCAACCTCCCTTTAGTTCCTCCTAAAAGCAGGTCTAAAATGGAGGGCTTTGGCTTCTCAACTACGTAATAAGGCGTGTCTAGAGGCAGTCCGGCTAACTTCCTAGTTACGTTTAAGGCGTACTCAAAGGTACCTATATCATCAACTAGACCAACGCTTTTAGCCTGTACTCCGGTAAAGGGTTTACCGCTAAACACTTCATAATAATTTAACTTAGCTCCTCTATGTTCAATAACCTTAGCTTGAAATCGATGGTATACGCTATCTATAATAGATTGGAGGACCTCGATTTCCTTACTCGTCATGTTTCTATAAGGGCTCCCTATATCTTTAAACTCGTTAGATTTGAAAATATATGCTTTAATTCCAAGTTTTTTGAATAAGCCCTCGAAGTTCACTACAACGTTAACGGCTCCGATGCTTCCCGTCAACACGGAAGGGTTCGCGATTATCTCCTTAGCAGGTAAAGCTATATAATAACCTCCAGATGCGCCATACTCGGTTAAATAAGCTACGACGGTTTTCTTCTTAGCTAGGTTTTCTATCATTTGATAAATTTCCTCGGAAGCAGCGGCGCTTCCTCCAGGGCTATTTATCTTAAGCAGAACCGCTTTGGTAGTTGGATCATCTTCTACCTGTTTCACCATTTTACTAACTCCATCTGGCGTAAGCGTTTCTCCCCATAAAGTTAAAGGAGATTCTGAATAGGCGATAATACCCGATAAATCTAGCACCGCTACCCTATTCTCAGCTATTGGTACTTGTGTTACACTAAATGGGGAGCTAACGTAAAAGGCGAATATTAAACCAACGATTAATATCAACGCGATAACGATCTTCTTATATCTCATTCACTCCACCTTAACCTCTGTGTATTTATTAACTTTAACTCGTAGGTCGAGGAAGCCTATCATAGCGAAGATGGAAGCAATTACGTACAGAATAGCGCCTAGTAAGATGGAGATTAAAGGGAGGAAAATAGAAGCTAAAGCCATTTTTTCCAAAACCAAGCTCTTTAAAAGATCCCCTATAGCCGGTATAAAAGATGCAAAACCTAAGATCATTAACGACAGGGCGCTTGACTTCGTCCATGCAGACCATTTCAGAAACCTTTCGTTAAACGCTCCGCTAGCATGAGATAAAGCAATAATCTCCAATAGCGTAAATAAGGTAATCAGAAAGAGCGAAATAACGGCTAGCCAAAGCATCGACGTCTCTGTGAAGCCGAGCACTTTAACGCTAGCTTCTTTGACGTTTTCTATAAAAGCCCTCATCTCTTTGAAGACGTAACCGTTAATAGCGAACGTGATCACCGCTATAGCGCCAAAGATCTTATATCCTCTTTGTTTAGATTCATCTCCAAGCAAATACCAAGCGAGACCGACGAAGAATAAACTAATCAACCATAGAAATACTCCTAAGTTTAAGTTCTCTTGCACGCCTTTCACGATCATTCCAATTAAAACTATAGATGCTATAGGTAAGCCGTAACCTATAGCTCCTAAAGCCTTCCATTCGATTCCCATGTCTTCAAATGTTTAGGGACACCATCTATTTAAGACCTATGTAGAGGTTAAACGAAGGTGATCATAAATAGAAGTTATGCTCATAGAAGGGTAGAAATGGTGAAGACCGTAGTAGTGAACGTAGATCCTATAAATCCAGATATATCGGCTATAGATGAAGTAGCTAAGGGCATTAGAGAGGGGAAAATAGCCGCTTTCCCTACCGAAACCGTGTACGGATTAGGAGCGGATACGTTTAACGTGGACGCCGTAAGGAGGATCTTTGAGGCGAAGGGAAGGCCTTTAGATAACCCGTTAATCGTACACATTTATCATAAGAAACAGCTGAACTCGATCGCAAGAGAAGTACCTGAGATAGCTAAGGTTTTAATCGAAAAGTTTTGGCCAGGCCCATTAACCCTAATCCTCCCTAAGAAGCCTTTAGTTCCAGATGAGGTAACCGCGGGTTTGCCAACGGTAGCTGTAAGGATGCCCGCTCATCCAGTTGCTCTATTGTTAATTGAAAGGTCGTCAACTCCTATAGCTGCTCCTAGCGCGAACTTATCAGGAAGGCCTAGCCCTACGGACGCCTCTCATGTAATCAAGGATTTACTTGATAGAGTCGACTATATTGTAAGCGCTGGCAAAACCCCCTTTGGCGTCGAGTCAACGATACTCGATTTAACTAAAGATAAGCCAACAATATTGAGACCCGGTCCTATTACGGTAGAAGATCTATTAACCGTATTAGAAGAAGTAGAGATAAGCGAGGCAGCTAAAGCCGAAAGGCCTTACAAAGGAATTGCCGAGGCTCCGGGGATGAAGTATAGGCATTATTCTCCAGAAGCTCCGCTTATCTTAATTGAGGGAGAGAACGCAGTCGATAGAGCGAAATCGATAGCGGTAAAGTACCTTAGGGAGGGCAGAAAAGTGGGAATTTTAACCTGTGATGAAAACGTTAGTAAATATCCTGAAAACTGCTACAGGATATCCCTAGGAAGCCTCAGTAGGCCGTACACTATAGCTCATAACTTATTTGCATCTTTAAGGAAGTTCGATGAAGCAAGGGTAGATGTAATAATAGCGGAGGGCCTTCCCTCAAAAGGGATCTTCTTCGCTGTAAACAATAGATTAAGGAAAGCGTCATCCGAAGTTATAGGAGATTGATCTCGAAGATTTTCGCTTATTTTTGACAAAAAAGCAAGAAAACCAAATAAAAACAAAAAATAAGCAAAATTTACGGTTTTTATAAAAATTAAATCGTTTTACGAGGAATAAAATCGATTTTCGCTTCACTTTTCGCTCTATTTTTAATTTAGAGCAGAAAAGTTTTTCTTTTACTTTTTCAAATAGGAAGGGGGATGTCAAGCAACTTCTTCCTCGGCAAACACCTGATATGTGAGGTATACGAGGTAGATCCGGAGCTACTGAAAGACGAAGACTTCTTAAGAGACGTCTTGCTTGAAGCCGCAAAAGCTACGGGTTCGACTATCCTAGGAGATTTCTTCTATAAGTTCGGTGGAGGAGAGGGAGTTACTGGATTAATAGCTATCGCCGAATCGCATCTTTCAATTCATACGTGGCCAGAACACGGCTATGCCGCCATAGATATATTTACCTGCGGAAGCCACGTAGATCCTTGGAAAGGGCTGGAGGTAATCAAGAGGAGGTTGAGGCCCAGAAAGGTTCAAACGAACGAAATGGGTAGGGGCTTAATTGAGGAGGAACAAAGAGTTGTATGACTCAAAGCCTAGCACTCACTGGATAATTGAGTGGCAAAGCCCCTACTCAGCATCAATGTTCGGCATTAAAAGGATTTTATTTAGTGGGAGAACGAAGTATCAGGAAGTTATCGTAGCTGAGTTAAGGGAATACGGCATTTCTCTTATTTTAGATGGAAAAATACAAAGTAGCGAGAGAGACGAATTTATATATCATGAAATGCTCGTTCACCCAGCTTTAGTAACTCATCCAAATCCTGAAAGGGTTTTATTAATTGGAGGAGGTGAGGGAGCGACCTTAAGGGAGATATTGAAACACAATACGGTTAAGGAGGTCGTAATGGTGGATATAGATGAGGAAGTAGTTGATATTTGTAAGAAATACTTGGAAAGCTTTCACCGAGGCAGCTTTAATGATCCTAGAGCTAAGTTGATAATAGGTGATGGTAGAGAATTCTTGAAAAGGGAAGAGGGGGGATGGGACGTAATAGTACTAGATGTCACAGATCCTATAGAGGAAGGTCCATCTAAACTGCTGTATACCAAGGAATTTTATGAGATAGCTAATAGTAAGCTCAAGGAAGACGGTATCCTGGTTACTCAATCAACAAGTCTTACGCAAAATATGGATACCTTTGCTACTATTTTTAGAACTTTGGGAAAGGTCTTCCCTATAGTGAGAGCTACGAGTGCCTTTGTTCCGGCTTATACAGCCGATTGGTCCTTTACCATTGCTTCTAAAGAGCACGATCCACAAGTCGTAAGGAGCGAAGAAGCCGAGAGAAGGGTAAATGAGAGAGGGATAGGGGATTTAAAGTATTACGATCCCTCTTTCCATCCATATTACTTCCATTTACCCAAATTCGTACGTGAGTATATAAACAAGAGCGATAAAATTGCTTTAGATAAAGCCCCCGCCTTTATTTACTGAATAATCTTACAATTCCTATAAACTAGGCTTTAATCTAAGCCTTACTTTAATGCAATGACTAGGAACATAAGAGGTCAAGTATACCTTTTTAGAGGCTTCATATACTTTAAGTCCCATTTTATAAAGGCATTCAGGATCTATCTCTAACACTACAACATTTTCGCTTTTCCTACGTCCTACTTCAATAGCATCTTCAATTGAAGTTGTAAGGTGGACGAAGTTCCTCTTCATAGGCTTTAACCCCTTCTCCATTATAGATGAAAGGTTTTCAAAAGCCGTTCCGTGATAGAGCTTTCCCCTATAGGAAACCTCCTTAAATTCAATATCTACTTTATACGTATGTCCATACCTCGCCCTAATCCTATTACCTCTTACCTCAAACCTCCCCTTAGGATCTAAAAGGGCTATAGCTTCAACTATCTCTTCATTTACCCATGAGTAAAGGTGGCTATGAGGCCATCTACTCCTTAAGAACGCAACTAACTCTCCCATATCGATCCATCCCTCCCTGCTTACCTTAAGCTCTAGTTGAGGAGCTAAATGCCTTAATATAGCGGATAGAGTCTTACTTAACATAACCCTTCTCTTTCTATCAACTACTAGATCGGCTTTAACGTTACAATGAATACTATCTTCCGTATATCTTCCGCATTTTCTACATCTATACACGTCCCTCATTTTTAGTTTAAGCCATGAGGACGGAGTATAAGATCTTTTGTACTTCCATATCTATGATTATCAAAGGATACTTGGGAAAAGCTCTTTTTAAAGGAAACGTTTATCAAAACCTCATGTTCAAGTAGGAATCGTTAGTAATGAAGATCGTATGTGAGTTAGTCCCCAGTACTAAGTTAGAACTTCTCAATAGCCTCGTTAGGGAGTTAACGGAGTGTACCGATGTATTCGATATCCCCGATTCTCCTCTTGGAAGGCCATATCCTAATTCCCTAACCGTAGCCACGTACCTTAAACTTATCACAAACAAGGAAGTCTTCAGCCATATAAGGCTAAAGGATGTAAACCTAAACGCCCTTATATCGTTAGTTAAATCCGCCATCCTCTTCAAGATGGACGCTGTCGTACTGTTACAGGGCGATAATCCAACAATCGGGCCCTCGGTAAGTTTTACGTCTACCGAACAAGCCGTCGAAGTCTTAAAAAGGGAGTTGAAAGGGGAAGAACTTCCCAAAATAGGGGCTTTGTTAAGCTTAAGGTATCCTAAGGAAAGGATCTTACAAAGATTGAGATCAGGTGCAGATCTCTTTTTAGTATTGCGTCTATCGAACCCATCAGATATAGAAGATATATCTAAGGAAGCCAAGAAGTTGGGAATCGAGCTTTACCCCTATGTATTGGTAAAGACCGTTAAAAGCAAGAGGATATTAAGTTCGCTAAGCGGACAATATTCCGTTGAGCTAAACAATCTAGAGAGCTTAATTGAGAACCTAAGGGATCTAGTTAACGGCGTGATTATTTCATGTCCAGGAGATCATAAAGGGTTGGTTGAAGCCGTTAAAATCGCGAAATCGGTAGTTTAATAATAAAGGTAAAATATTACCGTAGGACTTGTCCTCTAGATTGAAGATATTATGTACTAAGTGCAAAGAGAGAGAAGCGGTTGCCTACTTACCTTACTCAAATCAAAAGCTATGCGTCCAATGCTTTAACACCTTTTTCGAAAATAGAGTTAAGAGAACCGTAGAGAAATACCGTATGTTCGAGGAGGACGATGAAGTAGGCGTAGCTATCTCTGGAGGTAAAGATAGCGCGAGCTTAATCTACGCTCTCAGATCTATCTATCCAAGGCTTAAGTTGAAGGCCTTTTACGTAAACTTAGGGATAGAAGGGTATTCGGATCACTGCGAAGAAAAAGCCAAAAGGGTAGCTGAAATGGTCGACGCTGAGTTCGTAGTATACGATTTAAGGGAGGAAGATGGAGTAAGCATCGACCTCTTTAAACATACGAACTACAAAAATAAGATATGTTCTCCATGTGGGGTAATAAAGCGCAGGTTATTCGACGTTTTAGCTAAAAAAGCCAATGTAAAGATATTAGCAACAGGTCATAACCTAGATGATATCGTAAGTATTTATTTATCCGGTTTCTTCTCAGGAGACTTTACGTACATAGCTAGGTTAAAACCCGTTCAACCTCCTCTCATGAACGGATTTCCTAAGAAGATAAAGCCTTTAATTCGAACCCCGGAAATGGATACGGCCGTTTACGCTATGTACAACAAATTGCCTATAAGAGAGGTCGAATGTCCTCACGCTAAGGGAAACGTGGAGATGAAGTATAAATCCCTTATATACTATATGGAGAAGAGAGATCCTAGGTTTAAGTTTACGGTACTATCCCTATTCTTGAAGAGGTTTATACCTTTAATAGAGGATAAGGTCGAGGAAAGACCTCTCATAAACTGCAAAAGCTGCGGCCTTCCATCTAGTATGGAGATATGTGGATATTGTAAAAGGATTAACTTACTTAGGGATGTAAAAAGAAAGCTAGGTTTAACTTAACGCTTCCTCATACCATCTCCCTCTCCAACTTTTCTCTTATTCTCTTCTAACTAAAGCCTTTCCTAGCTAATTCAGCTATTTTTACGGCATACTTTTCTTCATTATAGCCAGCGAGAATGAACTAGCGAACTCCTTGGGTTCGGCTCCTCTTTTTTGCGCTCATAATACTCGTTATCAAAACGCTTCCATGAAGTAAGAGCGGCCTTTCCTCAATAACCTTCTCAATTACCCTTCGATTAGGCACGTCTTTCCCTAAATCTATTACATCGTATCCGTTTACCTTAAGAAAGGTTACAACTAAGTTCTTTCCTAGATCGTATATATCTCCTTCAGCAACGAAATATTTGGCCCTATCTATAAAGCCATCTCTTCCTCACACTTCCTGGCCTCCTCCACCATTACCCTAACGTTCTCCGTAGGTGTAAGAGGAGATAGGGAACATCCAGGAGCGATTATATCAATTCCTCCCTCAATAGCTTTTCGAACCGCCTTCCTTACCTCATTGACGTCTTTTTGAAGGAGAACAGTAATCGGGCTTACATTCCCTACTAACTTCACCTCTTCTCTAGCAAGCTCTTTCGCCTTTATCAAATCGGTTTTAGCGTCTAAGCTTATGGCCTTAGGCCTTATTTCTACCATTTGAGGTAGAATCAGGGTAGCATTTCCACATACGTGAAGTATTATGGGTGCATCGATGCTCTCTATTATCTCCTTTAGTCGAGGAGCTACGTGTTTTTCAAAGAACTTAGGGTTCAACATTTCAGGAGAAGCCGCCATCTCCTCTATCGTAACTATGTCCGCACCACATTTCACTTGATGTTTCGCATACTGAATTAGTAGAGGAGTGATCTTCGATAAAGCCGTTGTAACGTAATCTACGTTTCTAACCGTCCACTTCAAAAACCTTTCAATACCGAACGCTTGAACTGCTGCGGAAAACGGACCAACCATGCCCGAGATTATAGGGGCTCTATCTCCCACTTCCTTCCTAAGCGTTTCTATAGCGCTCAGTACCGCGGGAACCCTCCCCTTATCTATTATTTCGCTAGGAAACTTGAACTCTCTAGGGCTCTCATTTATCGGAGTTTCTACCTCTGGAAATTCGTGCTTCCCGCCCATCTTAACCTTTGCGCCGAGAGCTTCGGCCTCAACGATTTGATCGAAGGGGACCCTCACCGACTCGAAGCCTAAAATAGTATGACCGGCTAAAGCTAGCTTAGCCATCTTATTTGAATTCATATGTGCTTCTGGCCAAAATACGCCTATCTTTTCCATAACTTCAACGGTTCCCGTTTGATTTACGCATATTACGGGGATTTCCCTCTTCTTGCCGTACAGAGCTCCTAAGACCCTTTCCCTATGTCTCACCTTCAAGTTCACACCTCGTAATTATCCGGAATGGATTCCTTTACATCCTCCTTAACTTTAGGTAGGGTTAGCTGATAAATCTATCTTGATCGTCTGAAAGTTTAGATAATTCATCTGAATTTAAACTCCTTAGCTCTAAATCGTTTAGCCTTAAGTACCTATCGTTAACCGCTTCCCTTATCAGCTTTAAAGCCGTTAAAGTGCGCTTCTCGCTCTTAGGTAATAGCTTTCGTTATTTCCCTACCATAGCTCTTTCTAACCTCTAAGCCATATCTGGAGATAGTACGAAGACTCGAAGATCTCTTTCTGTACTCTAAGTACTTCCTCTCCCCAACTAGGATTTTAAAGTCACTTGAGCAACGAGCTCAGTTCCAAGCTGAGTAGCTGGTGAGCCTAAATTTACAGCCCCTCCATGACATTTTAGTAATCCTTTCGTGGTATCTCCTTAAGCTCTTTTAAAGACCTCTCAGAACCTAGTCTTGGAGCGTACTTTACTTCCGGTATTACCAACCCCTTTTACTATCGCTAAATCAAATTCGTATCTCAAAGGATGTTTAGATATTCCGAAAATAGCTCATTAGGACTTGGGAACATCATTTATTGTAAAGCTTAAACATTAATTCTGCAACATATAGGAATGCGTTTAATAGGTATATCTCAACTCCACAATTAAGCTAAATTTTTATTTAAGGACATCTGGAGATGAATTTGGCGGATGATGATAGGCCGATGTAATGAAAAGTGATTTAAGCGTCGCATTCTGACGCTTCCGGAATAAAGGTTATATTTATCGCTTTATCAGCTATTCATCGTAATGTTTAGCAGGGGAAGAGAAGTGACTTGTCCTAAATGCGGATTCAAGTTCGATATAAGCTACGGTAGAACGTTTGCATGCTACGGATGTAACTACTCCGTTTTAGGAGATTGTGGATATGTAAAATGTCCAAACTGTGGCCATGAATTCCCATCTACATAACCACCCAAAGCTTAATTCCAAGGCTCATGGTTAAGGTAATTAACACGCTAAAAACCCCTCCTATTAGTAAAGCGAGGATAGCCTTCTTCTTCCTTATGCCGAAAACGTAAGCCGCTAAACTGCCCGTCCATATTCCTGTTCCTGGAAGAGGTAGGGCAACGAAGGCTATTAGTCCTATAAGCCCCCATCCTAGATATGGCTCCGCTTTCTTCCTAACTTTACTAACGTATTTCAAGTATGTGTTTGCGACTTTTCTTAAACGAGTTCTTTCTAGCTTAAACATTAAGGAATCTACCATAGGTAAGGCGATCGGTAAAGTAACCGAAAGAAGGACGATTCCTAAAATGGAAGGCAGGAGAGCTTCTACGATAGAGCAACCTTCTGCAATTCCGACGATTACCGCGTACCTTCCTTCAAAGGAGGGAACTAAGGATAGTAGGAATACGTAAATGTACTTATTTAAATCCATTATGCACGTTATTGCTTCCGCTACTAATAATATTTACATCGGAGTTATTGATATATTTCACACGATTTTACAAAATCGATTAATAGCCTGTTCTTAACGATACATAACTTAGGTTTGAAAACGAAGCCGTACCTTCTAGTTAAGGATAAAACTTCTCCCGGTTCTGCCACTCCTCCCAGATCTATCATTACCACATCTACTCTTCCATTTAAATGATCGTTAATTAGCTTCTTAACCTCGTTTACCTCTGTAGCGTCCCTCACCTCAGTTACAACATTAGTAAAGTCCTTCAACCTTTCCCTAGCTCTACTAACCTCTAAAGCGCTCTTATCTACAGCAACTACCTTCTCGGCTATCTCAGCTACGATCTTAGTAGTTTTACCGAAAGCGCACCCTATTTCGAGAACGCGATCTTTTCCTTTGATTAGAGCCCTCGCTGCCTTTCTGTACCTCTTTACATCGCTCGTTAAAATTACGCGAACTGCCATCTTCCTCCTTGACTTACCAGCTTTTAAAGTTAAGAAAGCAAGTTCGTAATGCGGGCAACTTGCCTATTCCTCCTTTGTATCACCATTAAATCCTTAACGACCGTTTGCAGGGAGAAGCGGAGAGCTTGGAATTTAGGATCTTTTACATCGCTTAATATTTTAATGTA
>Ga0190310_1000739_pt1 | contig 10624 bp, 9 predicted proteins | sample 48700778_MG_FD_165059 | JGI IMG/M metagenome (GOLD analysis project Ga0190310, IMG submission 165059) | Hydrothermal vent sediment bacterial communities from Southern Trench, Guaymas Basin, Mexico - 4870-07-7-8_MG | ecosystem: Environmental > Aquatic > Marine > Hydrothermal vents > Sediment ... | reverse complement strand
GGAGAAGTATGAAATAATTGTAAGAGAGACAATTATGTGTGGAACTAGAGAGGGATTTGAATTTCTCATCTTTAATAGGTAAAAGATTATCTCCATTGAATTATGTTAAATCTTAGCATGATTATAGAGGATGTTATTGCTAAGCTTTGGCATGATTAAGCTGTCATTTACATATTTCTTATAGAAGTAAATTATGCCATACAATGTCGAGGATTAATATTACCCAATCTTGTTATATCGTAGCATAATTATGGCAGGTTTGACTACGTTATATATTTATAACTTAATTTTATAATTTTAATATAATGTATTTGTCGAATAAAACATTATTAGATTTGTGATTTGTTAGAATAAGAATTCAAATTTATATCTTGCTGTTATACTTAGCGATGGACTTACAACAACACTTGTGTCTAATAAATCAGCTAATATTAGAAAGTATAGTTCATAATAATCCACGTCCGCCTCATAAAATGCTAATCCAACCTCAGTAATCGTTACATCATCACTACCATAATTACTAGCTGTTCTTGATATATAAAGTATCCCTCTATCATCCGCTATCTCCCAAGTGATTCCCGTGTCTGCATAATCTAATTGATTAGCTCCCGTCCCATGCGTTATTAATGCTCCTAAGAAATAATCGTTTATGGTTTTACTTGCAGTTCCATAACCGAACAGTATGCCATATTCAGTATTACCCGCCGGTGCTGTTACCTTAAAAATCGGTCTATAATAATCACTCAAATTTGGATAAGCTCTATCAGTTCCACCAGTATCTCTGAGTGTAACCGCCTTAGACCTACAATCGTCATACATCAATCCATATAACGCTTTTGTCCAATTAGCTACAAAGCTTTTAACGGGTTGTCTGTGCTTATATATTAATTCCTTATCCTCACCCCTCAATTCGATTTCTAACCATCCTCTCACTAAGATATTGTCAATATATTTCCACATCGGCATCTTATATCACCTTTGAACTCTTCTCCAACCATTCTAATGTTGGCACTACATACTGGACATTTAATGTATATTCCCTTACGCTTTTCAGTTTTATACTCTACCACGAACTTTTTTCTCAATAACTTCCTCAGTTTTTCATCTATTTCTCTCAATTTTTCTTCTAATTCAATTCTTGCTCTCCTCAAAGTTTCAATCTCTTTATCTAATACTTCATCTTTGACTTCTTTCGTTATCGGTATTCTAACATCAATATCTACAACCTCATAACCAACTTTTATTTTTCTCATGACACAAACACCACTCTAAGAACTTCAACTTGTTGTTACCTCTAAACTTACCGTTGTTTTTGGTGCTAAGGGAATATCTGGCTCTTTTGGTGCGTATATTTCCAGAGAGGGTTTCATTTCTGGAACTGGTTTCTCCACTATTTTTTCTTTTGGCAAATCCTGAAGTAAATCGGCTATCTCCTTCAGAACATCAACTATATCATTGTGATGGTCAGCAAAAACCATATCTCCATAATATACCTTTGGTAAAGCGTTCACATCAGATTTTATCTTATTTATCCTTTCTTCTACATCACTACTCACACCACCCACCTCTTCGACAATTCTATCTACTTCATCCATTATCTTAAGCAGTATTTCTTTCTTTCTATTGAAGTCTTCGGGTTGGATTAACTCATGCGGTTTTCTCTTCTCAATCGTTACACCTAATATCGTTACGCTTACCATACCTTTACCTCTTATAGTTATAACTTATCCAGTTGTTCAGTCTGTCAATCTTATTTTCAATTCTGTCCAATCTCTTCTCTATAAAAGATAACCTGTCTTCGTGGTTCTGAAGCTTCTTTATTGTGCTTGTGTAGAATTTGAAGACAGCAGTTGTTATTACAATTCCTACTCCAGCCAACTCTATTGTAAGAGCTATCGTAGCATCCATGCTATCACCTGTATTAAACATTAATATATTCACTAATATAATTTACGGAATCTAATATCATATCCCAAAGCCAATCCGGAACTGGATTCTTCTTGGATTTATCCAAGATGTGTAGAACTCCTCTATCCACTTTGAAAGGTAGTTTGTTCAACTTTACTACTGGATTCGACACGAATTCGTCAAAGTTTAAAACAACTACATTATCCATCTTTTCAACAACCTTCTTAGTTGCCATTATGTTGAATACGAGCTTATCTAGGTTATTCCTTACTATATCCTTATTTATCCTTAGATATTTCTTGAGGTTATCGTAAACTAAATCACAGTAGAAGGAGATTGCTCCCTTCTTTCCACTCAGAATGTCTTTAGCCTTTTTTGGATTTGACAAGGTAAATCTGTCGAAGTGGTCTGCTACTATGTATTCAATTTTCCTGTTGAGATGTAAAATCCAGCAGTTATACCATTCCCTGAGCTTATCCAGAAATAGATGGAGTTGGTTTGATTTTATAACAACGGGTTGTTTACAATCGTGTAAGGGTTGGAGTAAGTATCTTACTGCACCTTCAGAAGTCATTATACCCCATTGCTCTTTGTTGTCATCGAATACTACGAAGTGTCTTCTTATGAATTCGTGTCTGACTTCTCTTGGCAATCTACAGTAGTCTTCAAATATGTTCCAGCCATGTAAAACACTTGGTTTGAAGCATCCGTTAGCCAAAACGTGGTCTATTATCTCGTGTTGCGTAGGTTCACTTAACACTATATGATTCGGATTGCTGAGCTTGTATAATCTCTGCATTAATGTAGTTCCACTTCTGTAATATCCGTTTATTATACCGACTATCATAATATCACCTTTACATTAGATTTTAAAACCATAGTTGGTAAATATTGTCTTTTTGTATAAGTCTAACCACTCCTTTTCATAGGGAGCTTTATTAACCAATATCGAGGTAAATTCTAAAATACTCATACCCCACCACCATCTATGAGATAAACCGTAATACCAAGGTTTACCTTCTTTGACATTTTTAATAATAACTTCGTAGAAGGTGTGATGACTTATCAACATACCTACTACTAAATCAGACATTTTTCCAGCAAAATCGTATTTCTCGGTTTCAATCCACTCTTTTGGAACGTAAATCCAATGAGCATAGTTGTAGTTGAAGGGATAATAGCCTTTAGTTATGAGCTTTTTCATTATCTCCAAATGGATTTTGGGTTTATCTCCATGCCAATATTCACCATGCTCTATTATGAAAACTGGTTTATGTTCCTCTATTAACTTTATACTACCTTCAACAACCTTTAGCTCTGCACCTTCAACATCTATCTTTATTACATCTGCTTTATCGATTAAGTTATCCAATAAATCCATTTCAACTTCTACTGCATCTTTAATCCCAAATGCATCCATATGGCTGTGTGCTCCTTTTAAAGCCAATTTAGTTTTACCTTTAGTGTTTGAAACTGCCTTTTCTATTATCTCTACATTATCGCATTTGTTTAGCTCTATGTTTTTCCTTAAGAATTCTAGATTTTTAGGATTTGGTTCTACTGCTATTACCTTCCCATAGTATTTACTCATAGGAATTGTATATTTCCCTGTGCAAGCTCCTATATCCACGAAAATCTTATCCCTATTGCTTATCATTACGCAAAATCCAAGAACATGAGACTCGTTTTCTCTTATAGGCTCTTTGCTTGCTGGATAGTTTTCATCGACAAACCATTTCAAATCTCCATCCTCAACAATCTCTCCCATAACCAACCCCCCTATTAAACTTTTATAAAATCATATTCGCTTAATATTTTAACGATTTTATCTACAATTCTTCTCCAACTGTATTCCTTCCAGATTCTTTTCATGTTTCTCCTTGCTATTCTTTTGTATTTGCTTAGATTGTCCGCAACTTTAAGAATTGTTTTCGCAAGCTCTTCAACATCGATTTCCCATCCCCTTCCTATGTGGATTGGGTTATCCGGTAGAACTACTGGTCTGTTTTTCGTAACTCTGACTGGAATGGTATATTCGATGTAATCTAAGAAGCAACCAGCTTTTGGGACTATTGTTGGAACTCCTCTTGCTAAAGATTCTAATCCTTGATGCTCGAACCCCCCACCACGAGAAGCAAGAACTGTAATGTCTGATAGGTCATAAAGTTGTCTGTAAGCATCTAATTCAAGATAGCTACCTATTTCTATACACCTTAGTTGTCTTAACAAGGGAAGATAAGGGTCTAATCCTTCAAGCCTCTTTGCCAGAATTATGATGTTTGGATTCTCCTTTTGGACAATAGACATCGCTTTTGCGAATAAATCTGCCCCTTTTCTCTCACCTGAGTGAACCAACTGAAACAATACGAAAACAAAATTATTTTTCTCCTTCATCTCCTTAAGCTTAGCCAAATCAAGATGAGTGATTTTCCTGTTGTTGGTTATAAACTCATCTGGAATTCCATGAGGTACTACATGAATTGGCTTATATACTCCGCTTTTCTCATAGACTTCCTTTGCAAAGTTAGAGGGAACTACTACTGCTTCAACTTTATTAGCCAATTCAACAGCTTTTTCAGAAATTCTGTCGCTATCTGCCGTATCGAAGGCTATAATCCCGAAACCTTTATTGAGGCATTGGTTGAGCCTACTAATTTTAATATTAGCTTCCTTACTTACACCTTCAAAAAACGGATAGAAGAGGGGATGAACTATTAGCTTACGATTATATCCCCAAGCTGTAGGGTCAAAGGTATCTACATCAACCTCTATTATCTTTACATTGTTCTGTAGTGATTCTTTTAGATATCTGATGTGCTGTCTGCTTATAAACTGAAAGCTAACCTTATTGCGTATGGGGTAGAGGTAATAGATTGTATTCATATTCTGTTTTAAGACAAAAGGGTATTTTAAAATTAGGGTTTAAGCTTCAGGTATGTTGTATATGATTACAGTTATTGTTACAGTTGGAGCTACCTTTACGTTTATTTCATCATCCTTTACAACCGTAAAGTCAAACTCATACCAGCTATCTTTAGTTAGTGGATTTCCAGCATTTAATAGACCTAAGATTTCGGTTGGAACTCCAGACGGTTTATGCTTTAGATAACTGTAGAAGTCCGCATCTCCTATTATCTTAACCCTAATTCTTCCTGAATCCTGAACTATGAGATTTGGTGAGAATACATCTGCCATTGCTGGAGCGTAGTAATCAACCTGATATCCAAGTATCTTTGGCTTGACTGGAATTCCCAAGTTTAGAAGTGCATCTCTAACCGCTTGTTCAATCTGAGACTTGGCATAATCGTAGAATGAAGCTATATGAACTGGGTCTTCATCTTTTAGAACTCTCTTACCCTGTAACCTCAGGTCTTCAGAGAAGTTTCCTCTCTTCGCATTAACTTCTTCTGCATTTACAACATCTGTCTGTATGTTGTGTATAAGCATCGAACCAGTTTTAATGTATGAGAAGTAACCGTAAACAGAATAAACTTGCTTAAGCCTTAAATTGACAATTCCTAAGTTGTAGAAAGCATCTTTATCTGGAATTAGGTGTGAATGGATATATCCAGCATAATCTACAGCACCACTCTTTTCTATGTTTTTCAAGTATTCAACTAAATCATCATACCAATCTTCCATTATTACATCTCCAGCTTCCAATCTCAACCTTTCCCTTAACTCGTCAAGGTAAGGCATGACTAATCACCACCACTAACTTTTAGCCTGTTCTCTCAACTTCCTAAGCTTAGCTCTCTGAACTATTAGCTCCTTTTCTATGTCATCTATGACAATCCAATCAACACCGTATTTTTTGACTTCTCCATTTAAAGTTCTTACTTTATCAATCTCCTCTCTCAGAGTTTCCTCATCTATTACATCGTAAACGTATAGGTAAACCAATTCCGTTACTATTCTACCTATCTCCTCATTGAGGTTTCTTGCCAAGGTGTATGCTGGATATAGCTTAACTTCCTCTTCCGGATAGCCAAACATCTCTGCCTTCTCCTTCAGCTTTTCTAAGTCAATTGGGACATATTCAGCCATACTTACAAGCTTATCCGGACTCCAGACTGAAGTTCTGACGTATTTCTCAATCATAGCATCGATTAGAGCTTTATCTACAATGTATTTAGATAGCTCTTTCTTAGCCTCTTCAAGTGTTATCGCTCCTCTTCTCAACCTGTTTAGAATTGCATCTATGGCTAACTTGGCTGTAGCTTGAGATTTTTCAAAATCTGCAAATTCGGTTAGAATTTGAATTTCTCTTGGTGATTTTCCTAAGTTCTTTAGATTGGTTTGTAACAGTTCTTTATCTATATAACCGTCTATGTAAGCATCTATTACACTTCTAATCATCTTTGCTCTCTCATCCTTTAGAGGTCTTACCTTAAACACCTGTAGTATTATGGGAATCTCATCCTCTGGAACTCCCATCCATTCTAACTTTCTTTTAACAAAACTCTCTGGAATATCAATGTATTCTGCATAGCTTAGCAAAGTTGAAACCGAAAGAGTGTAAATCTTAACTGACTTCTCAATTAAAGCTTCTGCCAAATCTTCAGTTAATCCAAGCTTAATCAATTCTTCCTTAGCCTTCTTTGGGTCAATTACCCCTCTTTTAACTTTATGGAGAATTCCATCAGCTAATGTTTTCTTGTAGAAACCCTCATACATCAGCTTTGCAACTTCAACGAATACTTGTTTTTCTTCTGGAGTTAGCTTCGCATTAGCTGTAATTTCCTCTATTACTTTGTTGAATTCCTCTTCGCTCATATATCCTTCGCTAAATCTGTATAGAATTCTGTAGAGCATGTATCTATACCAGTATCTTATCCTTTCCACAGTTCTTACCCTTCTGAGTGATTCTGCTACTGGTTCATATAATTTATAATAACCTTCATCTAGTGCAAGATTTGGTAGCTTTAGAGCTTGAGCTATTGCTTTTACCTCTTCCTTCAAACTTTCAGTCATTCCATCAAACGGAATTATGTTCTCAGTTACCCCTCTTAGCAAATCTCTGAAGTAGTCCCTCAGAATGTCTAAAGCTCTGTCGTATTTTGCTCTCAATGCAAGTAGTTTTACTTCACCTTCCAAGAACCTAACTGGAACTTTCTTACCTAAGATTTTTACATCGGTTAAATGGCTCAATGTTTTGCTTAAGCCATCCAATGGCATAAACCCTTCCTTAAATGCGTTGATAACTCCTGTTCTCGCATAGGTTCTTTCCTCAGCAAGAGCGTTCATACATTCTGCAATAGTTATCGGTTCAATCCATCTCGGATGCATCCCCCTAGATGTTACGATTAAGAATAGTGCTTTCTCATCGAAGTAATCACTCTTGGTTAAATCGGCTATCTCCTTTGGAATTGGAACTTTCCATTTATACATCCATCTAGCATCAATTCTCATCGGTATATCTGCCATTAAATCTAAGTAGATTAAGTTGTCTGCTGTCCAATTATCTAACCATGCGAATGGAGCATAATCATGCCATTTAGCGTAGTGTCTTAAAACATCTTGAATTATCTTATTTAGCTTATCCGCAACATCTTCACTTGCAAATCTGGTTAAACCATACACACCTTGAAGCTGAACTGGTGAATATACTCTTTCAGCACCTAAATCTTCTTCTTTTGTTGGCTTTACACTTACCCATGTCTGCTTAGCTACTGTTCTACATGAGAATTCCCATAAATCAGACATGCTTGGGTATTTATAGTGTAGTAGGTAGTAGAACTTGGCTATATCTTCATAATATCCTTTCATAGACATTGCTGTTTTGAAGCTCTTGAAGGCAAGCTCTGGTTTTCCCGGAACTGTGAACAGGTCGTGAATCATCATCCTTGCAATATCAGATGGGGTCGGTAATTCGTACAGTAAGCTAATTGGAATCTTTCTCTCATTACCGAATCTATCAACAATGGTAACGAACCAACCTTCTTCAGTTACAGGGGTCGTAAGCCATGATACTACCTCATCGTTATAACCGTATAATGCAAGGTATCTTCTCATGGTTTCCAAATGTTGTTCGAATTTCTCCCTTATAGGCATGTGTCTCCTTGTTATGTCTCTGAGTTCAGCTAAGGATGGAAGTTCAACTGGTATAACGTTTCTCCATGTTGCACTTGCCAAACGCATCATTGGCTGTGATGCCCATATCGTCATTCCGTAAATAATTCCTCTTCTGTATTCATCTGCATATTTTTGCATTTCATCGGCTATTTTTCTGAGTGGATATCCTAAGTTAAAAGTCATTGTATATTCGAAACCACCACCACCACCGCCACTTGCACCAGCACCTACACCAACTGGCTCTCCCTTAGCTTCCCCCCTTCCTCTTACTCTTATGGTGAATTCCTTTCGATATGTGTTGAAAATACCAGCCAATTTTCTGAGAGTTATTTGCAATCCTCTTGCAAGGTATTCTGAGCCAATAAATGTTACCATTGTAATTCCTAACAACTCAAAAGTTTCAACTATTTGTCCTCTCCCCTCTCCACTTGTTATCCTCTTTATCAAACCCATTACCGCTTTCTCAACTGGTTCTGCTACATTTTTATATACTGTTTCGAATGTTTTTTCAATTATACCTGATAAGAATTTACCTACTTGCTCCCACAGTGATTTTGATGCATCTATCATCCCTGTAAGTGTATTCCAGAAACCAGATACAACCCCTTTTGCAATACTGGATAAGAAAGATGTAGTTGCGTTAAATATGTTTGTAGTTATGCCTTTAACTACATTAACTACTGTGTTTGCCAATCCACCTAAGAATTCTGTTACTTTTGTAACAAACCACGATATAGCTCCAGATATCGCATTCCAAACATCTTTGAAGAATGTCGAAATAGAACCTATTGGGTCTGCTACAAAACCTTCCCATCTCTTAACGAGTTCTTCCCATACTCCTTTGAAGAAATCGGTAACTGGTTTGAATGCTTCGCTTAAAGGTTTAGTTACATGCTCGTTAAACCAATCCTGTAAAGGCTTAATTGCATTCTCGTAAATGTAACTGCCTAAGTTCTGGATGTGCTCTGGAATCTTACTGACCCAATCCACAAAACCTTCCCATCCCTTAGTTATCCAATCCACAGCATTAGAGAACCAATCCTGCATTGTAGTTATAGCGTTCTTGAGCCAATCTGGTAAATGCTCCCATATCCACTTACCCAATCCACTAAAAGCATCTGCTAACGGCTTTACCACGTTTTCATTGAACCAACCCAATGGGTCTTTTGCTATATTGCCGAAGAAGTCTGCTATGGATTTGAAATAGTTGGGAATGTTAGTTATAAAATCTACGAACTTCTGTCTAATCTGGTCGAAGAATTGTTGTATTCCTACTAGAGGATTGACAAATCCCTGAAATGCCTTGCTGATTTCAGCCATCTTTAATGGTATGTCTTTTAATTTGTCAAAGAATGGTTTAATATGTTCATTCCATAAATTCTCAAAGAAGCTTTTTATAGGCATTACAACATGCTCTTCAAGAGGTTGAACGATTTTTTGTTGTATAAAATCCCATATCAATGATGGTAGCTGTGGAATCTTACCTACTTGCTCTCTTATCCAGTTAATGGCTGTTATAACCGGTGAAAACATCGATTGCAGAGTTTGGGAAAATCCCTGAAACGATGTTGTTATCTGAGTAATTATGCTTTGGAGGAATGTTTGAATGTTTGTAAATATATTTTGAATTGTGGTTGATATATTCGTAGCTACATTTTGTATGTTTTGAATGACATTTTGAATCATACTCTGAACTTGAGTCAATACATTACCGAGTTGGCTTAAGAACGTTTGAAATCCACTCGATATGGTTTGAGAAATACTTTGCAATGTAGAGGTTATGCTAGTTGCAATTTGGCTAAGAGTTTGAGACACGTTTTGAATAGTGTTTTGTATGGCTGTCGAAATGTTTTGCATGGTGCTTGTAATTGTTTGAACTATGCTTTGCATCGTTTGGGATATGCTTGTAAGAACGGATTGTATCTGACTGAATATGTTTTGAAGAGTGGTCTGTATGGTTGTAGAAATGTTTTGCAAAGCACCTAGAATGGATTGGGATATACTCTGAATGGATTGAGTTATACTTGTGAGGGTTGATTGGATTTGACTAGATATGTTTTGAATGAAACTGGTTACAGTTTTTTGGAAATTAGACAATACATTTTGAACAGAGCTTATTACACCTTGAACAGTTGAGATTATCGAGTGTCCTATTGATGAGATGGTTGATGTTATTGTACTTACAGCACCACTTATAGATGACAGAATAGATGAACCTATGCTCTGCAAAGAAGAATATATACTTTGAACGAGTGATTGAACTCCACCAATTGCCGATTTAATTGCACTTTCAACACCACTTATAGCACTTTTTATTGCAGATTCGACACCACTTATAGCTCCTTTTATAGAACTCTCTATCGAGTATAGGGTACTTCTTATAGCCGATTCTAGAGATGATGCTACAGACTCAAAGAAATTCATTACTGTTGAGGCTAACTGTCCGAGAGGGTCTGTTATTCCACCGTACTCAATGTAGAATTCTTCTATGTCGCTTAAGCTGAATTCCTCTAATGTTTTCTCTACATCGAAAGCCTGAACGATTATCTGAGGATTGATATTGAATTCTTCAACTTCAGTTACCATTTATACCACCTTATTATGTTATTAGGCTTTCAGTTTTTAAATAATATTCCAACTC
>Ga0190310_1000738_pt1 | contig 10635 bp, 18 predicted proteins | sample 48700778_MG_FD_165059 | JGI IMG/M metagenome (GOLD analysis project Ga0190310, IMG submission 165059) | Hydrothermal vent sediment bacterial communities from Southern Trench, Guaymas Basin, Mexico - 4870-07-7-8_MG | ecosystem: Environmental > Aquatic > Marine > Hydrothermal vents > Sediment ... | reverse complement strand
CCTGATTCCTCAGCAAAGTCAATCTTCGCCCCAGAACCACCATATAATGTACCCTTCCAATAAATGTTCCTCCAATAGTAACTGTTACTGCCCAAATCGTAAGCGTTATCTGACATCGGAACAACATTATGACCAGCCTGAACACCATCTAACGTATTTAAAACAAACAAATCGCTACCATTGAAAGTAAACCTCAACTTTGCGTTAGGTGTTGTATCCACCATATTCATAACTACATCTACTTTGTAATCACGAGAAGCAGAACCATCCCAATATGCCCCGTGAAAACAAATATATGGTGGACTTGCTAACGTGTTAGTTTCATCTACACTTACTCCTGGCCAAAAGCTAAATGCTGATGATGTAAAAGTAAACTGAGCATTACTATCTCCAGCATTTGGATGTACCGTTAAACCTTTCCCTCCAAACCCACCTCCTAATATCGTATAGTGTTCCTCCTCTGTATCCGTATCATAACCCCTCAGTATAACTACAGGATATGGCGATGATGCAACCGACTCCACTATGATACCACTACCAGCACCCGTAACAACATGTATAGGATACTCAGGACTCGTTGTTCCTACACCAATACTGCCATCGATATATGCATTACCTGCAAGCCATAAGTCTTTCCATCGTAACGTGTCCTTTCCTAAGTCATATGTGTTATCGCTATTCGGTCTCAAGTGCCATGTCTTCACTTCATCATTAGCTCCGTTTAGATTCAGAACCTGATGCCAACTGCTTCCATCATAGTAACTAAACACTAAGTAATCTGGTTGTGCAGAATAAGCCGAACCCCTCTTTGCAACTATCCAATAACTCGAAGAACCATCCTCTCTAAATTCTATCTGCGGACTCCCAGGTGCAGAAGAATCAGTTCCATACATCTTAAGCACTCCGCTACCTGCTAAGAACAATCTCTTCCATCTCAAACTCTCATCACCAATATCATAAGCATTATCGCTTGTAGGCTTCAAACTCCCAAAAACACCCACAGATCCACCAGGTTCTGGTCTTATCCTAAGCTCCTTAAGATCACTCCTGTAGAACAACTGCACAGCCGAAGAAACAGTTCCTGCATCAGCAGTTCTCCCATAAATTCTAATAGAAGGACGAGTATCATGCTCATAACCACCAACTGCTATTCCTTGACCAGACATTAACCCACCACTTATGTATATGTTCCTCCACCTTAAACTTGAACCACCAATATCGTATACGTTATCTGTCCAAGGTATAATATCACCACGAACCTTAAGCCACTCATCAATTGCATTATAGTATAACATCTGCTGACCAGATGTTGAGTCTGGAGCAAATTTTCTTACTTCAAAAACTGCTACATCTGTTCCTCCTCTAGCATATATTGCTACGCCATACTGCCCACTCAATGTCCTAACATACTGACCAGCCTCTTTATCATAATAGACTCCATATCCAAATATTGCATGCCCCGCAGTCTCACTTATTATTACCCTATTTGAAAAGTTTGCTATACCACCTAAATAGATGTTCCTCCAATGATAACTCTCATTACCCAAATCGTAATTACCATCAGCATTCGGCACAAGACTGCTGTCAAACGTGATCAGACTGCTAACCCTATTCGTTATCTTGCTGAAGTCAATACTTGCTACTTGCAACTCGCCACTGCTGACCGTGAACTCAGAACCCAGCGTGGAGAATGGCTTGTCTGGAATGTTATCCCAGAACGGTGAGGAGAAGAAGTCCGTTATGTCAGACCTCGAATGAGTATGCGACGCTGGTGCGAAATCCGACGCATGGTAGCCATCGAGCTCATCGGCATTTAGATTAGTCCAGACACCTGACGGGAGGCGTATGTTCGAGTAGTCAACAGTACCAACGAACTCTGAAGCGTATGCTTTCCCAGAGAGGTATATATCTCTCCACCTCAGGGTATCCTTACCTATATCATAGGTGTTATCCTCTAATGGCTCTATCTTTCCAGACTTGATCCTAGAGAACCCAAACTCTGGCATCTACCACTACACCTCGTAAAGGACATAGATATTTGCAGTAACACCAGGAGGGACTCTCACATACACGGCAGAGAGGTCAGAGACAGTTAACTCACACACTTCACCAGGTGATAGAGGATATTCCTGTGAAGAGCTATCACCAATGTACACGTCACCACTGTCATTAACATCCCTCTTCAGGACTGCCCTCCTCGATGGAACGGGGTCACTGAACAGCGGGGACACGAAGTCGACTGAACCACTAGAGTTGTCAAAACTCACATGGCGTGAGTACACCGCAGTAGGCTGTTTGAGAGACACAACAATGTCGCCAAGTTCATCAACCCTGAATATGTAACCTATTAAGTCTATAGTCATTGTATCAATGTAACCGTCGCCTCCATACGCAGTCCGACATAAGCACTCTTATCTGGCACAACAAGCGTCATTGAAGCATCACTCCAAGTACTGGAGACAGGGAGACCAAGCTCCTCCCTTGAGTTCTCCCTACCGTTCTTCTTGTACCAGACCACAATGAGCTTAAGGGAAGAGACATTATCGTCCTCCTTATGCGAAAAGGAGAACATCATTGTCTGACCAGGAGACACAGGCAGTAACGGCGTCTCAACATAGCCCGTATTACCCGCTGGTATTAAAACGTCTAAGAAGGCAGTCTCCCCATCTGTAGAAATTGAATAAGAACAATTACTAACAGTCAGGTTAGTACTCCCCCTCATGAAGTCCTCAGAGTAAATCCTCACCCTCGCAAGGGAAGTAACACTCTCAATGAGCGTCCTTACAAACGATGCAAACTTCTCATAGTCGAGGAAGACACGATAGTCTATAGTCATTTTACACACCACATCACTGAACGACTATCTTCCACGTTATCTGTATAGCATCACCCGCATCCCAGTCCATAGGGATTGGCTTCGAGAACGTCTGCCTCGCGAGCATGTCACCACCAGTAGAAGCGTTGAACACACCAGCCTCCACAATGTCAGAAGTACCAGAGAGACCATCAGCGGATGAGAACGTCGCAACGAGGACAAGGGTATCATTCGTCACATTTGTCGTCTCCCTTGATGCGGAGGCGGACTTCCTCGCCACCTCACTACCGAGAGACGTATCACTAGCACTCGGCGGTGCTGAAGAAGAGCCTATCGCAATGTAGTTGAACGGCGAGGTCACAAGACCACCAATGAGACCAGCAACGTCAGCCTTACCCACATTTGTTATCACATTGTGCTTACGCTCACGGTATTTCACATTACCATTACCGTCATACGCGACAACTTCGAGCTCACCGTGGAGCACTATGGTCTCAAACCACTTACAGAGCCTCGACAACGCGTCCATTATTCCCCAAAACATCAGCATCACCTCTTAAAAATAATATTAGAATGAGTCTATAAAAAGACTTCCCTACAGACAAAGGACACTAGAAGAGACTTAGCACGGCGTCTACTCTCCTCTTCACCTTCTTATCAAGAGAACGAGACTTCTTAATGTATATGTCAGAGACCAACTCAACACCTAAGAACTCAGAGAGCTTTGAAAGCACGAGGTCATTGATAGCGTCCTCATACCTGACTATAAATACCCTATTACAATACCTCGCCAGCGTGGGAATAACATACTGGTAAGTCACCATGTAGTTGACCACAACACGGTCAATAATATTGCTCCAGTCGATCCCTGACAAGACCCTTGGAGGAATCCTCTGCATTATCCTCTTAAAGTAACGTAAGTTATCAAATGCATCTCCATCACCAGTACGCCTGTAGACATTATAGTGCGACTGGACAACATCGTATATCCTCCTCAGGACGAGGACTACCTTGACATCAGGAAAATACCTCATTATATCGCCAAGGATGAACCCCCAGCGGTTTACCTTTATCACATCTGCACACGAGTCCAAGAACTCGACATACCTCTTAAGCTCTGAAGTGAACACCTGAGGACACGGGTCACAGACCCACAGCTCCTTAAGCCTCTTCCTCTCCTCAGGAGAAAGTTCCGAGTAACACTCAAACGGCTTAAAACCACCTGGCTGGTGCGGGTCGACAAAGGTGAACCTCTCAAGCATACTGGAGAGCCTAGTATGGTCTGGCTCATAGAGGACTACCTTCTCCTTCATGTTGCTCCTCAAAAGCCTGTAGAAATACGTTGTGCCCGTCCTGAAGTAACCGTATATGATTATCACTCCCCGTCACCTTCAGACCACACGTAATCGTCCTCATCGAGCAGTGTCAGCCACGTACTACACCCTACGAATGTGTCAACTGCTACAGTGAACACCTCCCCTTCCTTTTCAAGCCTCAAATAAATAACACCAAAGTCAGAGACCTTAGCATCAACTATCCTCGCTCCCACTATCTCCTTCGGGTCTATCACCACGCCTATCATTGCCATCAAGCCTCTCGTACTCGATTATAATGTGCACATAATACCTCGGCAACCTACAGATACCATCCTCATCGCGGTACTTACACTCAGCATTATCACACTCCTTACCGTACATGTCACAGCACGACGCTGGAACAGCCTCTGGGAAGAAATCAGTAATGCAAATAGAAGTCCCGTCAGACTTCCCCTCCTTGATGAGGTAGAGGAAGTCCTCCTCGTAATCCCTTACAGGGATAGCAATACCACGCAAGATCACCACGTTCTTCTTCATACGACCACCCCCGTCAGCTAAAGGACTCAATAAACTTACGGTACACCTCCCTCTCCTCACGCGCCGACTCTAAGAACTCCTTAAGCCCATACCCTTCCAGAGTACGCTCAACTGCCTCCTTGATACAATCAAAGTTCTTAATAAACTTAAACACTATGTCCCTGTAATCCTCTGGATAAGAGTATATAAACTCAAATTGAATACCGTTCACAAAAATATGACCCTTATCAAACGTCACAGTAAGGTCATTACACGTGACACTGAACCCAGCACTGTCTGGCTTAAGCGTATGGAACACCCTGAGCACTGTGCGTAGCCACACATACATCTTACTAACAACTACATCCAGATCATCAAAATACTTAAGTGCTTCCTCCAACATCTTCAATCACCTCAAGCCACTTCTTCACAACAATATCCCATGTGGCATTCCTCCTTATCCACGCAAGGAGGTTATCAACATGCTTCTTCCTAAGCTTAGGGTCATCATAATAAATTCTTAACGCCTCAGCAATATCATCTGGATGCGGGACAGCCTGCTTCGCCGACGTCAGGTTGTTCCAGAACCACGCCCTCGGAGGGACTAAAATACCACGGTCTTCACCGATCACCTCTGCCATACCAGAGAAGTCTGTCGAAATAGTCGGCGTACCACACGCACCAGCCTCAAGTATCGGGAGCTCAAACGCACCTCCCATCACCGTCAACAACTGTACATCAGCCCTCGAATACACAGCCATAAGCGACCTCTCACCTACATACCCCCACCTGCCCTTGAAGTAAACCCTTCCCCTCAGGTCAACATCATACAGCTTCTGTACCTGTGAGACGACCTCTGGTAGGTCATACCCGAAACTCCTCGGCTCTGGGTACGGATCAGCGTGGATGTAATAGTACGCGTCAGCACCCGTCTCCTTGAGGAACTTAGCAAATCCCTCAATCATCCATGGTATCGCCTCCCTATAGCCTAAGTTGGCAACAACCGAGACAACGACAAACTCAGCATCCTCTGGGAGACCGATCACCTCATTAGTTTTGACAGGTTTCCACTTGTCAAGATCAATCCCGTGGTAAATATTCTCAAACAACTTCTCCTCTGGAACACCATCGCGTACCATCTGATCCCTCGCCCAACGCGTTATCGGGACACCATAGACATTCTTACGCGAGAGCACCTTCACCGTAGGGATCGGCGTGGGGACATGATCCATTATGACCCACCAGATGAACGGCTTATGAATCCTGTCCAAATACTTTGTACTCTCAAGCATCCACACATCAAAGTGTGCAATTATCAGGTCATAGTTGTCCTGATCATCAGGCAACAACGGATGTGCGATGCTCCCATCACCACCGACGATCAACACATTCCTCCCACCATACTTCCCATCAAGGACACCTGGTATCACTGACTTCTGGACACCATAATATGCGTAGACTACGACATCGTGCTCAGAAAGCAACCTGTATACTAATTCTTTTGTGCACACACCGTAACCAGAAGACACGACAGGACTCACTGAATAATATGCAATCCTCATTGTACCACCTCATCCAACCTCGCAGGTACGGGAACATACCTTGAGCGCATGACAACAGTGTTGTCAAGGGATGAAATTATGCCCACACCGTTCTCATAAAGCTTTCTCGAAAGCGAAAAGTATGCCATCATCCACTCAACAGTATCAACGATTGACATCGGGACAACGACATAACAATAGTTCACCTTCGGCCTCTCACGCAGTGCCGTCATTGAAAGCCCTCGGACATCCCTCCCGACAAAGAACCTAAACGTCCTCACAGCATCACCCTTCTGAAACAACGCAAGATAACCGTTCTCAACCCTCTTATACTCCCTCAACTTCATCCCATGGAGCTCCTCGACAATGCTAAATGAGATCATCATCACACACCTCATTATAAAGCCTATGAACCATCACCGCAGTAGGAGAAACACCGACGAGCAACTTCACTCTACCCTTAGAGATCATCAACAGCGAACCACACTTAGGACACTTTACGATCCCTCTGCCTTTTACCTGTGCCATGCAGACGGGACACCTCATGAAACTCCACCCTCTCATAGATATACCCACAAACGGGACAGACAAACACACCATCAGACTCCCTCAAAAGCGAGCCACACACGGGGCATATCATCCCTACCACCTACCATTACTAATTGTCAAACATAAATTTAAACCTTTCGTTATTCGAGGTCATAACAATGACCAGTCTTAAGATCGCACAGTCTCAGACCATCGAGGACATACCTCTTACCACAGAGGTCACACTCAACAACCAACTTCCCCTTACGCACATCCTTGAGAAATAGAAAACCACTACCACACGAAGGACAGTATATCACTCTACCACCTCCCGATACCTGCCAACAGCGCGTACAACCGTCGCGATGACATTATGCGGTATCACCTGAACCATCCCCTTGAAAGTCCATGATATAGAAGAAATTGCAACAACATACAGATGCCTCTCACCGATTGTCACATCAAAGGCGGATATGCCCTCAATCTGGTACGCATACTGTGAGATATCAGAATAATTATACTCAACAGCATCATAGTCACTAATTATCCTAATAGAAAACCTCTCAGTATCCATCAAAATAGAAAGCGTGTCCAACTTACCCTCAACAGACGAATCAAAAAGCGTATACACGGAAGAAATCCTCTTCTCTGTGACATTTATAAACTTCGTCGTATAGGCCTTCTGCACAGGAGACGGCTGTACTTCAACAACACGCTCAACAACTTTCTCAGGCTTGACGAGGGCCTCCTCCGCAAGGACGATTTTCATTGGATCGATCATGCTATGTACCTCTCTATGAACGCCTTTATCCTCCCGTTCTCATCCCTTTCGAACTCCACGTAGTGAGTAATATTAGTAAGTCTCCATATCAAGAACACAAGGACAATCAGGACTCCAAGACCAAGTATCAAGTACAGCCCGTCCTTGTCCATGTGCATCACCTCAATATCGCCCTGAGAGAACTAATAAACTCGCCTGGGTCTTCGATAACAATGATACTCTCACGGTAGTCAATCAACGTAACACTGGAATCATCAGGTGCACGTAGTATCACAGAGTGTGACGGCGCTCTCTCTGAATAGAACGCTATCGGCGGTTGTGGAACAAATGCAACAGTATAAATGTTATTCGCAGTATCATACAGCGTAACACTTGGAAGACCATTAATAGAAACACCACGTGCATACAACTCTTCTGGAGTAAACCTGTATGACATGACATTACCCACTGGGTCATAATATCTTATACTCACCTCAGCCCTCGGATTATCAAGGACAAACACATAGGACAGAGCAAACCCTGGCTCTTCAACCTCTGAAAGAACTTTCATCCTTCCAGCACCTACAGTAACTGGCCCACTGACTTTCGGCACGTGATACCTCCACCCCTTTAGGAAAGGTAATATGTACGGGAACAAGGCTACCACCCTCACTCCTCCTTCTTCTTCCTCTCAGCGACCTTTGCCCTAACCCTCTCTGCACCCTTAACAGCACCTGCCTTCACTGCCCTCCCAGCAACAGCACCGAGCTCAGCTGCCCTACTGAGTATCGGTATCAAGAACCCTGACGCCATTATGAACCCAAACACTACCATCGCGGTAAGGAAAGGATGCTCCCTGACCAGCATGTACACAGCAACACCAAAGACAACAACACCGACAACTTCCATAATTACAGGTATGTACTGAACCCAGTAAGACGCCAATATTGACTCCTTAGGTGATACTGTCATCACTAACCTCTTATCCTTACACTCTATTGAAAGTACCTTTACAGGAATTTTCTCCTCCACCTCTTTCTTTATCCTTTCCATTTCTTCCTCCGTAGGACACCTGTCAACCTCGACAACAACGATATACTCCTTACCAGGATCCATATAGTCATGCTGACTAAGACTTACTACGTACACGTGAACCACCTCCAAATAATATTATTGAAACAACTAATAAAAGGATTATTGCTACCACAAGAAGGAACGAAGTAGAAAGACTAACACCCAATGGAGTTGTAAACCTCTCCTCTGGTGTCAAAAGGACAGCATTATCAACATCGTGGTCAACACACCACACTGCAGTCCTTATCACCGACTCTTCGACAGGACTCCTAGCAGGATACCTCAAAGCCCACTCAACAAACTCCTCAGCATAACTACGCATGTACTCCATAGCCTTCCCGAAGTCATTGTACTTTAAATACCCCTCAAGGAACTTGAGCGATATCTCCTGAACACCCGTCACAAGGCGATACCACAGAGCCTCACTCACACCCCATGGATTTCTCCCCTCACACGCACAGTTGTAATTTTCCGTGTCAACACACCAAGGATAGTAAAAGGCATCAAGGAAACCAAAGTATGCCCTTGCACCCCTCTTAACCGCCTCCTCACCTAACTTCTTTGCAGTAAAACACGAATGAGCGACGATAATCCTATTAGCATACAGGTCAAGGTTCTTCTTTACCGACACCCACTCACTCAAATTTTCAACAGTCTGCACCTCATCAGTACCATGACCTACGACCCATATTATGTCAGGCTTATACACCAACACAGCAACAGTAGCCTCACTAGCACTAGGCCTCCTGACCTCAATCACCTCATGACCCATCGACCTAAATAACTTAGCATACATCCTCGCAACACATGAGGCATACTTGAGCTCCTCGCTTACACCATGCTCACACTCAAGCATCAAAACCCTCATCCCTTACCACCGAAGATCTTCAGTAACCTCTTATACTCACCCTCAACTGCAAGCCTAAAGAACTCATCTGACTCAGGCGTCAAGTCAACCCTACCCTCCTTTGATATCTTCACAATGGAGAAACCCTTCGGCAACATTGAAATTATTTTCTTAGCCCTCTCCTCAGCGACCTTTCTAAACTCACTCAAGTCCAATGAAGTAATTGTATGTGGTGACAACAACCTCTCAAGCTTCCTCTGCAACTCCTCCCCCAGTGCTGTCCCCCTTTCGATCTCGCTGAGTATCTCCTCAGGACTGTACACCTTCCCATCGTGGTAAAGAACGGGCAACTTCCTCTCCATCGGTGGAAGCCCCTCATACCACTTCCTGACAAACTCATAGCTCATGTCACTTCCCTCCCTTAGAAAGCCCTAAAAACAGGAGGAACAATAAGAGGACACCACTCACTACTAAGGCAACAACCTGAACCTTACTGACCCCTTGAGACTCAACAACCTCCTTAAACACATAAGTACAGTACTCACCACGATATGAACACATCACACCATCGGGTTCAGGATAGACACCCTCAAGTTCAAACCACGTCCCAAATCCAGGGTAGTGTGGTGGTACAGAAAATGTCCTCTCAACAATCACACGGCTTCCTTTAACAGCCCTAATGGTAATAGTATTTGAAACTGACATAGTATCATTAAACCTCACATACACACGAACAACCTTTGAACTTGCGTCATATGAGGCACTAGTAATGATATAATACTCATTCATACAATCACCTCCTCGCAAAGAGACCCAAAAGCACTACAGGTACACCCACTGCAAGCACTGCAAGAAGAGCACGTTTTAGAACCTTTTCTTTCTCTTCCTTAGCTAATACTATTCTCCAGACCATTAGCACCCCCTCTCATCAGTAATATTTGTCCTACTAGTACCTGCCCTTACCTTAACATTCATCTCACTCGTCACCCTGAACTCACCAGAGAAAACAGCTGTGTCACTCTCAAACGCACCCTGCTCCTCTGCTACCACCCTACCAGAGATCTCGTCAACAATCGCAACATAATAACCGAATGCACCACCCTCTGGTGCTAGGACAACATAGTATTTGACCTTATCACCATAATTTACCTGTATAGTATCCCCAGGATAATACTTCTTACCACCATACTCAAGATACGCAGTCCTTATCTTAACACGTGATACTGAAGGAGAAATAT
>Ga0190310_1000736_pt1 | contig 10653 bp, 13 predicted proteins | sample 48700778_MG_FD_165059 | JGI IMG/M metagenome (GOLD analysis project Ga0190310, IMG submission 165059) | Hydrothermal vent sediment bacterial communities from Southern Trench, Guaymas Basin, Mexico - 4870-07-7-8_MG | ecosystem: Environmental > Aquatic > Marine > Hydrothermal vents > Sediment ... | reverse complement strand
CCCTCTAAACCTATAATGTTCTTGTTCTATTATAAAAAATTAGTTAATTACTCTTTTAGGTGGTTGCCTGTGCATGGTATTTTCGAAACTACTTGCTTGGGCTTCTCCTTCATCCCTTCTTGGTTCCGCATTTGGTTGGGGGCTTTAAGGGCCTCCACGAAACCACCGGAGCCCCACATCTCCAATCCCACCACATACCCACCAAGCTATTTAAAAGCCACCGTAGCCCCCAAAACACACTAACTATACAAACAAGCGAATAGTCTATTTCTATGTATTCGTTTGGTTTATGAGCTAGTTCTATACTCCCGGGCCTATGATTATTATTGGTGGACACCTTGGATGCAGCAGAAACTCTGAAGCGTCTGTATAGTATGTTACTCCTTTTGGTTCTAGTTCTACGCTAAATACTTCTTTGTATGCTTTCTTAGCTTCTGGAATCAGTGGTGATTCTAGACCTGTTAGTACGTGATCTTTCACTATTTATTACTCCTAATTCTGCAGTGAATTCCTTTAGTTCCCGGCGGAGTAACTGCATGTATAGAAGCCATGTGTTTTAGCATGCCTATGCTGAAATCTCTTAGTTTATCTAGTTTATTTGCTCTTTATTAAAATATTAGTTAACGTTAAGCATGTTCTTTCTGATTTCACATAGTAACTTTAGCATGCTAGCTGTATAGTTACTAAATCAGCATACCTATAAAGGTAGATAGAAGTCAAAGTTCTAATAGAATTTACTATACAATGTTTTTCTCGGATAGATTATTATGGTTTTAAATAACCATGTACTTCATTAATGGAATTAATAGAAAGATGGTTTGCAAGAAAACATTCCTGATTACGTTTCGGTTTCTCCTAAATGCCCATGGTATTAGGGTTCTCTCTAGTATGTGCATTGTTCCGAATAGTGCTAAGCACATTGCTGATAGCAGGAATATTGCTGCAAACGCTATGTTTATGCTTAGCTGTGGAGCTGCTGAGATTACGCGTATGGTGGTCTCACTTTAAAAATATTTGACATTAAAACATTCAACAGTGGGGTTAACATATATCTGCACTGCATTCACTAACTCCAGTACTAGAAACCCGTAATTGACTACATAGCGTATATGATAGAAACTATGTGGGCTCCTCTCTTGAGTACGGTATTCCTAAGGCTGCTGGCGCTTCTTCCCTCCCTATTATTCCTAATAGCGTTATTATTGTTACTATATACGGTAACATTAGCAGAAACTGGTAAGGTATACCTATATTCATTGCTTGTAAATGGTACTGTAGCGCATATGCTGCTCCGAAAAGCCACGCTCCTAGAAGTGCTTTAAATGGGTATCTTTTACTGAAGAAAACTATTGCTAATGCTAACCATCCTCTCCCTGCTGTTACTTCTTCAACCCATGTAAACAGTCTTCCTAAGGTTAAGTAGCTTCCAGCAACCCCCATTAATGCTGCCCCTATTATTGTACATAAATACCTTATAAGGAAAACATTTACTCCTAAAGTATCCGCTACTCTTGGGTTTTCACCTACCGCCCTTATTTTCAACCCTATGGTTGTTTTGAAGAGTATGAAGTGAAGTATTGGCACTAGTAGTAATGTTAGATACACTAGTACGTTATGGTTGAAGAATATTTTCCCTATGAAGGGTATGTTTGAGAGTAAAGGTATTGGCGCTTTCTCAAGCCCAGGAATCATTATTGTTCCGGGGGTTATTCCGAGAACGGTCCTTGAAAGGTATGTGGATAAGCCTATTCCCAGAATCCATATTGCGAGACCCGCTATTACCTGGTTTGCTTTAAGTGTAATGCTGAAGAAAGCTTTTAAAACACCTACTAGTGCGCCTGCTATTAGTGCTATAAGTATTCCGAACCATGGATTCCCAGTTGTTAATGCACCCCAGAATCCGCAGAAAGCACCTATAAGCATTATACCTTCTATGCCAAGATTCATGACTCCTGAACGCTCGGTTAGTACTTCACCAAGTGCTGCTAATAGTATCGGGGTTGAAAATTCCACTGTCGATGCAAGAAGCGATGTAACTAATTCTATGCTCACTCCTTACCCACCCGCTTCTTAAGTATGTAAGGAAATATTCTATCACATGCTATTAGAAATAGCAGGATGAAACTTTCAAGCATGTAGACAATTGTAACGGAAACACCTGCAGTTCTCTGCATAGCATCTGCCCCTACGAAAATTGCTCCTAGAAGAATAGAGGAAAACAGTACACCTAGTGGCTCCAGTTTGCCTAGTAGTGCTGCTACGACCCCGAAGAACCCGTAGCCTGGGGATAAACCTCCCATGAGCCTATGCTGTATACCGCAAACTTCACCCATTCCTGCTAAGCCTGCTAAACCTCCACTTATTAGCATTGTTAAAACTATTGTTCTAGGTATGTTTATCCCCTTACATTTCGCTGCTTCAGGATTCGCTCCCACAATTGTTACTTCATATCCGAATATTGTTCTATGTAAGACTAAGTGAAGAGCTATAGCGCAAAGTACAGCTAAGACTATACCTAAATGTAGTCTTGTTCTCGGAATTAAGACGGGTAAGTAAGCTGTTTCTGCTATCGGTGGACTATAGGTTATTCCTGAAGGATCTCTCCAAGGCCCTTCTACGAGGAAAGATACGAAAAGTATTGCTATGTAATTAAGCATAAGCGTTAGAACTATTTCATTAACTTTGAAATATGCTTTAAGAAGACCTGGGATTAAACCGTAAAGTGCTCCTGCCAGAAAACTTATGATTAGAATTAAAGGTATTTCCACTGCTGGATGCATATATATGCTTAAACCTATCCATGTCGCAGCAACCGCCCCTACATATAATTGTCCTTCCCCTCCAATGTTCCACACGCGGCATTTAAAAGCTATTGTTGCTGCAAGACCTGTTAACATTATTGGAGCAGCCTTAGCCATAGTTTCTCCTATTTCATAGAAACCCCCAAACGCCCCTTGGAGCAGCGAAGCGTAAGCTATTATGGGATTTATGCCTTCAATAACCATTATGAAGGCGCATGTTACGAAGGCCAGTAAAACTGCTAGAATTGAGGGGGCTATGGTGAATAATATTTTTCTTAGATCAACATATGCCAGTGTTAAACACCTTAATGTTTACTTTTTAAGAGCACCTGACATTAGAAGGCCTAGGGTTTCTAAGTCTGCTTCTTTAGCTGAAAGTTCTCCAACAATATTTCCCTCGTACATTACTATTATTCTATCGCTCATTGACAATATTTCGTCTAGGTCCTCAGATATTAAGAGTATACCGCATCCTCTGTCCCGCTGTTCCAATATTTTCTTTCTAACATACTCTGTAGCGCCAATATCCAGTCCTCGTGTCGGCTGCTCAGCTATTAGGAGTTTTGGTTTACGTGATAGTTCACGAGCCAATACTAATCGCTGAATATTTCCTCCCGAAAGGTATTTCACAAGCGTAAATTCGTTCGGTGCTACAATATTGTATTCTTTTATGAGCTTACGGGCAAAGTTTTGAGCATTCTTAAAGCTTATTGTGAGACGTTGTGCTATTGGAGGTTCCTTATGCATACCTACTATCAGGTTTTTTATTATTGGAAGGTCTGGAATTATGCCTCTCATCCTGTTTTCTGGAATGTACGATACCCCAAGTTTCTGTATGAATTCTGGAGATTTGTTGGTTACGTTAATACTGTTGACTATTATTTTCCCTTTAACTACTTTTCTTAACCCAATAATCACCTCCACTAATTCTTTCTGTCCATTACCAGCAACACCTGCTACTCCAACTATTTCTCCTTCGCGAACCCTGAGAGATACGCCTTTAAGTGCTGGAAGTCCTTTATCACCTATGGCGAATACGTTCTCAACAATTAAAACCTCTTTACCAGGCTTCGGTGGTGCTTTAGGTATAGTTAAGAATACTTCTCTACCAACCATCATTCTCGCAAGTTCTCTTTCATTAGTTTGGTCTACTGGTAAGGTTGCTATTTTCTTCCCCCGACGTAGCACAGTTACTCTATCTGCAACAGCAAACACTTCCTTCAGCTTATGAGTTATGAATATTATTGCACGACCTTCACCAGCCATTCTCCGCAACGCCTTAAAAAGTTCAACTGTTTCTGAAGGTGTTAGAACAGATGTTGGTTCATCAAGAATTAAGATTCTAGCATTACGGTAGAGAAGCTTTAGTATTTCTACGCGTTGCTGTTCACCTACAGATAATTGCCATATGTATGCTTTAGGGTCAACTTTTAACCCGTATTTTTTAGAAAGCCCTTCTATTCTACGGTATGCTTCCTTAATGTCTAGTAAAGGTTCCCGCGGGAGTTTTGTTCCTAAAACTATATTCTCTGCAACCGTAAAGTTAGGTATGAGCATGAAGTGTTGATGTACCATACCTATTCCTAAACGTATTGCATCCCTAGGTGAACGTATTTTGACTTTGCATCCCCAAACATATACTTCTCCTTCATCGGGTTTATATAGGCCGTAGAGAATATTCATTAATGTTGTTTTCCCAGCACCGTTTTCTCCAAGCAGTGCATGAACTTCTCCTACACGTACTTCGAAGTCTATACGGTCATTAGCTACTACTCCTGGGAAGCGTTTAACAATGCCTACCATTTTCACAGCTACTTCATGCTCATTTGGTGAACCAGTAGGAGAACTCTTCTCTACCATTCCTTGTTCCTCTAAAACAATAGTCCTTCACTCTCCCTTCTTACTATTAACTATAGGAGTAATAAGCTTGACCCTAAAACTAGAGGCTAGAAAGCATATAAGCTTTGTTTGTAGATTTTTTAATTAGGGGTGATTTTTTGGAGAGAAAAACAGCATTAACGATAGGAGTAATTATTGCAGTTATATTAATTGTTGCTATTGCAGCGGTATTCCTAGCTCCTCCCGCTGCAACGCCAACGAAACGTAAATTTAAGGTTGCCGCTGTTTTTGATACTTTCGTTGGAGAATGTGGGTGGAATGAAGCAGCATACGCAGGGCTAATGGAGGCTAAGGAGAAGTATGGAGACCTAATAGAAATCGCTTATTCAGAGAAAGTTCCTTTAGCGGATTATGAGAGAGTTATGAGGGATTATGCTGAGAAGGGCTATGACCTGGTAATATGTCATGCTACGCCAGCTGGTGAAGCCGTGAAAAGTGTTGCGAAAGACTATCCCAATATATGGTTTGAATGGACCGATGGTTGGGGAGAAATACCGAGTAACGTTGTTGTTATAACTCCATTAGCTCATGAAGCAGCATATCTTGCAGGAATGCTTGCTGGAGCGATAACTAAAACCAACAAGATAGGCGTTGTTGGGGGAATGAATACTCCAAGTACTTATAGAACATACTATGCTTTCACATTGGGCGTAAAGAAAGTTAATCCCAATGCTGAAGTTAAGGTTATTTGGGTTGGCTCTTTCGTAGACATACACGCAGGATACGAGGCTGCTAAAAGCCTAATAGCCGAAGGATGTGATGTTATCTGGGGTAATGGTGACGGGCAAAACGTTGGAGCCAGATTTGCATGTGTTGAAAGTAAGGTATGGTATATTGGAGCGGTATGGGATGAGTGCAAATATGCTCCCGGAGTTTGTGTAGCAAGCGTTCTTTGGGGAATAGATAAGGCGATTTTAGACATCATAGAGAAAGCTATGAAAGGGGAGTTGGAGCCAGGGAAATTCTATGAGTACAGTATGAAGGATGGGGCAATACTTAAGATAAATCCGAAACTTAAATACTTAATTCCAGAAGACATTCTTAAGCTAATCAAGGATACTGAAGAGAAAATACTTAAAGGAGAATTTACAGTACCTAGAAAGGACTTCCCTGAATAAATAACTTTACATTATCTATTTTTCTTTAAAATTCTTCATTTTATTACGATAGTGTTAAGTTTGTTCGTAGACTCTATTATTTTTAGAGGTGAGTAATTGTGTCGAAGGAACTAGTAGACCTAATTGTGAGAGCTAAGTATGTTTTCACCATGAACCCCAATGAAGAAGTAATCGTAAATGGCGCTATTGCTATTAGCAAGGATAGGATAGTTAGTGTAGGAAGAAAAAGCGAAGTAGAAGGAAAGTATAGAGGAGAAAAAACATTAGACTATGGTAGAGCCGCCGTTTTACCGGGTTTCATAGACGCACATACGCATAATGCGCAAACATTACTTCGCGGAGTAATAACAGACTATGAAATCAGTATTCCACCTGTTTGGTTGAGATACCTTATACCCTATGAGTCTCTTCTAAAACCTGAAGACGTGAAGCTCATTGCTACACTAACGCAGTTAAACATGATTGAGCACGGAGTAACAGCGTTTCTCGAAGCTGGAGGCCCCTATCCTGAGAAAATAGCTGAAGCAGTTGCCGAAACGGGAGTTAGAGGGGTAGTTACAATGTCAACTGTAGATATGGGTAATGTTCCCGAAGCTATGAAAATGTCTACGGAGGAAGCTGTTAAGAGAACTATTGGTTTAATAGAGAATTGGCATGGTAAGGCCGACGGGAGGATTAGAGTTTGGTTTTCTCTAAGGCAAATGATCCTTTGTACCCAGGATCTATATTTTAAGTTTAAAGAGCTAGCTAAGAGATATAATGTGGGTATAACAACCCATGTTTCTGAAGCTCATGTGGAAGTAGAGTATTCGTTGGAAAGGTTTAAGAAAAGGCCTATTGAAAGACTTTATGAAATAGGTTTTCTAGGAAGCAACGTTGTCTTGGCTCATGCTGCTTTTCTCACACCTAGGGAAGTAAAGCTAATAGCGGAAACAAAAACAAATGTAGCATACTGTCCCTCCATAGACCACATGCTAATGTCTCCGCCAAGAATACCTGAGATGCTGAGTTTAGGCGTGAACGTCGCTCTAGGGTCTGATGGAGGCTTTAAAACGGGGATCGATATTTTAGGCGAAGCGAGATTAGCATCTATAATTATTAAACAGTACTATGGATTCCCATTTCACGATAGGACGGGTGTTCCTGCAGAAAAATTCTTAGAAATGGCAACTATAAATGGAGCCAAAGCGCTAATGTGGGATAGGGAAATAGGCTCTATTGAGCCGGGGAAAAAAGCTGATATTATAGTCATAGATTTAAGCAGGCCGCATACAACACCAGTAAATGACCCTGCTACTACTCTAATATATTGTGCGAACGCGGGCGACGTAGTAACCACTATAGTTGATGGAAAAATACTTATGGAAAATAAGAGGCACACGTATAGGAAAGTGCATGAAGTAATGGAAAAAGCTCTTAAAAGAACAGAGGAACTTATGGAGGAAATAAGAGGGTCATGGAAGAGGTAAAGTACAAACTTTTTCCTCAAACCCTATATTCTACATTAAGACCACTTATGTCCTGGCGGTCTTATCGATCCACATAGGGCCTGCATTGTTTCACTATTTATGTATACTCTTATTTCACATGTCGGTATGTAAAAGAAAGTATATCCTCTAAGTCTTATTTCCCAAGGTTTACCCTTAAGCATTGGATGTTCAAAACATGTATTCTTAACAATCTCAACAAGCTCTATTCTAACCGTTAAAAGGTACACTCCAGAATCTAAGTGTTTAAATGCGTCTTTAATAGCAGCCTCTACTGCTTGTTTTTCTCTCTCAGTTAAATTAGCAGCGTAGTTTTGAGGCATAATGAGAGGTAAAAACGCCCATAGAATCACTAGGATTACCACAATCGCTATATGCGTTTTCAACTTTGCCTTCATCGTTACTCACCTTACGCACTCTTTTATGTCCCTAATGCACTTTGGCGGCACATACTTCACTACGTAAATTGCTTTTGCTGCCTTAAGAATATTTATTCCGCTGTTTCTAAGACAATTAGCGTCTATGATTAATACTAAAGGTTTTCCTCTACGTCTTCTAGCTACACTACATGCATCACTAATATTTGTTGTTAAATGCACCCAAAGTCTCTTCATAGGCTTGATTCCAGTTTCTAATATTGACTTCAGATTTACGGATACTGTTCCATGGTACAGTAGTGTTACTTTCCTATCTTCACTATAACTTATTTTAACAGAGACAATATGGCCGTATCGCGCCCTAATATCATTGTTCCTTATTTCGAACCTTCCTTTAGGGTCTAACGAGGCTAGAGCTATTATGTGTTCTCTTGTAACCCATTGATATAGTTCTTTATTTCTCCACCTTAACTTAATTGCCTTAACAAGCTTGTCTATGCTTACCCATCCTTCGACATTTAGGGATAGACCTACTTCCTATGGAAAATGCCTTAACAAACCTGAAACAAGCTTGCTAAGCATTTCTCTACGCTTACCATCAATTAATAGCTCTGCTCCTACTCCACAATGCTGCGGAAATTCCACATAACTCCCGCATACAATACATTTATAAATGCTTTTCATCCCCACGACCATATCTACTTCTATAACCGTTTAGTTTAAGGGCGTATACTCCTATAGGTATTTTCGCTATGGTTTCAAGTAGTTCAGCGGATGCTTTAAGAAGACTAAACATTGTAGGGTACGCGTGGATATTTTCCGCCTTTGTAATAGTGTTTCTCTGTATTTCTTCTGCTTCTATTTTAGTTTTGCTTTCTAAAGCATCCTCGACTTCGTGTGCTTTTTGGCGCTTATTTATTTCAAGTATTGTCGTATGGTTCGCAGCTCTGCTTAGGAAGAAATGGCGCGGTATTTTCACTAATAAGAAGGTCTTAGCCTTAACACTAATTTCGGGTTTCTCTTTGGCTATTCATTTCCTTTTATGGATGGAATCTCTCTTCTGGGTTCCAGTTTCCATTAGCACTTCTATTGTTGTTACATATCCTTTATTCATTCTTATCTTTGACTATTTCGTTCTGAAGGAAAAAATAACATACAGGTATTAGGGCTCGTTGGGGGATTTCTAGGTGTTCTTCTTTTTATGCATCCTAAAATATTGGCAGGACATAGTGTTTACGGTGTTTTCTTAGCCCTTGGAGGAGCTTTTACAGCATCTGTGTATTTCATTATTGGAAGAATTGTTAGGAGAAATGTGAGGCTTTTAGAATACGTTGTTCCAACATATTCTTTCGCATCACTAACATTGTTCCTTTTTGCCGTTATTATAGGAGAGAACCTTATTGATTATTCGCCAAGAACTTTCATTTACTTTATTCTGCTAGCTCTCCTCCCTATGATCGGCGGCCATACTATTATGAACTATTTACTTAGATTTCTAAAGGCAAGTATTGTCACGTCTATTGCTTTAGGAGAGCCTGTAGGTGCAAGTTTACTAGCATACTACATATTAGGGCAGGAAATAGGTTGGCCTAGAGTTCTTGCTACGAGTATTGTACTGTTTTCATTAGCACTTGTAATTTCGAGTGGTGCTGAGGAAAGGTATTCTTAATTTACTCTACTACAACCTTAATACCCGGTTACCATGCGTAGCAAGGCTTTCCTGATGCTTTTGCTGTTCATCATCCTCTCTACATTATTAGCATTAATGTTAAGCATTTTCTTGTTCAATATTAGTACTGGAGGGTCTAGGAAAGAAGTAGTTATTGCAGTTTATTTTTACGTATGGTATGGTAGGGGATTAGGGAGTAGGCATTGGAATGATTCATGTGTAAATGTAGTTGTTGATAAACCTATTTTTGGATATTCTTCCATAGATTATGAGGTCATTGAGAAGCAAATTAAATTAATTAAGGATGCTAACATAGATGTACTATTTATTTCATGGCGGGGTCCGGGAAGTTACGAAGACAAAGCCGCTAAGAGAGTGTTTAAAATTATTAGAAAATACGGTATTAGAGAATCTATTATGATTGAACCCTACCTAGGCTCTGATCCTTCATTGTATATCCTTCATTGTATAATGAGAGTTTCTGGATTAAAATGAAGCATATTAGTAGGAACTATATCCAACCTCACAATGACGTATATTTCAAGTTAGAAGGTAAGCTGTTAATCCTAGCTTTTAATCCTATAGGTCAACTCTATAACCCGGAAAGGGATTTTAATGCATATACTTTTAGAATTGTTGGTAAGGTTTGACAGCCATTACATGTACATACTTGGCTGTAGGAAACAAGACTTAAGGTTTAGTGATTTAGGGGAAAAGTATGTTGATCAATGGAGGTACATAGTTAAGAACAGATGTTTAATAAGGATCATAGCTATTTATTCCTGGAATGAATACCATGAAAGATCCGCTATTGAACCGCATTTTGATGTCAGCATTCCTAATCCCTCATATTTCTACGAAATAACTAAGAACTATATTAGCAAAGTAAAGCACTTTGAACAAGATTAAATAGACTAGTTTACCACTTTAAAGAGAGTTCTAATTTTTACCATGTACTATTTGTCAATTAGTTTGGTTCATATATGGTATATGATATAATGGAGTTCCGGGGTCTTGTTGCTGTGAAGCCTTTGGAACTTAGCCGTATAATCTATTCCCCTGGTAAGAAGCTTTTTGGTGTAATAATTAATGCTGCTAATAAATCCAAAGTTTACTCTTCAATAAATCAACTTACTTATTAAATATAGTATCTTACCTACTAGTTTGTTTCTTATATCTGAAGATAGTGTTGCAGAGATAATGTTGGTTCTCAACTTTAGTAATGCTAGGATTTCAGTTGAGAAAAATAGGTAAGGAAATGCTTGGTGTAAAAGGAGTGCATAATGTGGAATGTATAAAACC
>Ga0190310_1000731_pt1 | contig 10695 bp, 11 predicted proteins | sample 48700778_MG_FD_165059 | JGI IMG/M metagenome (GOLD analysis project Ga0190310, IMG submission 165059) | Hydrothermal vent sediment bacterial communities from Southern Trench, Guaymas Basin, Mexico - 4870-07-7-8_MG | ecosystem: Environmental > Aquatic > Marine > Hydrothermal vents > Sediment ... | reverse complement strand
GAGCCTTACCAGTCCCGCTCGCCTTGATCCTAGCTATCCTAGCCATCCCGAGGCCAACCCCGAGAGACTCGGCCGAATACTTGTGGCCAGATCCCTTGAAGGCTCCCTTGGGCTGGAGGGTGTGGGTTTGGAGGTGGATGAAGGCCCTCCAGACCAGATCTTCCCTCTTTGGAGCGTAGAAGGTCTTGGGCAGCTTGACCTCGCCGACCCTACTCCCATCTAATCCTAAGACTCCAGCCAGCCTCTCCCCAGCCCTCGAAGCATTCATCAAGAGCTCGACTAGGATGCTCATCCAGCCCCAAGAATCCGCGTAAAGCCATTATTTAACTAAAGGTTGGCAGACACGATCCGACGGCCATTCAGGTAATAAATGGCCGAGGCCTGGGATGAGCGGCGGAGATCGTTTCGTGGGGTAATGCTACTTGAGGAGCCCGACATAGGTTACTTCGGGAGGCTCCGGGACGGTCTTCGGAGGCTTCGCAGGATATCTCAGGACTATAGGCCTCTTAGGCGGCCCTGGAACCGTTCCCTCCAAGACTATGCACTCGGTCTTGACGACCCCGAAGTGCGGGAACCCTCCCTTGGGCGTGAGCTTGGAGCCATCCTCCTCGATCAGGAGGATCCGCTTATTGAACTCGGTCCTCCTATGATAGCCTAGTTGCCCAGGCCTCGGGACCGTGTACATGACGTAGGGCGGCTTCCACGGCCCGATGGCTCCCACGACCCTCCTACCCTTACGCTTCTTCCTGGGGAGGATCTTCACGCCCCATCGCTTAACCACCCCGGCGAAACCCTTACCCTTCGTCACCCCTATCACGTCTATGAAGTCTCCGGGCTTGAAGACCTCCCCGACCCTGACCTCCCCGCCGAGCCTCGATAAGGCGTATTCCAAGGCCTTCTCAACCGGCCCGCCGACCTTTATCTCAAGTAGGTCTGGGGTCTTCTTCGATAAGCCCGCCAGGGAGGGTCTCGCCATCCCTACGATCCTGACCTCGACCAATCGATCCTTTAGGGACTTAAGCTTCTCAACCCCCTCATCCTCGTTCGGCCTCCAGGTCGGGATCCTCCTCCTGATCAGGTCTGGAAGCTTCTCACTCCAAACCCTCGTAAGCTCCCTCAAACCCCCATCCTCCTCGCCGTATCCAACCACTCCCGCCACGATCATCGGAGGGGTCGCGATGACCGTCCCAACCTTGGCTATTTCAAGCCCCTGGGTCGGGGAGTTCGGAGTCGTGTCGATATAGAAGCTGGTGAGGTGGCCTGCCTTATAGCCTATGAATCCGAGGGGCCTCGGCTCGCCCTCATAGCCGGGCCAAAACTTGACCCTCGGAAGGATCCTACTAGCCCTACCCCTAGGGAGATAAGCCAAGGAGCCGTGCCTAGGTCTAGAGTACTTGACCAACCCCGGTCCCGAATCAAGCAGAATAGCCGAGGATAAATATCTATCCATGCTTGAGACGGCTTATCCGAATCTTTGGCGTGGACCGCATATCGCTTGGTCTATATCCCGGTTTGGTTTTGCCGATGAGCGATGCTAAGCGATCATTGGTGATCCGGAGGATTTTGAGGAGAGTTCCCGAGAAAGTTCTCCCAGCCGGATCTGTCGTGAAGGCTATTAGAGATGAGCGGGAGGGGCGTGGCTCGAATTAATCTCTTATATCCGAGGCTCGGCAATTATAGTTATGGTCGTGAGGATCTCCAGCATAACCAGGGAGATCGTGGATCTGATCTCTAGACGCGACGTGATCGGGTTGGCGACCCATAGACACCTCCCCCATGAGCGGGCCATCTACCTAAAGCACGGGAGATGCGGGTTCGCGGTCGATATACTCGTGGAGGAGGATGGGGGGAGAAAGCTCTACTCAGTTCTCGTCGAGGTCTCGGCGAAGGCGATGAAGAGGAGGGTTAAGTCCTTCATGAAGCTCGGCGGAACCGTCGTCTATCAGCTATCTGAGCGCGCCGAGGACGGCTTCAGGATAAGGAAGAGGAGGAAGGCGAACTATAGGAATGGAGAACATCTCTTCAAGCAGGTCGAGATGGTTAGGGCCGCATTCTACAAGAAGTATAGGGAACTCAAGGCGAGGGAGAAGGTTAAGCCCATGAAGATCGAGGAGGAGATCTTCCACGCGGTCGGGATAGCGGACGACCTACTCCTAGGAGTCTAGATGATAGCGCTCGCCCTGACCTCATCCGAATCGGAGGCAAGATCCGAGGCTCGACGACTCAGAGATAGGCAGAGCCATAGGATTAAGAAGAGGTTGGAAGAACATTCGTTGAGAACCGGTCTAGGCCACATCCACCTAATAGCCGAGGAGGGATCGGTTTTAGCCGATGGGAGAAGACTACTCTGGATCGATCACAACGCCCCCGAGGTCGAAGACCTTCCTCAAATGATCTGGGAGGCGGATTCGATTAAAGATCTTAATCTCATACTCCAAGAGGTCGATGGATTCTACTCCGGGATAAAGGTCTCAGACAACATGATAATCCTCTTCAGAGACCATGTAGGACTCATACCACTAAACCTGAAGCTCATGGACGGCGGATTATCGGCGGCGTCGGAGAGGGTTCCGCTTGGATCCGATGCTAAGCCGATAAGGCCAGGAACGCTCACGATATTCGATGGAAGGAGCTTAAAGACCGTGAGATGGTATATGCCTAGGCGGGTCTCGGTTAGAGATCCGGTGAACTATCTCGCGGAGCAGCTCAAGAACTCGGTTAAAGGCTATGTTCCGGAGAGATGCTCGATCGCGTTCTCGGGCGGGTTGGATAGCTCGATAATAGCTCACCTAGCTCTTCAACTTGGGAAGAAAGCTGAGTTCATAGTGGTTGGGGTCGAGGGATGCGTGGACTTCGAGCAAGCCTCAGAAGCCGCCGACATCCTCGGAATAGATCTCAGAAAGATACCAGTCCGCGGGGATGAGATCCTGAAAACAATTCAGACCTTGATCGAGATACTTCCCCGAAGATCCTTGATGGATCTATCCCTCGCCGCCATCTTCCACATAGTTTCAAGGAATTCTACTACGAAGAACGTCGTCGCGGGTCAGGGAGCGGACGAGCTATTCGGGGGATATTGGAGATATGTTAAGATGTTTAGGGAGATTGGCGATGGGGTGAACGAGTACATTTTAGCGGACTTGGAGAGCCTCTACATCACAAACCTGGAGCGGGATGAGCTGGCCGTGGCCTCGGCGAAATCGACCCTAACGACACCATACCTAGCTAGGAGGATCTATGAGTTCTCAAGGTCTATTGGATTAGAGATGAAATTGAAGGAGATTGATGGCGAGATCGTTAGGAAGTGGATCTTGAGGAAGGTGGCTGAAGCCCTCGGGGTTCCGGGGAAGCTGAGGCTTAGACGTAAGAAGGCGGCTCAATACGGGTCCGGGATATTCAAGGTCGTTAAGAGGCTGTCTGAGGAAGGATTATTAGCCGAGCAATCAACCAATCTCCGATGAATCCGATCATAAAGCTCCATGAATACGTCTCAAGGCTCAAGGCGCTAAAGAGGACTGGATGGGTTCAGAGGGGGGTGAAGGATCCCGAGACCGTCGCGTCGCATTCATATGCGGTCGCCTTGCTCTCGATGATGATAGCGGACCTCAGGGGCTTAGATACCCTGGACGCGGTTAGGATGGCCCTGATCCACGACCTAGCCGAGTCGGCCATGGGAGATCTAACCCCTGAGATGAAGGCTGGGCTGAAGGATCTGGAGGAGAGGGAGAGGAGGTTCTTCGAGGATCTGGTTAAGCTCATGCCTAGAGAGCTCGCCGAAACCTACCTAAATTCTTGGGAGAGATTTTCGAGGGGCGAGGATGAGGTCTCGAGGCTGGTGAGGGAGGTGGATAAGCTTGAGCGAGGGCTTCAGGCGGTGAGGTACCTCAGGGAGGGATACGGAGAGGTTAGGGAGATCTACGAATCGGCCCTAAGCGAGCTCAAGGACCCGGAGCTTAGGAGGGTATTGGAGAGGGCTTTGAGGGAGATTTAACTTAAAGCGGGCCAATCCGCAGAATATTTGGATGCCGTCGACCTCGAGGCTCTCAACCCTCGCGAAGTACCCATTCCTACCGGAGGCCAGGAATTATCTCTCAGAGTACGGGCTGACCCTGGATAGCTTCAGAGATCCGGCGTACTCGAAGATAGTCGAGAGGGCTAGGGGGAGGATAGTGGACGCGATCAGGCTCGGGGAAGCGGTCGATCCATCGAGCATGAGCGAGGATGAGCTGGTCGAGCTCGCCTCGTTTCCCCTAGCGGTAGTCCTGGTGGCGGCGGTCGGGGATAGGTTCCTCGCGAGGAGGTTCGCGCTCGCCGAGGCATCCCTGACGAGCAAGCTATTGTCGGAGGAGGATTCGGACATGATTTTGAGGATCGCTAGAGATGTGTTTGGGATGGATGTGGAGACGGAGGAGGCTCGGGCCATGGGCCACGAATATTCGATGGGTCTAAGGGATTATCTCAAGGGCTCCATGAAGTTCAACGCGCCGAGCTGGAAGCTCGTCAACAGGGTCGTCGTCCGCGGGAGGGTCATGATAACCGTGAATGAGCTGATCAGGCTCCTCAAGGATAGGGTGATGGAACATGTCTTGGAGAACGTGGAGAAGGCCGCGGCCAGACCCCCAAAGCTCCCGGAAAACCTCCGGAGAATAGTCGATGAGGTGAGGTCGATCTTACCGTCGAGGAGATATGAGGAGGAGATGGTCTCCGGCGAGTCATCTCCCGAAGCCTGGCCCCCATGCATGAAGCTCATCTATCAGGGGATAATGAGGGGGGAGAATGTCAGCCACTTCGCGAACTTCGCCCTAGCATCATTCCTCATAAACATAGGGATGAACCTAGACGACATCCTGAAGATATTCTCCCACAGACCGGACTTCGACCAGAGGATCGCGAGGTATCAGATAGAGCATATAGCCGGGTTGAGGGGTAGCAGGACGAGATACACGACCCCGAGCTGCGACACCATGAGGACTAACGGCCTCTGCGTTGAGGATGGAAAGCTATGCGGAGGGGTCAAGAACCCCCTGGCATACTTTAGGAGGAGTTTGAGGAGGTTGAGGAGAGCTGATAAGGATAAGGCTGAGGTGGAGGGAGAACGCGGCTAAGCTCGCCGCCGCCCTATGCGAGGAGCTGATAGAGAGGTTCATAATGCCCGTGATAAAAGACAGCGTGATAATATTGGATGACGGGTTGGCGAGGGATAAGCCATCGATCCACGACATCCTACCCATAGTCGAGGAATCCCTGGCGAAGGCTGATGTATCGTATGATAGGATCTTGGTGAAGGGAGCCGAATTGATAATCGAGGATGGAAAGCCTTCGAAGAGGATGCTGGTTGAGCCCAAGATATTCAGGTGCCCTCACTGCGGATTCATGACGACGAGCGAAGAGGAGTATTGGAATCACCTGAAATGCCATTACGTAGGATTCTAATCAATCTACCTATTAATCAGCCTCCTCCACTGGGTCAGGTTCACTGCCCCATAGATCTCGGCTATAGATGCCTCGGATAAGAACTTCTCCGCATCATCCTCCATCACCTCGACCACGAGCCCCGCGACCGTCCCAAATGGTAAGCCTATACTTCTCGCCGCATTCAAGATGATCGAGGATCCGTCTTGGATCAGCGGCCAATTAACGACTCCAAATAGCTTCCTGTTCTTTTCTATCACCCTCTTCCAGACTCTTAGGAGCTTCCTCAGATTTTCCTCAAACTCGTAGATCGTTGAGTTAGGGCTCTTCGTCGAGATCTGGAGATAATATCCCAAGACCACGGCGGTCGTCAGATCGTACTGGAGTTCCATGAAGCTCGCGAGCTCCTCCTTGCTAATACTCTTCCTAAGCCTCCCCTCGTGATCATCAAGCCTCCTAATGACCTCATCTCTGAGGGTCTCGACCACCTCAAGTAGCTTCAAAACACCTTGTTGCGCGCTCATCGCTTTTGAAAAAAATGAGCATACTCACACTAAAAAACTTTCCCGATTTTTCCGGCCGGAGGCCGACAGAAATCCATCTTTTTGATAAAAACGTCAAACATTTTGTAAAAAAGTGCCCAAATGGATCACGGCCTGCTCATGAGATGCAGCAGTCCTAGGAAGATGAGATCATCTCTTATAGTATCCGAGTAGCTCGGCCTCGCCCACCACATGGCCCTCAATAACCTTCAAGATCTCCTCCCTGGTCGCGCCGGGGGGTAAGTCGATGTAGCAGTCAAGTGCGTAGATTCTGAAATAGTATCTATGCTTTGATCCGGGCGGAGGGCATGGCCCATTATAGCCTATCCTCCCAAAGTTATTCATTCCCTGAAGAATCCCGTTCCCAAGCCTCTCAACCTTCTCGACATTCTCTGGGAGGCTTGTGATCTCGGAGGAGATATTGTACGCTATCCAGTGGGTGAAGACTCCCCCCGGCGCATCGGGATCCTCGACTATTAGGACGAAGCTCTTCGTTCCGGCGGGGAAGCCGCTCCAGCTCAGGGGAGGGGATACGTCAACCCCATCACAAGTATATTTCTTAGGTATTGTTTCTCCGCCCTTGAAAGCGGAACTCGTGAGGACGAACCTCACAGGAGACTTGGTTAATGTGGTCTCGACGCGCTCCAGGCCTGTGGGATAGAGTATGAAGAAAACGGCGACCGCGACGATCGCTATCAGGATCGCGATGACCATGAATTCCTTGGCCTTCATTAACCACACCTGCCCATGAGGGATTGGATCGACTTGATAAGCCTTACCATCTCAAAATCCCTTCAAGGCGAGCTCTATAGTTCTCCTAACTCCCTTCTCGATAGGCTTAGGGAGCCCCATCCCACCGACGTCCAGGAAGCCTCTAACTATCAGAGACTCGGCCTCATCTCTAGATAGCCCGCGGGCCATCAAGTAGTTCAGCTGATCCTCCGCGATCTTACCTATCGCGGCCTCATGGCTTAGCTCGGAGTTCATCCTCCTCGATTCGAGAACTGGTATGGTCGATATCTCAGCACCATCCGATAACATCAAACCCCTACAGCTTAGATGTCCCTTAACATTATCTGCTAATCCGAGAATCCTGCCGCGGGTGGTTATCTTAGCGTCGTCGGCGGCGACCGAGCTTAGGATTATCTCTGCCCTCGATCCAGCTCCCTCGAGTAAGACCTCTCCCCCAAGATCCATCTCCGACCTCCCCCTAAGATAGACGACGTTATTCATGCTCGTCCTCGAAGACGATCCGATCAATCTCGCGGATGGCTGAGACTGGAATGTCCGAAGCTCTCCAAGCATCACGTAATTGCTCACAAACACGCCTCCATCCTCGACCAAGATCCCGGTCCTAGACCTAACATCGAATTCAGGCCCCCACCTATGAACCATGGTGTAGGTTAGCTTAGCACCCTTTCTAACATAGATCTCCGTGACTCCGAGATGCAATCCCCTCGTCACCCTTGGATGTATCGTGCATCCCGTTAAGATGTGGGCCTCGGATCCGGGTTCAGCTATTATGAGGTTGTGGACGGGCTGGATTATTCCCTGGGTGAATAGGAGGAAGCATGCTTGGATCGGTATCAAGATCTTCCTACCCTCAAGGATCCTCATGAAGTATCCTCCCCTAGCATTTAATGCCGCGAAAGCTGTATACTTGTCCTCGCACGGATCCCTGAGCCTCCAGAGGAGGCCACGAACCCAATTGTATCTTTTTAACGCCTCGTCGATCGTCATGAGCTCCAAATCATCCTTAAACTGTCTTTGAACGGATTTGTAGACCGTCGAGTAGTCGACGTGGAGGAAGGTGCTGAGATATCTTCTCTTATCGAGATCCACCCCGACCTCCATCCCCCTCCTACTCACATCCCTATCTATCTCCGCGAACTCCTCGGCCTCTCCAAACCCATAGCTCGATAGGTCTAGGTCCGCGCCGTACTTCGCGGGCTTCTCTAGAGCCTTTCTGACATCTTCATCTCGTAGCATCTCCTACACCACCTATAGCCGCTCTCCCTAATCCTACTCAAGATCTTCTCAGGGTCTCCATCGCAGACTATGACGCCGTTTATCATGACGTGGGCCTTAACGGGCTTGACATAGTTCAAGATATATCCATGATGGGTTATTATCAGCCCGGATCTATCCTCGAAGTTCTCGGCCAGCTCCCTCCCAATTAGCTGGAGATTATCCAAGTCCACTCCAGAATCAGGCTCATCCAAGATCATGAGCCTAGGCTTCATCGCCAGGACCAAGGCTATCTCAGACCTCTTGATCTCCCCTCCGGAGAATCCGACGTTGAGATACCTGTTTAGGAGGCTTGAGTCTATGTTTAATCTATCCATCAACCCTGAGATCTCCACACGATTCAGCTTAGACTTTGAGATCATCTTGATCAAGTCCTTCAGCCTAACCCCATAGATCTTCGGGGGATTTTGGAAGACGACCCCGATCCCCATCCTAACCCTCTCATCCATCGGCTTATCCGTTATATCGACTCCATCGAAGATTATCCTTCCCGAGAGAACCCTGTAGCCCGGATAACCGAGTATGCTCATGGCGAGGGAGGTCTTCCCAGACCCATTCGGGCCGAAGAGGACGTGGACCTCTCCATCCCCTATCTCCAGATCCACCCCTCGGAGGACGAGCCTACCATTGATCGAGACATGTAGATTCTCCAGCTTGAGCAAGCCATGAATGGTTCATGGCCCCAATTATTTTAGGGTTAGGTCTTAAAGAGGAGCCAACCCCTCCCGATATCTATCAAGACGTATCTACCCTTAAGCCTCGATCCAAAAGCGTAGAAGACGATCTTCTTCTCATCCCTCTTCAAGAGCTTGAACTCGCCCTTGTCCCAGATCTTAACCAATCCGGCCCCATAGCCCTCCTCGATAACTCCCTCGAAGTCCGCGTAGGATAGGTGGTGGTCTGGCTGAGGTATCCCAAGCCTCTTAACACCCCTAACGGTCGGGGGCTCCTTCCTAAACGCCCAAGACTTCAGAACACCATCCAGCTCCAGTCTAAGATCGTAGTGTAGGCCGGCCCTCCTAGCATGATGTTCGTGGATCACGAAGATAGGCATCCTCAAACACCTTCAGCTTCCTCAGCCTCCCTCCTCTCAGCAAGTTCGAAGGCCTTAAGTATGTCGTGCTTCGAGATTATTCCGAGAATTTTCCTTGGATCGCGTCTATCGACCACGGGCAACCTCCCAACATCCTTAACATACATCTTGTCTAGGGCTTGATGGACGGTCTCATCCGGATAGGTCACCACGAGCCTCCTCGAAGCTATATCCCTGATCTTAAGCTTCTCCCTCTTCTCCGGAGGAACCTTCTGGACATCGCTGATAGTCACTATTCCGACGAGCTTTCCATCCTCGACCACCGGGTAGCCCGTGTGATGATATTCCTCGAAGAGGGTTTCAAGGGCTGGGACGGGCATCTCGGGTGAGAGGGTGACCACGTTTCTATTCATCACCTCCTCAACCTTGATCGAGTCCAGGATGAATGATCTACTCATCCTAAGCCTAATCCCCCTCCTCTCAAGCTTTATCGTGTAGATCGAGGATCCCCTGAGGATGAGCCATGCTATGAAGAAGCTCGTGGCCGAGGATGCCATTATCGGCGGAATGAGGGTGAACGTCCCGGACATCTCAGGTATCATTATTATGACGTTTATGGGTGCTTGAGCGGCTCCGGCAAATAGAGCGGCCATCCCAGCCAAGGCGTAGGTTGCGGGCTGGGTTACTATCGACGGAAACATGGTGTGGAATAGAATCCCCAGCGCTCCCCCAAACATCGACCCTATGTAGAGGCTTGGGGCGAAGATCCCGCCGCTACCCCCAGATCCTATCGTGAAAGATGTTGCCAATATCTTCAAGAATCCTAGGAGTATGAGGAGGGTTAAGGTGAGCTTCCCTGCCAACACCAGATCTATTCCCTCATATCCAACCCCCATGATCCCATAGCGGGCGTAGAATACGCCTATCAGCCCCACAATCAATCCACCTATGGCCGGCTTCAGCTGAGGAGATGCATTAAGCTTCTCGAAGAAGTTCTCGACGGCGTAGAAGACCTTAACCCAAAGGATCGAGAGTATCCCAAACACGACTCCGAGGAGGAGATAGAGCGGGAGCTCCTGAGGCGTCCACGTGGTCACCCCCTCGGGGTTAAAGGCTGGTTTACGCCCTAGAAATACGGAGGCAACGGTCGCGCCTATAACCGAGGAGAGGATCACGGGCATAGCGTTGAATAATCCAATACCCCTGTACAGGATCTCCAGCCCGAAGAGGGCTCCGCCGAGAGGGGCGTTGAAGGTTCCGGCTATACCCGCCGCCAACCCGCAGACGACCAAGAGCTTCATGTCCCGCGGACCGAGCTTAAACAATTGACCCATGATCGATCCAAGCGTTGCCCCTATCTGAGCTATAGGCCCCTCCCTTCCAGCACTCCCCCCAGAGCCTATGGTTATCGAGGAGACTATCACCTTAATGAACGCGACCCGCTTCCTAATCCTACCACCCCTAAGGGTAGCGGCCTCCAAGACCTCCGGGACCCCATGGCCCTTAGTCTCCGGGGCAAGCCTCGTGATTATAGGCCCTATTATCAGGCCTCCTAGGGCTGGCAGCAGGATCACCCCGAGATTAGTCCCGCCGAAATTGAGTGAGATGTGGGGGAGGATCACGTCGAAGAAGAGCATGTGGTTTACGGAGATCATGAGCCTAAAGAGGACGGCCCCCAAC
>Ga0190310_1000725_pt1 | contig 10770 bp, 4 predicted proteins | sample 48700778_MG_FD_165059 | JGI IMG/M metagenome (GOLD analysis project Ga0190310, IMG submission 165059) | Hydrothermal vent sediment bacterial communities from Southern Trench, Guaymas Basin, Mexico - 4870-07-7-8_MG | ecosystem: Environmental > Aquatic > Marine > Hydrothermal vents > Sediment ... | reverse complement strand
GTACAGAGTATACAGTGTACTTGTAATTAAAGCTAGTGAAATACCAGATATTATAGGTGCTAGGGCTGATAGTCTTTTAGCAAAGATTTATGATGGCGAAAAGTGGATAAATTTACAATTATATCTATGGAATGGAGTGTCGAAGGCATATTTTTCTGGAACTAGCCTCGATCTACCAAGATCTAGTAAGACCATCACCCAAGATGTAGAGATTATCATCAAAATACCTAAGTATATAGAGAATATGTATACTGAGGAATGGCCAGTAGAAGTTGCAATTAAGAGAATACATCATCGCTTACTTATAGAGTACATGGATGGAGCGACTATAGGTAGCTTTTATTTATTTTATGACTACAATTGCAGCGGCTACACATACAAGTACATAAATATGTACATGTATGATAATCTCCGATCATTAGCAGGGGGAAATATAAGAATACTTGATATAAAACACGAATTTATAAGATCATTTATAATTGATCCTAAATCATATAGAATAATAGATTACAATATATCATACCAGGAGTACCTACAACGATATACTACCAATATGGAGGAGCCTCCATGGTATATTGATGATAAGGAGGAATGTGGTGATCCTCCTCATCCTCTACCTCCAAGACCTGAAGAGTACTTTTACATACATATAGCTGATAATTTCAGGCTTACAAATACAACTGAGTTTAGTATTTACGTCGGATCATGTTTATATGATGGTAAGCTATACATCGATGTAGAGAATAAAGATGATCGTATCATAGGTATATTTAGTTTGACAATAAAGAAGATGATGCGTAAGGTAGAGGAAATACATGGAAGAATATACATTTCATACATTCCAATTAATAGTAGGACCTTCCTTTTAGCCTTAGATTATGGTTCTAAAGATTCTTTTGAAATTCCATTGTCTGATTACGGGCTTGTATCATACGATGATGTTAACTATTATTGCTATAATATAACTTTGAGGCCTTTACAAGGCGATCTTAGAGTAAATACGATTTATCTTACTATTGCTAAGGATCTAACAGGTGGAGAAGATGATGGCCCGACACCGGAGTCTAAGACTGTAAAACATGGATGGGAATTAGTAGAACAATCTTGTTCAACTGGATTTACTAAGCCTGTGGGGAAGAAGCTCGGTAATGAAGTAGTATTGTTTACAACTCCCATTATACATGGATTCTATAAACCTGCTAATGCAAGCTTAGATAGCAATTATGGTTTAAGGCTAGTATTTAAGTATCAAATATCTAGCCCGACACAACTAATATTTAAACTAAATGGAGTAGAAGTATATACATACCATATACATCCAGCTAAGAGTCCTCTAACTCAAACTATATGGATTCCAATAAGTATCATAAAGGATATAGTTTCTTCAGCAACATATAGCGGGATAGGATTAACAGTATCGGTAAAATCAGACATTTTCGATCAAGAAGATGCTTATATAAAGTTCTTAGAGGCTTCAATATCATTACCAATACATCCAGTGTTGTGGAAGCCTAGAAGCGAATCATTTATATTTGGCTATTACACTATGACAGGATCAAAACTATACACATACGATACACTGTCAAGTAGATTAGTTGGCTTAACTACTATATCATTTTCAGGTGAAGAATATAGCCATTACATGGGTTTCGATGCAGAATTCTCCTATAGACTTGATATACTGGCAAATGCTACTCAGCTCCATAATACTTCCATAGTTGACATGGACTATTATATTAGTGGTTTGGAGGTAACTATAATGTTTAGTAAGAACTACTTTTACACGGGTTTAAATGGACCTAGTGATATAATTTATGTAAATGGTTATCAATGGTGTGATAAGGTTATTGAATGCTATGTAAGGAATAGTCATTCAAAGTGTATTAAGATGTTTGTTAAGTGCTACAAGGATGGCCGTCCATGGACCATTGGAGAGGTTTATAGGGCTATTGAGGAGCTTAAATGGATATATGATTTATATCGATCTATTATGTCATTGAAGGAATTATTTTCATTAATCGGTGATTTTGTATCGAATTTTATATTCTTTACTGTTGGTAAATGGGTTGAAGCATTAGAAGATACTGAGGCCATTATTGAAAAGGTCTCATTTGAAACTAGTGATTATATGGGATACAATATTACATGGGCGTCTAACGGCGAGCTTATCAAGAACGGTAAATTCATGTTCTTAGATACTGTTGCAAGACGTTTTAAATTAACAAAATCCGCCGATATTGTTCCTATGGTATCAAGTGATGGTCTTATAGTAATAATTGTTAAGGTATATATCCACTCAAGTAATGCACAGACCAGTTGTAGTGCTATTCGCCTAGAGATTCCTATAAAACATGGCAGGCCTAGAGAGTCTCCAGAGCCTTATACATTGGTTATAAAAAGAATGCCTAAGCAATGAAAGGTGATATAAATGTCAAGTAGTACCAAAAGAATGTTTCCATATCTTATATTATTTATTTTTATTATCACAGCTTTTCTCCTGATCGAGTATATTAGAAGCGCTTTACTTTTTAGATATGTTAGGCTCTTCTTAGACCATATGGACTATAGGTATCTAGGGTATGCCTTACTGTATCAATACATACTTGGCTTGTTTCTGATCTGTCTTATTGCTGATGTTTATAATATTAAAGAATCTATTGATAATAGGTGGAGAGCTTATCTAAGGAAATTTATCTCTAGTTTTAGCGTAGTGTTAATAGCATTACTAATCATTACTCTAGCTGGACACGCTATTTTACAATATACAGAGTATAGAGTTGATCCTTTTGGCAGACCTACGGAGTTGTTGATCATCTTTGGAAGATATGTTTTAGCATTAAATATTATAGGTTTCATAATTATAATACTGCATTACTCCATCTCTCCATCTATTTATTTAAGTAGTAAACCGAAGATCATTATATCTTATTTCAAATATGGAATTAAAATTATTAAAAATAATAAAGAGAATATATTCATTTACATCATTTTAGGATTAATCTTGTCCATGATTATATCATATTTACTGGGAGTCCTAATAGGAATATTGCTAGGATTTTTCGGCATAGATAAGCCTATATATTTTGATGAAAGCTTATTTCAATATTCAAAGACAGGCCCGGGTCTAGTAAATTACGTTATGAAAAACATTGCATATACTTCATCAGTTATTAGTGAACTTATCTTTATAACATTATACTTAAAATTTTATGGATCTTATGTTGAGAAATATCACATTTATCACCAAGCAAATCTTATGTTGAGGGAATCATGAATATTAACTAGCCTTTATAACATATCTTGACTATTACAGCAAATTATTGTACGTCTGATTTTTAGACAATTATGTTCAAGGGTCTAGTATTATGTATGTTCAGGGCTAATAAACTAAGTGGTGTATGTGGAAATGCTGGGATTCAGGCCATTGGGATTAATAGTAATTATCATTGTCTTGTCTATTGTAGTGTCTTACCAGCTTATGGGTCCTATGTATGAGCCTAATATTGTTGTATCTGCCAAGCCTATAGATGCATATACATTGTTTACACTAGACCTTCTTAAAAGAATGGATTTCGGTAAGAAGAATAATGTTGTATCTCCACTAAGCATCTACATAGCATTATTAATGCTTACAGAAGGATCTAGTGGAGACACTAAGGAGGAATTATTCAATGCCTTACATATAGCTTCATTAAATGACTCACGTACATGGTTTAATAATCTACTTAGGGATATATCGAATGTTAAAGAGCCTGCGAAAACAAGTATCGCTAATAGTATATGGGTGCAAAAGGAGTTCCCTATAAATAATGATTATATTAGTATATTAAAGAAGTACTATTCTGCTGAATCACGGCTTATTAATTTCCAGGAGAATCCATTTTCGGCGGCTAAAGCAATTAATGAATGGGTCAAGAATAAGACTTATGGGCTCATTAAGAAGATAATTGACCCTGGAAGTATAGATGAATCGACTAGGATAGTACTAGTAAATACTATATACTTCTATTCAGAGTGGTCAAAGCCTTTTAAGAAAATAGTACCGGGAGAATTCTATAGCAGTAGAGGAACTCTAGATATTGACTATATGAAGGGAGTCATTGATATTCATTTACTCGATACATTCGAGTATTTAGCAATAGCAATAGGTTACGAAGGAACAGATATAAAATTCGTTGTAATAATGCCTAAGGACGGCGATCTTGAGAAATTCACTAATAATCTGAGTAAGGATAAACTATTAAAGATATTCAATGATCTCCTCTCATCCGAAGAAGTATCTGTTGAACTATATCTTCCGAGATTCGAGATAGATAGTGGTATTATAAGTTTTAAGAGTATTCTACAGGATATGGGTATTAAAAAGGTCTTCATTCCAGGGATAGCAGATCTGAGTTTCATGGTAAAGGATGGAGATAAAATACTATATATTAAGGATGTTTTTCATAGAGCAAGGATTAAAGTAGATCTTAAAGGTACTGAAGCTGCAGCAGCTACTGCAATAATTGCAGTATTGAGTGCTGTAATAGAACATCCTAAGACAATAAAGATTAATAAGCCATTCATGTTCTTCCTAGTAGAGCCTGATAATAATGCTATATTATTTGCGGGAAGTATTGTTGACCCTTCGGATCTAGAATGATTGAATTGGCAGGATAAATAGTATGAATATATTAAAATACTAGGTACTTGAGAAAGTATTAGTATGATGCTTTATACTTCTATATATAATAAGTACTGGTATAATGGGTGCAGTAGTTATGAATTATTTGCTGAAGGATAATGGGTCTTGGGATAGATTTGTTGTAATCACCGATCTTGATGGGTGTTTATTGGATCCAGTTACTTATGACTATGGCGAAGCCTTAAATAAGATTTATATGTTGCAGAAAATGGATATACCCATTGTCTTTTGTTCTACGAAGACACGTGTTGAGCAGGAATATTTTAGGAATAGATTGGGGATAAAGGATCCATTTATTGTTGAGAATGGTGCTGCGGTATTTATTCCTATTAATTATTTTAAAAATATAAAGATTGATTACCATAAAGTACATGAGTACTATCAAGTTATTGAGTACGGGCTTCCAACTAAAGAGATTATTAAAAGAATAAGTGATTTAATCAGCAATTATAAGGAGGTTGTAAGGCTTCTACATAGAATGCGTATTGAAGAGATTATGGCAATAACTGGTTTACCTAGGGAGCAAGCGGGATTAGCGAGAATTAGAGATTATAGCCTCGTATTTTATCCACTCGATCATTATAGGGCTAATGAGTTTATTGAGCGGATTAAGTCACGTGGATTACGTGTTATAACTGGTGGAGGCATATTATATACTATTACGGGAAATCATGATAAGGGATTAGCAACTAGAAAAATACTTGAACTATATAAAATGAAGTATGGGGATATAGTGTCTATAGGTATTGGGGATAGTATTATTGATGTACCAATGCTTAAAGAAGTAGATATTCCAGTTATCCTTGGAAATAATATTGATCCAGGTAAATACAATCTAATGAGAAATAAAAACCTAGTCATTATTAAGGAAAAGGGACCTATAGGATGGAGTAAGGCTATTAATTTTATCCTAGGCTAAGCAATAATCATTGAAAAACTTATCTTTACAACTTTAATTTCTATTGACTGGGTATAATTAGATATAATTGGATCAATTATTTCTCTACTCTTAGTCATCTACTGAATCAAATTATTACAAGATCATCTTACTACTGGATACTCTTCTTTTATTAATTTTATGGCTTTAAGAAATATTATCGCGTATTATATAAACTGTAATGAGTCATAGAAAAGTTTATATAATATCATAAACAATTTCATAAACAATGAGTAATTAGGTGTATATAAGTAATGTATACACCTAAGATACTCTGTTCTATAATTATGATAATATCTATACTATTACCACTTGCTATAGTACCTCCACTGTTTAGTGAGACCCAGAAGATAATTGATCTGGAAGAGTTTATTGATCTTGTTGAGTTTGATATAAGTAGTATACCGAGAGCTAATGTGCCAATGGACTACATGCTTATGTCCTATAACCCGAATACAGGAGAATATGATCTTCCATATATTTATTGGGAAGAAATGATTAATGAAGAAGATCTCATATATTCGGCTGTCTATATGAGTGTAGTTAATAAGACGAAAATTGATTTTCATTTCCTAAAGGTTCCCTATAATGGTATAGAATATAATCTTACTACAAGCCTTAGGTATGAATATAGTATTAGCGCCGCTATGAATTTAGATAGTAGTTTCGACCATAGCTCTTGGGAAGCAACTAAAGATTCTAAGGAGAATAATATTGAGACGGAATATGATAGGTTTATTGATGGAGGTATGTACTATATAGTTCTCTATGTTACTGGAGACTACTATGAACCTGGACGTGACTATTTTAATGATATAGTTCTAGACTATGATATAGAGATCATTGGTGAAGGACACTTATATCCTGTAACTGTTAGATATAGAGGACAAGTACTCGAAGATATTGGTATAACTGTAGCTATTCAGATAAACTATGATATAGAATATACTATATCACTACAAGATGTAGGTGCTGATCCAGGCAGTGATCTTGAGGATTTTGTTAGGGCTGTTTCATCCAATGATCCATGTTTACCCGAGGATCTAGATATTATTATTTCAGACTACATAGATTCTATATACTCTACAGTATTTTCTTGGATTGAGAACTACTTTACAGAAATTGGTATTGGAGAATATAGTGGTGGAGGCGGTGAAGGCTATATTGAGATCGAAGCTGTACATACAATGGGTTCTGGTACTAGATATTCCATCGATATCGAAGTAGGCTATGAATTGCCTACAAACTATTATTCAGGGAGAATAGTGTTTTCATTTATGGTTAATGGATATGAGATTAATGATTATCTAGGCTGTAGTAATGGTCTATGCTATAGGGATCTTGTTCGTGAACCCAGTAGTTCTAATGAACTAGGTTTCACAGGTTCATTTACCTATACTATATACATTGACTTTAGTGAATTAGGTATAGATACTGGTTCCCAGGCTAATTTAACAGTTATTGTATATCTCTATGGTTATAACGAACCATGCTATAGTAATTGCTATTCTAGAGATTATCTCCTAGCATATGATGCATACTATGTATTGTTGAGTCTGGGTAATAGATCATACATGGATATTGTAGAGACAGATCCACCTACATCGACTCCGCTGGAAATAGGTGATCAGAGTATAAGGCTTTATCTAGACTTCTATATAGATAGTAGCGATTTACATGGTGATATGCCATACCTTGTTGTTGAGGCTAAGACAGACTATGGCGTTATATGTAGTTCTGAGCCAGAGCCAGTGGAGCCTAATAGAGCCTATAGTGAATACATGATTAGAATGGACTTCACTATTACAGAATCTGATCTTAGGGGTAGTAATAAATTATACATATATATCTATATTGTAGATTCAAGCGGATCAACTATAGCCATGGACAGTATTGTATATAGTATATGTGTTTCCAGAACCATAGAGTTCTATATAGACTATGACGTCGATGTGAATACTGGAGAGATCTTTACGGATAAACTTACTGGTTATACGCCTATTGGGTTTAGCTATACCTTGTTAGTAGAACACATTGGTGGTGGAGGAGTCCTTGACTCATGGAGACTTGTTCTCCCACCTAGTAGCTCTATACCGATTAACTACATAACTAATAGCTCTGTACCATATAGTGATGGTGACTACATTCATATAGTGATTGAGGGCATAGTAGATCCCATAAGAATCTATAGAGCTGGATACATTAGAGATTTATTCAGTTATGAGGAGATCTATGGTTCTAATAAGTATTTCCCAACAGGTCATCTATATCTTAGAGTTGTAGGAGACGATTATGGAGGTATTAGTGATCTTGTGCTGGGTAATGGAGTTTGGGATCCGTGTTCTAAGAATGTATGGGTTAGGGTATCTAGTAGTGAATGGATTTATGTGAGCCCATATAGTGATCATATGGAATTAAGTGTGTATGGAGGATTTGATGTTAAAGTTAGAACTGTTATTGCTTGGGAACATATGCTAAAGTATGTAATGGCTTCATTCCTTGGAGAAGTTGATACAGTATCTCCAACGGTGATAGATCGTGTAAAGAATATTGATATATGGTATGGTCAGAGCGGAACTGCATATAGTCCTGAGGGCTATATCTATAGGGAATACATATCCTTTGAGGTACCGGCTGATAAGCTATACGATCCACTGATTTATAGGGATACTAGTGGAGAGATCATGCCTGCGGTAACGTTTTTCCATGAGCTAGGGCATATGATCAAAGAACACATGTTCCCAGATAATATAAGGCTTGGAGGAAGCCATGGTATAGCTGATGAGTCTGATGAGTATGTAGCTTATGATGAAGCACACAGCCATTTCATATCAGTACTTGTTAGAGACTATGGCTATGGTAGAGGACTTATTGAGAAGGGCTTCATGCCATCTCTTGGAGATACGTATTTTGGAGAACCGTATCTCCAGGAGGCATTATTCAGCCATGTAGTCTCAGGCGAGAAAGTTGAAGGATGTATTGCAGCAGTACTCCTACGCCTACTCTATAGTGACCACTATGTATCTCCCATGGAAGCCGTCAAGGCTTATAATATATTTATCAAAGTATCTACACTCTATAAATACTATAACGGGCATCCCCCAAGGACTATAATGGATTTCCTAACAACACTACTTGCAGTAATGCCCCTCCATAGCTGTGAGGCAGGCCAGTATCCCTATATATACTATGATGGTCTAATAGATCTTTCCATAAGCTATCGTTTACCGATTAGGATATATCCCATTGATAACCTTAAGAAAATGGATAGTTTCTTAGTGATAGTTTATCCAATGGATCAGATTTCGGTATCCTATAATGGATCTATTTATAGTTATCATGATGAACCATTCATAGTATTTACATATGATAACTTATCACTGAGCTACGAGGGCAAAGCTATAACACTACTAGTAGATGGAACTGGGCTCACAGACCAAAGTATGTCATCGATCATTGGAGGCGGACTCTATAGGAATATACATTCAGAGATCATTACCTACGGCAAGACGGATATAATGTTTAAGGGAGACTATATAAATGTTTATGGATACACAGGATATACTAAAGCATATATTAAAACTAGTAAGACCAGTAGATGGTTTAGTTTAACTGGATCTTCACTACTACTTAGGCTATTTAATAGATATAGTAGGAGCTATCTTGGATTTATTAATATAGGATGTGACGTTGTAATAGAGTTTAATGAGGATCTTGAAGCATATGTACTTGAGGGAGAAATCAGTCTCTATACACAAGACTATAATGGCAGTATTGGAGAGGGATATGTGGCTAGAATAGGAAATGATGGAGTAGATATTGTTCAGGAAGAATATAGTGGTGCTCCATGGGATTATGTATTTCCATCTCTCTATGGCTGGAATATAGATAAGATGTATGCTCGGCCAAACGATCAGATTAAGGTATCTATAGATGCTATTGATAGATCTGGCCTTGATAATATTGAGCTTATAGTAGAGAGGAGTGGAGTTAATAAGACATACTATCCTAGTGTTTTCAGTAATGGAGAAGCTATATTTAATATACAGTTAATGGACACGGGGGCATACATGTTATATGTTAAACTGGTTGATGGTGTTGGGAATAGCGTTATCTATAAACTTACTACGCTGGTTATTTCATCTACTGAGAATAATGCCGTAATATATAGTGAAGAGAATGGTGGTAGGGAGAATATAGAGAATATAGGTAGTAGGAACATATTTGGAAACATTGAAGAAGTCCTTATCTACTTTATAGTTATTATATCAGTCTTGTCAGTAGTGGCTGCAGTAATAGCTATAGTTGCTAAGACCAGGAAGAAGTAGATCTAATGATCAAATGAATAGATCATTATTTTGACGGCGGGAGCATATTGAATATTTTTTAATACTTGTACATTCCCTTCAATTCTAGTAATTAATATCCTATCTAATACATGATTAATTATTGTAGTTAATGGAGTGTATTATATAAAAACACGTATATTAACATGTATAATTAAGAGTGGGGGCAATTGATAATCTTTATGGAATATCTGTATCGATTCCACATAGTATTATATGATTGTACTATATCTTAAGTAGAGAATTAGATAGGGAATTTAATAGGACAGGTGAATAATTTACCTCCACTCTAGATCAGTCTCATAGTAAATTTCATGGCCAAAATCAAAGAATTTTAGAAAAGGAAAGGAAAATAAAAAAGGTATTACCTTATAAATCTAGCCATAGTCATGGCCATAACTGCTTTCTGTACATGTAGACGGTTCTCAGCCTCCTCGAAATAGAGACTCTTCTCATAACTATCTAGTACTTCATCAGTAACCTCTTGTCCACGATCAGCTGGTCCACAGTGCATGTAGAATGGCTTACCAGCCTTCTCGAGACGCTCCATAGTGACTATCCAGTCCTTAAACTTAGCCTGATACTCCTTAGCCTCAGCCTCATGGACCTTGCCATCACTACTGAATGGTGGGAAGAATGCCTTTGGACTCCATGCCTTTGGATAGACGAATGTTGCTCCTTCAAATGCCTCGTCCATGTCATGAGTTATCTTAAATTCTGCACCCCAATGCTCAGTGTATTGTTTAACTTGGTTGATAATAGGATCGAGTAGTTCAAAGCCTGGTGGATGAGCTATATAGACA
>Ga0190310_1000723_pt1 | contig 10783 bp, 26 predicted proteins | sample 48700778_MG_FD_165059 | JGI IMG/M metagenome (GOLD analysis project Ga0190310, IMG submission 165059) | Hydrothermal vent sediment bacterial communities from Southern Trench, Guaymas Basin, Mexico - 4870-07-7-8_MG | ecosystem: Environmental > Aquatic > Marine > Hydrothermal vents > Sediment ... | reverse complement strand
ATTTTATATATATAAATCTAAAGGTATGCACTCCTTGCATTTTGTGCAAATAAGTATTGCTTGATGCCATTTACCTAAAAAGAAATAAAACTTATCATTTCCGCAGTTTTCGCACCTTTCTTTTTCCCACCTGTTTCCCTCAGTTTCGATCAGCTTCTCCGAAAAAGGAGGTATATGAAACCATTCTTTTTTTGGAGCTTCCTCAATTATATCAACTTTATCTAAGTCAAGCTCTTTCAAAGCTTCTTCAAGCTTTTTTGTTTTAAGTTTGACTACATAAGATTTTTTATCTGTCATATTAATAATGTAGTCCACACACTATAAAAAGGTATGCTTTTCTGAAAAAATGTTAGCAAACCATCTCGATGGTTTGTCATGTTTTTTATACAGTGTGGAAACTTTGAGTAGTCAGCATTTTTAAATACTTGCTAGTTGTTCATATACTATATGAAGAGTAAATGTGAATGCGACAAAGAAATAAAGTTGTTCAACATATTGCAATTTTGGCTTTATAAGCATTATTCAATTTATGAGCTTCAGTTAGATGTTTATCAATCTCCTTTTGATAAAAGAGTGTTTCATTTTGAAATTTTTGTTGTAGTAGATCATTATTTAGATTTTACTGAAGATCTTAAAGATGCACTTAAAAAGCGGGGTTTTGAGCTAGAAGAATTCGAAATTAAAGAAATTTCTCCTTATAATGGGGATTATGTTAGCTTTGAAATTTATGGTCAAGTTAGATCAAATGACTGAAGAAGAAGACAAATATTTCAAATACAAAGTTAAAAAATTCGCAATTGCAATTTTGCTTATTCGAGGCTTTAAACCTTCCTTCTTAATTAAAAACCTAAGATTTCCAAAAAGCACAGTTTACAAAGTAAATAAATTAGTGCAAGAAGCCGAAAGATGGCTGAGAAGGCAAAAGATCTTGAAATAAGATGATCGCAGGATACCTTGACAAGCAGAAGACGTAAACGCTTTTTCTTCAATTTAGACAGAGTTGCAAGAATAACAACTTTTAGAAGTCCTCTTAAGGATTAAAAAATAAAAATTAAAGAAGGATAGGTTCAAGCTCTCCGCCGCATTTTCTGCACTTGTTTTCTTCATTGCCGATTTGTATTAAGTTGCAGTCTTTGCACCTGTAATAAGCTCTTAACTCCGTTTGAAACCCCGTTTCAGTTTTTTTAGTTTTGCGGCTCAATATAATCAACCCCCAACTCTTTTTCTACAAAATCTTTAGCTTTTGCTTCCATTAGCTTTTTCTGCAATTTATTTACTATGCTTAAAGTTTGCTGGACTTCCTCAGGAATAAAGTATTCGTCATTCAGTGTTGTCTCTATAAGCTTGTTTATTATGTAATCTAGTTCATTCTCCTCAAGCTCTACTTTTACTTTCATTTTTCTCCCTCCTTCTTTTTTTAGGCAAAATTATAATTTTTTTAACATTACTGAGATTCACAAAGTGTATATTGCCGTTTTCTTTGTTTATAAATAAAATTGCTGACTCTAAAGGCATCACTTGATATTTCTGCAAGTTAAATTTATCACCACTTCCATATGTATATATTATATTAATACTACTTGCCTCCGCCTCCGCAAGGAGAGGAGCTAACAGCTTACCCAACACCTTCAACCACCTCCTTATATTTTTTTATAAGCTCAAAATCAGTCAAAGAAATTCTAAATCCGTATTTTTCCCGCAGTTCTGCAATGTAATCAAGTTTACTAGCATTATCTAGCTCAAAGAATTTATTAATGTCTTCTTCTGGAATTCTCTGCAAAATTTCTTTTACCCTTGCTATTTCCTTTTCCCTTTTTTCTTCAAGCTGCTTTTTAATTTGCTGAATTCTCTCCAGCTCCTTTAACTTTAGTTCTTCCTTATGCTTTAGAATTTCTTGAATTTCAGCCTCAAGCTGATCTTCCAGCTTGCTTAATTGTTCTTGCAGTTCAATATATTTATTATATAATAAATTAATGCGACCTCTGTAGGCTTCCCAAAGTAAATCGTTTACTAGCTCACTAGCATTCTCTAAGCTATCAAGCCACTCTGCTAACTCTATATCTATTGAAAAGCTTTTAATTACCTTTTTCATGCTCCACCACCTTTAAGTAGCCTCTTTCATATTTTACATTTTTTACTAGCTTTGGAATTTGGCGGGCAATGTTGGCGGCTTTGCTCTCACTGCAATTCAGTAAAAAAGCAATGTCTGTATAATGCAGTTCACCTTTTTCATATAGCTCTTTTTGAATTTTATTCCATGCTTGAGTGATTTGCTTCCTCACGCTATCACCTCCTTTTTTATTTTTTAACAGCTATGACAATCTCTTTTTTGTAATAAGTTATTGAAAACGGCCTTTTGAAAATTTGAGCCAAAATATACCTGAATCTTTTTTCGTAGTATTGTATATATCCCATTGTTTTACCTGATACCCTTACATACCATATCTCCCAGCCGTTTCTTTCCCCTTGTTTTTGCATGTTTTGAAGGGCATATTTTATTCTGCTGACTGCTGAACTTCTTTCTTTTTCATCGTATATGTTTTCGAAAACCTTTTCAACAAGGCTCTCATCAAACTTCATTTTGCTCACCCGTTAATGTTTGTGTGTGTGTGAATATATAAATGTTTCGAAAGTAGAAAAGTAGAATTTTCACACACATACACATAAGTTGAAGAAAGGGTATATTATAGAAGCGGCTTATTAAATATTGCTTATTAATTAATAATGCTTAATAATTAAGCTGATTTCTTAATCATAAGAAGAAAAGGCTTTTGTGTGTATGAGAAAAAGCCCTTTTTTCCTTATGATAAATTATTTATATTATGTTACATTATGATGCATTAAGATGCAAAAAGAAGAATATCGCAACATAAAGTTAACTGAGGAAGAAAGGCATGCTCTGATTGAAGCTTTAAAAAGCGGAAAAATTGATTTAAATCCTCCTCTGATAAGGATTTTGAACAAATTAGTAAATCCCCGCAAGGTGAAGAAAAGAAAGCCCAGAACGGAGGTAAGAAAGGATGAGCGAGGAGAAGAAGAATTTAGCCTCTGAAATCCTCAAAAAGCTTGATGAAATAAATAAGAAGCTAGAAACTCCGCCAAAGATAGGTATTATTTCGGATGAGGAGTTAGTTCAACATGTTAAGGAATGTAAGGAATGCCAGAATGCCCTTATGCCAATTTTCAGGGAGAAAATTTATAAAAAAGAAGTTAAGCCTTTGCTGGATGAAGTTAGAAAATTGCTCAAAAAAATTGCAAAATGAGAAAGAAAAGAAAATTCAAGCTATATGATAGGCATAGAACATTTGACGGAGTATTTTACTTAAGCATAGTGCTATTTATTTTTGGCTTAGGCTTGAATATTCAAGTTTTAGAAATTGGTGGATATATAGGCATGCTTATTAAAGCGGTAGACAGATGAAGGAAGAAAAAAAGCAAAAAGGCGGAAAGGAAGGGAGAGGAACTAAATCTAACTCCCTCGATGAAAAGAGGATTGAAAGAAATAAACCTCTCCCTTCCCCGCAAACAGGAGCGACTGATAAAATAAAAGAGCTTGAGCAAAGAATAAAGGCATTAGAGGAGGGAATGACTCAAACACTTCAGGCCCTGCAGAATATAAATAAATTTTTTGAGCAAATACAAAAGCAAAAAGAGGAAGCTACAGCAACAAATAACCCTATTCCGCAAACTCAAACGCAACCTATGCCAATACAATTTGATTTAGAAAGCTTAGCTCCCTTATTGCAGTTTATTCTCGGAGGCGGGAAATCGGAGCTTGACAAATTAAAAGATAGAGTATTCCTTAAGTGGTTAACAAGAAAAACAGTTTATGAAAGCTTAGTTGATAAAATGTTCCTGAGGCTTGCCAAAAAAATGCTAAGCAAGGAAGAATATGAAGAAATAAAAAAAATATTTGAGGAATAATGAAAGTAACAGTATTAAACAAATCGGATAGAAGGATTGTAGCAAGGGTTTATTTAGTTAAAGAAGCAAGGGAATTAGCTAGCAATAGCGATTGGGTTTATGATTTCAAAAATAATAGCAATATTGAAGTAGTAGTTGAAATCTTAAGAGTAGAATGAACGCAAAAGAAAAACTTTGGCAAATTATCCAAAGAGCAATAAGTGCTTGCTTTAACTTAAAGACTGAGCAAGTAATAGCGTTAAGACATTTTTATAATAATTATGTAACGGAATCAAAAGCGGAGTTCATACTAAAAGTTCTAAAAGAGGAGCTGAAAGATGACCTTTAAGGAGATTTGGGAAATGATAGAAGAGATTTTTGAGGAGATAATACTATGAGATGTAAATATTGCAATATAAAAATCAAATGTATTTATTTTGACAGACGCAAAAAGATTTATTGGTGTAAAAAGTGTAATACTTTATATGAATTGCCCAATTTTAAAGGAAAAATCCATATTCCTAGAAGACTTGAGTAGGAAGCTAGGGAAGGAGGTAGCCCTTTGTATTACAGATAAAGGTGAAGAAAAAGTAATTATTGGTGAAAAGAATAGAGTAGTTTTACCTTCTGATTGTAAAATTGTAGTTCATACCCACTTTCATAGTTTGCAGCCTTCAACTGCGGATTTAAGAGCTTCTCACAAAGCTACTATTTGCATTTTGCATAAAGGACAATTAGCATGTTTTGAACACGGAAGGCAAATATGTTTATGTGAAGATTGTTTTGAAGTTAGCACAGCGGAGTATAACCTTAAACAAATTGCTAAAAACCTCCTTTTGATTCAAGATCATTTGCTTAAAGAGGCTTGTGCTGATTGTGTAGCTAAGCATTATCTTTTATGCGAGGCTTATGCAGAGGAAGCCCTTTCTTTAGATAATGCTGAAAAATATAAGGATTTAATTATGAAGGTTTTAGCTCTGACAAATAAGCATTTAGCTTTAGTTACTAAGTTTTTAAAGGAGGGGAAGCATGAAGAAAATCTGCAAGAAATGGCACAGGAAGTTAGGCAACTGAGAAAAGAGATTGTCAAAGAGGTCTATGGAATTGATGAATTCTGGGGAGATGACAATGGACGGGATTTCGATTCTAGCGGTGGTAGTTGAAGGCTTAGGAATTATAGTAACCTTTGTATACCGAATAGGTCGGCTCGAGGGTAAAATAAATAGTCTTTGCGAAAGAGTTAAATCTGTAGAAGATAGAATTAATGTAATTGAAAAACACTTGCTAGAAAAATGACACTTCCCGTTAAGAAAGATCAGTGGAATTGGGAAGAACTGAAACCTAAAACCAAATCGCAGAGAGAGGAAATTTATCAAAAATATGGGGCTAAATGCTTTTTGCGTCCTGAAAATTTAGGGTTTCCTATCTGTAATATTTATGGTCAAATTGATTGTGATGGTCTTAGAGCAGCTTATGTTAGAGCAAGAAGCTTAGTAACTGCAGCTTTAAGAGCTAATAAGCCCGAATTAGCTAAGGAATATGAGCAAATCGCTTTGAAAGCGGTTCAGCTGGCAAAAAAATATGGTTGTTTATGGGTTCATGAAGAAGTTCATGAAAATGATTTAGAAAAGCTACTCCTTGAGAAAATTATGGATTTTGCACAAATAATAGAGCGTTTAGCACGAAAAGATAAAACGGTTATGAAAGATTTAGAGAATATTATAATACCAGAGTGGCAAACTTTGCAAAGGTATGGTTTTACTGAAAAACAAGTTGAACTTTTTGTAGAAGCAACAACAAAAATTATTGAAAATCTCAAAGAGGAGCACTTTATGAGGGCAATAGAGCAAGCTGCTTCTATAATTTACGCTTTAGCGAAAATTTTGGCAAGATCTGAATGAAAAGGGTTTATAGTGTGTAGAATTACATTTAAATAGGAATATATTAATTGTTCTATTCAGATAGAACTATGACTCCTCAGCAAGAGAAGTTTAAAAGGTGTGTATTGCTCTGGAAAAAGGGAGTCAAATATGCTGATAAATATCAAAAGCATATGAGCATTTGCCTCAAAAAAGAAAAATAAGGTGGTAAAAATGAAGCTCAAAGAGATAGAGGTTGGTGGAAGGCTCAGAAAGTGTGTCGCTTATAAAGAAGTTTACAGCAAGAAGCTAGGGAAAAAGGTAAGGAGATGTGCTAAGTATGCACCTGTGAGGTGAATAAAAATGAAGGAGATAGTTGAAGAGTTGAAAAAAATAAACGAAAAGCTTGAACTCAGAGAGGAAGTAAGAGAAGATTGGACGGCTCTTCTAGCAAAGGCAGTTGGTGCGGGATATGGTGACAAAATACAAGAATTCATAGCAAGATTTGTTCCTTTAGGGATGCTAACAGGAACGGTAGGGAAAGCAATAATCGGTTATGTATTGCAAAGGTGGGGCGGCAGAATACACGAACTAGTGCCTCTAGTGGGCGAAGGTATGTTAATTGATGCTCTGGGAGACTTCATTAAAGGAGCAACTACAGGATTGGTAGGAATGGCAAAAACTGAAGCAAAAGTACATACTGAAACAATTGTGATATAACGGGGTGATGGAGATGGTTTATAGATACCCAATCGATATAAACGAAAAAACTTCATTCGTTACTGTAAAAGACACCACAGCTAATGTAGAAAGCGAAGCAGTAGTTATTGAAGTGCCTTCAAGAACAAACATTATACTTCCAGAAGGTGCCGCAGTATACTTAAGCTTCGCTGATTCCAACGGAAATGCTATCACTGATGGTGTTGTAAGGATCTATGCGGCTGACGCTGCAAGAATTAAGAAAGTGAAAATAGCAGAAGCTCCCGTTAATGCCTTTGCAGAGTTGACAGACGTTAATAAGCAATACAAAATAAGAACTTCAGTAAGATTGCAAGAAAAGAGCGTTTTGATAGTTACGCTTGAAAGTGCTACAGCTGCAGCTAAGGATAACACTAAGCTACTTATCAGAGCTGAGCAAGAAGTTTTCTAGCCTCTTTAATTAAAATTTTTTAGAAAGCGAAGAAAATGGTTCATATTTGGGTTAGGGTTATTGATAAAAATAGAAATCCGATTGAAGGGGCTTATGTTAGGCTAATTATTAAAGGTATAATTTACGGAACTGAATACACGGATTCAAGCGGTTATGCTAAATTTTTTGTAACAGGGTATAAACTTCCTTTTAGCTATGAAATTAAAGTTGAAGCGGAGGGTATAAATAAAACAACAAGCGGTTATGCTTCTGCAGATCAGGTATATATTCACGAAATTAGATTTTTTGAATTACCAAAAGAAGAGCCTAAGCCTCCCGAACCCAAGCCTCCTGAACCAAAACCACCAGAACCAAAAAGATATAAAATTTTCGGTTATGTAAGGGATAATTTAGGTTATGTAGTAAGCGGGGCTTTAGTTAGGCTAGATGGAAGAACTACAACAACAGATGGCAGAGGATACTATGAGTTCATAATGGATCAAAGTGGAATGTTCAAATTAGTAGTTGAAAAAAGCGGTTATGAGCCTGCAGAAATACCTATCATGTTTTTAGGTATATCTGATTTAAGGCAGGATGCAACCTTAATTAGAAAAGAAGAGCCTAAGCCTCCCGAACCAAGAAAAGGGGAGATATATGAATTAGTATTTGTTTATAAAAAGCTCTGGTATGCTCCCGCAAATGCTGCAGAAAGAGCTGCAGAGATATTAGCTAGAGCAACAACTAAAGTTTTGGAGAAAATAGGAGGATGGAAATATATAGGCAAAAGGACAACTGATAAAGAAATTATAATTGAGCTTGAAAAGGTAAGCTCTCCAGCAATTCCGATTGCTGTTATTATTGCAAGCGTTTTAGCTAGTTTGATAGCTTTGGGAATTATAGTTTATTATGCATACTTAAGAAAGAAAGAAGAAAGAAAAATTGTCGAAATTACGCACAGAGATAATATACTAAAAGCTGCTCAGCAATTAAATCAGGAAGGGGCTTTATCCGACCAAGATTATGCTAAAATAGTTCAGGTTTTGACTGAAAAAGTAAAAGAAGATGACATAAAAGAAGTTGAGAAAAAAGAGGGGATTGCTGATTACTTAAAGCAAACTTGGGATATGCTAAAATATGCGTTACCTATAATATTAATTGTAAGTATAATCAAAGCGGTAAAAGATTAAAATGGCTGAGGAAATCAGAATTGAGGGAGAATTTAAAGGAAAAGTTGTTGTTACGGTTATTGATAAAAATAATAAAGAAATAGCTAAAAAAGAGGTGAAGAAATGAGCCTTCTGCATAGTGCATTATTTGGAGAATTAGGAGATATAACAATAATACAGGTAAGGGCAACAATACCCGCAGGTGGAAAAGTAGTTTTAAGCTTTACTCCGCCAGCTGGAAGGATATTTTTACCTGTTGGACTAAGGCTTGGAGATGTTGAATATGATAAAATCAAGCTTACAGCTATTACTGACGGTGGAGGAAAAGAGGGAGGCTATTTGTTAGGAGCTGAGTGGCAAAGTCCTTTAGAACCTTTACCATTGACAAAAGCAGTATTTAACAAATATTATGTTATTTTGGAAAATCAGGATGCAACTAATGATCAGGACATCGGGTTTAGTATAATAGGTGTATTAATGCGAAAAGAGGATTATAAAAGAATATTTGAGAAATATGGAATAGTGCCTGAAAGGGTGATTTAAAAATGGCTTTAAACCCAACCGAGCTTGCAAAAGCAATAAAAAAGCTTGAAACTGAAATAGCGGTCAATGTAGATGTAATAAGAGACTCAACAGGCACGGATCATTGGCTTTGGGATGATTTACTTAGCAAACTCTCTTTTGATGCTAATAATTATTTATATGTCAATCTTGGTGCTGATAGTGCAGGTTTACTTAAAAAAGCCGACTTAAACTTCGATGCAAACGGTTATTTGAATGTAAACGCTCAAGTTGTAGCAAATCCATCAAATTTGGATATCACTTTATCAGCTTTGAGAGATGCTCTTAAGGGAGCTAATAATAAAGATTTCTCAACATTAGAGGCAGATGTTGAGGCTATAAATTCAAAACTAAATGATATCGGAGGACATGCTTACAACCAATTAATTGATGCGGATGAGACAGCAGCCCAAGAAATTACGCTTGATACAAAAGGTTTAAAACTATTGGAGGTTTATGCGGTAGCAACTACAGCAACAAACTTTTACCTTGATGTTTCAAATGATAATACAAATTGGATTGAAGGTTATTACAGCTGGAGCAATGTAACAGAAGTAAAAGAGACATATTGGAACGGATTTAGATATGTAAAATTAAGAAGTGATGCGGCTGGTGCTTCAGGTGATAAGGTAACCTTAATATTAAGTGCTAAATAGGGTGAGTGAAAAATGCCAAGTCCTGTGAGTAAAACAATAAGTTTGGAAGAGGTTAAAGTTAATTTAGGCTCTAATTGGAGAAACAACTACTTTACGCAAAACGCTAGATTCTTGTTTGCTAATGTTATTGATACAAGCCAGAATGGGTTTAAGGCATTAGGAACGCCAACAACAAGCTTAAGCGCAAATGGTTATTATAAGCAAAGCGTAGCCTATATGGAATTAGGCAATACTGGAACTTCTGATGAAGATAATTGGATAGCCTGGCAACTTGATCCTGCTCCAGCTAAGCATATTTATATAAAGTTTAAGGTAGCTCCTGGCGCTAAATGGTGTTTCCTTGGCTTTAATGACGGAACATTAAACAATAGTTATCATGTAGTGTTTGATATACCAGCATCTGCAAATGACTTTCTGCTGCAAAAATGCGTAGGAGGGTCTAGCACTACATTAGCATCTGAAGGTGTTGATCTAAGCAGTACTACTTATTATACAATAGAAATGTTGTGGGATATAGAAAATGGCAGGCTTATGGTGTGGAGAGATGGCAATCTAACATTTAATATTGAAGATACTGATTTAACAACATTAAGTTATGTATTCTTACGTAATTACTCTACAGGCAGCAATTCAAAGTTTTTACTGCCTGTAGTAGTCACATGGGAGTAATTACCATGATTCGCATAAAAATACGCAAAATAGGAAGTGGAAAACCAGAAGACCCAATTAGACCAGCCTTTATTACAGCAGACAACAAAGAATACGGGCGGGATGTAAAAGGCATAAGCTACGCAGTAATCAAGCAAGAAGGCGATTATTTTATTGTTGAGATAAGTGAAAAAGATTTGGAGAGATTGAAAAAGGATGGTGTGAAGTTTGAAGTTGTTTGACCGCCTCAAATCCTACCTTAAGAAGATAAAAACCCAAAAACGCAAATACGCAAGCTATGTTTTAATTCTAAGTGGTTTTGGTATGCTTGTTGAGCATTTGTTAGTTAGCGGGGCGACTTGGGATATTTACCAGCTTCACACTTGTCATGGGTTTGTTGGATTTATGCTAATTTTGGTTGGGTTTTTGATTGGAGCTAGATATAAAAGCGGATAATCATAAAATCTAATCTCTTTAAGATTCTATCTTTTGCTCTTATATAACCTCCTCTTTTGATATAATTATATTTTGTCCCAAAAGAACCAAAATTTATTAAATTAATCCCTTTCTTCTTTATCCGCCTTCTCCGCATGTTATGTAATATTTCATAACGTAATTGTGCAAATCTTGCTATTTTTGCATAAATAAATATTTCCCTAACCATTTCCAAAAATTTCGATTATCTTGCCTCTGATTTTCGCCTTTTTAATATCAGCTCTTGAACATTTCACGCAAATTGCAACTAAAGTTATAGTTCCTCTAATTTCGTTTCCCTCTATCTCTATTTTTGGGAAAGGATCTATTTTATATATAAATCTAAAGGTATGCACTCCTTGCATTTTGTGCAAATAAGTATTGCTT
>Ga0190310_1000721_pt1 | contig 10786 bp, 9 predicted proteins | sample 48700778_MG_FD_165059 | JGI IMG/M metagenome (GOLD analysis project Ga0190310, IMG submission 165059) | Hydrothermal vent sediment bacterial communities from Southern Trench, Guaymas Basin, Mexico - 4870-07-7-8_MG | ecosystem: Environmental > Aquatic > Marine > Hydrothermal vents > Sediment ... | reverse complement strand
TTTATAGAGAGGGAAACTATAGAAAGAAAGATACCCATTAAAAGAAGTGCAGGAATTCCAATTTTGGCTGTAAATTCAATACCTTTTATTACCCCTCTATTTAAAATATACCAATTAATACTTAAGGTAATTATTAAAAAGAAAATAGCATAAAAGGAAGGCTTAGTATAATTTCTATAAAACTCTAAAAATGGCATCATTGCTAATTTAGGATCACTTACTCCTGTAGGTGTCGGTAATTTTTGAAGGAAAGATAAGAATGCAAAACCAAGGGTCCAAGATTCAATATAAATATAATAACATACAATAAGAAAAGGAATAACTACTCCTAAGCTTCCTATAATTCTTGCAAAATAGGATTGATTAAAAAATTCTCCCATAATTCCTATCATAGAGCCATGACCCTTTGAACCTGCATATCTTCCTATTATCCATTCTAAAATCATAAGTGGTATTCCAAGCAAAATGAAAGAAATAAAATAGGGAATAATAAATGCTCCACCACCATAAAGAGCTACTTTTGATGGAAATCTTAAAAGATTACCTAATCCTATAGCATTTCCTGCTGCTGCAAAAACAAGTCCAATTCTTGTAGCCCAGGTTTCTCTTTTTGGCATAATTTTAAATTTTATATTCTTTTAAATAACTCTTGTCAAGCAGCGATTTTAAAAATTTGTATAGAAAAATTTTAAAACAGGAGTATATTTAAAATTGTTATGGAAAGTGTTATAATTGATGGTGTCACTTTATACCTTTCTCATCCTGATGAATTAAATATCCCTCTTTATCCCAGAGAAGAAGTTATTGAACAAATACTTGCCTGCTGGTTAATTTTGGATGAAAAAGATATTCCTTTAACCCCCCGTCTTGTTGGAAAACCTGGAGTAGGAAAAACTACACTTGCTTATACAGCAGCTAAGAAGCTCAATAAAGAAGTCTATATCTTTCAAGCAACTGTTGATACTCGTCCAGAGGATCTTATCATTACTCCTGTAATTTCAGAAGATAAAAAAATACGTTATGTAGCAAGCCCTATTGTTACTGCTATGATAAAAGGAGGAGTAGCTATTATTGACGAAGCAAATAGAATGAGTGAGAAATCATGGGCTTCTCTTGCCCCTCTTCTTGATGCCAGGAGATATGTAGAATCTATCATTGCAGGAATAAAAATAAAAGCTCACCCAGATTTTAGGTTATGTGTAACTATGAATGAAGATGCCTCAACTTTTGAACTACCTGAATATATTCAGTCAAGATTACAGCCTCAAATTTTTATAGATTTTCCTTCTTATGAAGAAGAGAAAGCTATTCTAAAAACTAATTTACCTTGGGCTGATGAAGGACTGCTTGATTATATAGTTAGATTTTTACAAATGGCTCATGAATATGGCGAACTTTATAGTGTAAGAGATGGAGTAAGTATAGGACGTTATATCCTTAAAAAACTTGCATTTTCAAAAAAATCTCCTAAAAACATTACAGATTTTCTACCTTTTCTTAAAGAAGCTATTTCTATTATACTTGGACCTCAAGCTTTAATATATTTTAAAGAAATCTTGGAAAGTAAAAAACCAACTAAGCCTTTACTTCGTCCCTTAGATTAATTAAGTCTTAATATGCTTTAATATGCTTAAAATTGAAAAAAAATTCTTAAATAAAAATTTAATTTTATATTTCTTACCTTTTTTCCCAGGTAATCTTGAAATTACACAAAATATTTTAAAAATTTTAAGTGAACTTAAGCCTTCTGCTATAGCTATTACCCTTCCCTTTTTTATAAAAGATAAATGGGTAATTGCTATAAAAAATCTTCCTAATATTTCAGTACTTGCTCTTATATACAAAAATCAAGAAACAGAATATTTAATTGTTGAACCACTCTGTCCCTTAGTTGAAGCAACAAGATATGCTCTTTCTTCTAATACTCCTATTTCTTTTATAGATCTCCCAAAAGAAGCACCTCCAGAAGACTTATTTTATTTTATCCCTTTTTCTCCTTATCTTATCAAAAACTTGGGATTTTCTAAATATGTAGAATCTACTCTTTCTTTTTTTCAAGAATATATCACTGAAAGAGAAAAATATATAGCAGAAAAAATCTTTGAACTTTCTCAAAAATATGATTCTATAGCTATCATTTTACCTTTTTATCAAGTGAAGGGTGTAATTAAATCTTTAGATATTGCATCAGGTCTTTTATATCTTCCTAAAAATATTCCTAAGGAAATAGAAATTTTTGGTTTACATCCAAAAAGTATAAGAGAAATTCTTACTGAACCAGGATATTTTCAAAGTGCTTATGAAAAAAATAGAGAAAAGCTTATTAAAGATAAAAATTTTTATCTTGATCGAATTACCTTATTTGAAGAAATTTTTGAAAAAGCAAGACAAAAGTATTACAAAGAAACTGGAACAAAACTTTCTCTTAAAGATCTTCAGGTTTTTGGACAATTTTTAAGAAATCTCCTTTTAATTAGAGGTCAATACATTCCTGACCTTTATACTCTTGTTTTAGCAGTAAGAGGAATCGGAGGAGATGAATTTTCTTTCTGGTTCTGGGAAATAGCAACTTTTTATGAATTTCAGCAAGAAAATTTTCTACCTTTTTCTACTATAAATCTTTCTCCAGAAGATTTAAAACTTCCTTCTAAAAGATTAAGACTTTTTCGAAAAATAAAAAGTGTAAGGAGTCGTTTAAGATTTTTAAAAAGATTTAGCACAAGAGAAGAAAGAAAAATTTTTAAAAAGGGATTCTCTGGAAAAGTAATTTGTTCGTTTCCTCCAGAAGATATAATAGTTGAAACCTTTGGAAGAAAGGTGATGGAAAAGGGACTTAAGGTTATTACAGAAAATTTAAGAAAAATAGAACCTTTTACTACCTCTTTAAAAGATGGTTTAGATTTAAGAGAAACTATTAGAAAGTGGGTTTTTGAAGAAACACCTTATGTAAAAGAAGAACCTCAAGCTCGTGCAAAAGCAGGTTCTATTGTAATTATTTTTGATGAAGATCCTGATCCAATAACAGGAGAAGAAAAATATCCTTGGAATTTTACTTGGCATGGAGAACATCATCAAGAATCTGACATGGCTTTTTATGCTACAGATCCTAAAGAAAATGTAGTTGGTCCTGGAATTGCAAAAGCAAAATATGGAGGATTCATGCTTACTTATCCTCCTATGAGAGTGTATGATATCTGGGAAGATACTTATTTTGATATAGCAGAAAATAAGGCAGAAAGACTTCTTTTAGCTGGGATAGATTATAGTTTGGAAAAATATATAGTTTATGTAGCCAAAAAACCTCCAAGTAAACTTGCTAAACAATTTGCTTCTATCCAAGGTAAAAAGGTTATTTTTTTACCTATTGGTTCATTTTCAAAAAGTTTTCTTGAAAAAATTCGCATTTTTCATGTTCTTGAAGGATATCATATAAGAAGCTATGCCCATAAATATATAAATAAATGAAATAGATTTTCAAAAATTTGACATCTTTGTCAAAAATATGATATAATAATTTCAACATGTATTTATTAGAAACTCGCAATTCTCAAATGAAAAAAATCTATGAATTAGCAAAAAAAGTTGCTCCCTCTTCAAGCACTGTTCTTATTCTTGGAGAATCAGGTACAGGAAAAGAGGTTTTAGCTAAATACATACATTTTTGTAGTAAAAGAAAGGGACCTTTTGTTACTATAAATTGTGCTGCTATTCCTGAAGAACTTTTAGAAGCTGAACTTTTTGGATATGAGAAAGGTGCTTTTACTGGAGCTATAAAAAGTAAACCAGGAAAATTTGAAATAGCTAATAAAGGAACTCTTTTTCTTGATGAAATAGGAGATTTAAGTTTAAAACTTCAAGCTAAACTTTTAAGAGTAATTCAAGAAAAACAAGTAGAAAGATTAGGGAGTGATCATTCAATTAAGGTTGATGTAAGAATTCTTGCTGCCACTAATAAAGATCTGGAGAAGGAGGTTCAAGAAGGTAGATTTAGAGAAGATCTCTTTTTTAGATTAAATGTTATCCCTATTAAATTACCACCTTTAAGAGAAAGAAAAGAAGACATTCCTCTTCTTACTCAGTTTTTTTTAAAAAGAATATGTGAAAGAGAAGGAATAGAAGAAAAAAAGTTTACTTCTCAAGCTATAAAAGCACTTCTTAATTATCCTTGGCCTGGTAATATAAGGGAATTAGAAAATTTTGTAGAAAGAGTGGTAATACTTTCTGAAAATAATATAATTGGGATAGAAGATCTTTCTTTATCTACCTTAAGTTCAAAATTACAAATAAGAGAAAGCTTAACCGAAGATAAAGATATGTTAATTAAATATCTTTCTCTTCCACAAATATCTGAGGATGGAATCGAATTGAATAAACTTTTAAAAGAAATTGAAGTCTATTATCTCAAAAAGGCTCTTGAGCTTTCAAAAGGAGTAAAAACAAAAGCTGCTAAATTATTAGGATTAAATCGCACTACTTTTATCGAAAAATTAAAAAAGTATAATCTGGTATAATTTTTGTTATTTGTTAAATTAAATGAAGATCTTTAGATCTTTTATCATAATATTTATAATTTTTTTATGGATTTTGATTTTTTTTTCTACTTCTAATTCTAAACAACCAGAGAAATTTGATATTTTTTTATTAATTTCAAATGAGACCAAAAAGAAAAAAAAGGAAGCCGAAATAAAAAAAGCTGAAAAAATTATAGGACAAATTAAAAAAGCCTATGCTAACAAAAATTATGAAAAAGTGATTGAGCTTTTAAATAAACTCCCACCTGATTTTTCTTTAACTCCTGAAGAAAATCTTATAATTTCAAAAAGTTTTCTTAAATCTGGTTTTCCAGAAAAGGCTATAGAATTTTCAAAAAAAGTGATTTCAGTTAAAAGAGGAACTCACGAAGCTTGTATAGCAAATTTAATTAAAAATAAAGCTTTTATATTAAAAGGTGAATATAAAAAAGCTAAAAAAGAAATAGAAAATTTTTTGAACTCTTATTGTGATGAAAGCCTCAAAAAAGAAGCTAAAGTATTACTCTGTTTTATAAAAGCACTTCCTGAGGATAAGTTAAAAGAAATAGATAAATCTTTAATTAAAAAAATTTTTGGAGAAATTTATAAATTTAGAGGACTCTATTTTCTAAAAAGAGGAAAGTTAAAAAAGGCTAAGGAAGACTTTTTTATCTATATAAATGTATATGGAACCTATAAAGAGGCTCCGGAATTAATTTATAAATTAGCTGAAGCTTATTTTAAAAAGAAAGAAAAGAAAAAAGCCAAAATTTTTTATGAATTAATTATTACTGAGTGGGATGGCACTAAAGAAGCTCTCTTTTCTAAATTTAGACTTTATCAAATGGCTTATGAAAAGATCTTAATTAAAGAATTAATTCCCAAAAAAACAAAACAAGATTTAATTTCTTTTATAACTCTAATTAAAAGTAGATATCCTGAAGAAAAAATAGCAGAAGAAGCAAGTTTTATGGGTATTAAAGTATATTTTGAAAATAAAAACTATCTTTTAGCCAGAAAAAATGCTATAGAGTTTTTAAAAACTTTTGAAAAAAGTCCCTTTATTAAAACAGTAAAAAATTATTATTGCAAAAGTGTAAATTTTCTTTTTAAAGAAAATTATAAAAAACGAAATCTTTTTTTAATTTTTAAAATAGAAAAAGAAGATAAAAAAATTTTCGAAAAAACTAAATGTGGAGAAGCTTATTATACCTTAGGAAACATCTATCTAAATTATAATTTTTACACCAAAGCCTCTTATTGTTTTATTAAAGCCTATGAATTAGAGAATAATAAAAATTTTTTATCTAAGATATTACTTAAATTGGGATGGTTAGCTTTAGAAACAGAAAATAAAAAATTATTTAATGATATTTTTACAGTTTTAACAAAAAAATATAACAAAAACTTAAAGCAAAATCCCTATTATTTTTATTTAAAAGCATTTTATGAGATGCAAAGAGATTTGGAAAAGGGTGAACATTATTTAAATTTAACTTTAAATTCATCTTTGCCTGAAAAATTTAAAGAAAAGCTTCTGAGATATTTTCGCGACAAAGCTCTTGCTTTGAAAAAGTATAATAAAGCTTTAAAATATACTAATAATCCTTTTTTCAAAGCAAAAGCAGAGGATTATATTATTTTACTTGTAGAAACTTTTTACACAGATAAACCTCTTTTTGAAAAAACCTTAAAAATTGCTAAAAATAAATTTCCTGAAAATTCAAAAATAAAATGGTTAGAAGCTTATTATTTAGAAAGAAAAGGAAATATTAAGGCTTCAGCAAAAATATGGAAGGATTTAACAAAAGGAAATTCTTTAGAAAATGAACTTGCTAAAAGCTATGAAAAGATGAAAGATCTTGTAGAAAGAACCTATCAAATAGTTTTTTAATAATTAAAAAATGAAAGGTAAAATATGCATAATTGGAGATAGTTTAGAAATTAAACTTTTAAAAGAATCTTTTTTAAAACGTGGATTAGAAATTTTATTTTTTAAAAAATCTGATTTTGATTTTCAGAAGGTTTCTTTTTCCTCTATGGATGTTTTAGTTTATGAGCTTTCTTATAAAGAGACTAAAGATTCCTCTCTTGTTGATAAATTTTTTAAATTGGGTTTAAAGTCAATTGTTTTTTTAGCAGAAAAAGCTGATTTAGAGGATGCTATAGAATTTATTAAAAAAGGAGCTTATGATTTTAAATTACTTTCAACTCCTCTTGAAATAATAGAAAAGACAATTCTTTATGCTTTAGAAGAAAAAAAGATTTTCTGGCAGGATGAGGCTTTTCTTACTAAAAATCCTTATATGCTAAAAATTTTAAAAAAATTGGAAGATGTAGCTCAAAGTAAAGCTCCTATTCTTTTAGTAGGAGAATCTGGAACAGGAAAAGAATTACTTTCTAAATATATTCATCAAAAAAGTCCAAGAAAATTTGGTCCTTTTGTAGCTATCAATTGTGCAGCCCTTCCTGAATCTCTTTTAGAATCCGAGCTTTTTGGGTATGAAAAAGGTGCTTTTTCTGGTGCAATATTTAGAAAAAAAGGAAAAATTGAGCTTGCTGATAAAGGAACTCTTTTATTAGATGAAATTACAGAAATGCATCCTCATCTTCAGAGTAAACTTTTAAGAGTTCTTCAAGAGGAGGAGGTAGATAGATTAGGTGGATATCAACCTATAAAAATAGATATACGGCTTATTTCAACTACTAATAAAGATATAGAAAAAGAGGTTGCTGAAGGTCGTTTTAGGGCAGATCTTTTTTATAGAATTAATGTCATTACTGTCAAAATTCCGTCATTAAGAGAAAGAAAAGAAGATATAGAATTTTTAGCTTCTTATTTTTTGAAAAAATTTTCCTCTTTATATAATAAGAATATAAAAGGATTCACAGAAAAAGCTTTAATTTTTTTGAAAAACTACTCTTTTCCAGGAAATGTAAGGGAGCTTAAAAATATGATTGAACGAGCTGTGCTTACCTGTGAAAATAAATTAATAGATCTTAAAAATCTTGTAGATCCTTTTTCTCAAGAAATCTCTTTTCCAAATACAGGCACAGATTTTGCAAAAAATTTTACAGAAATAAAACCATTATCAGAGCTTGAAAAAGAGGCTATTTTTAAGGCTTTAGAATTATGTAAGGGAAATAAAACCAGAGCTGCTGAACTTTTAGGAATTACTGTGAGAACCTTAAGAAACAAACTTAAACAGTATGAAAAAGAAGGTTTATTATAAAGGTGCTTTATGTTAGGTATTTTGGAAAAAACTTTTGATCTTGTAAGAGTAGCTTTAAAATTAAGATCTTATAGACATACTCTTTTAGCCTCAAATATAGCTAATGTAGATACTCCAGGATATAGAAGAAAAGATATACCTTTTGAAAAAATTATTCAAAATTACCTTTCTAAGGAAAGTTTGCTTAAAACCACACATCCTAAACATTTTAAAGGATTAAGTAAAAATATAGATGAAATTATTAAAGCTTATGAAGATGAAACCTTAGGAACACCTAATAATGTAAATCTTGAAGAAGAAATAGTTCGACTTACAGAAAATCAAATTTTATATGAAGCAACTTTACAAGCCCTTTCTAAAGAATTAGAAAGATTAAAAGAAGCAATTACTGAGGGAGGTAGATAACTATGAATTTACTCAAAATATTTCAAATAACAGGAAGTGGTCTTTTTGCTCAAAGAATAAGATTAAATATTGCAGCAACTAATATTGCCAATTCTCAGGTAACAAGAACTCTTGAAGGTGGTCCTTATAAAGCTAAGGTTGTAATCTTAAAAGCTATTCCACTCTCAGAAAAAGATCCAAATCTAAAAGTTGTAAAAGTAGAAAAGATAGTTGATGATCCTTCTCCATTTAAAGAAGTATATGATCCAGGACATCCAGACGCTGATAAAAGAGGAATTGTAAAATATCCTAATGTTGATGTAATTACAGAGATGGTAGAACTTTTATCTGCAGGAAGAGCTTATGAAGCAAACTTAACAGTCCTCTCTACTACTAAAAGTATGGCTTTAAAAACTTTAGATCTATTAAGATAATGGAGGTTATAAAATGAAAGTTTATAACAATCATTTTAATCCTTCTATACAACTTAAAAATTTACAATCTACACAAAAGAGACCTGATTTTAAAACCTTTCTTCTTGAAAAAATAAAAGAAGTAGATGAGTCTCAAAAAAAGGCTTATCAAGTTTTAGAAGCTTTAGCTAAAGGTGAAGATATAGATCTTTCTGATGTAGCTTTTACTCTTTCTAAAGCTGATATAAATTTTAAACTTCTTTTAAGGATAAGAAATAAGATCTTAGAAGCTTATCAAGAAATTATGAGAATGCAAATTTAAGACTTTTAAAAGGAAAAACTATGCCTCTGCTTGATTTAAAAACAATTCCTGCTCAATTGAAAGATTTCTGGAATAAATTAGACAGAAGACAAAAAGTAATTTTTGTTGGAGGAACTATAGGTATTACTTTACTTTTTATATTAAGTATTTGGTTATATAGTCAGATTAATTGGGGATTACTTTATAGAGGTCTTGATGAACAAACAACTGGTCAAATTGTTCAATATCTTAAAGAACAAAAAGTTCCTTATAAAGTAGAGGTAGATGGAAGTATTTATGTTCCCAAAAATAAAGTAGCTGAATTAAGAATGGAAATAGCAAGTAAAGGTTTAATTGGTGGAACAGGTCCTGGTTTTGAACTTTTTGATAAAGAAAAAATGGGACTTACAGAATTTCAGGAAAAGGTAACTTATCAAAGAGCATTGGAAGGAGAACTTGCAAGAACTATTATGGGAATTAAAGGAATAAAATCTGCAAGGGTTCATCTTGCTTTACCTAAGGAAACCATTTTTATAGAAGAAGAAAGACCTCCCAAAGCTTCAGTATTAATCCAATTGAAACCAGGTTATCAATTAACTCCTTCTCAAATAAAAGGGATTGTTAATTTAGTAAGTGGAGCTGTTCCAAAGCTTAAACCTCAGAATGTAACCATAATAGATGCTAATACAGGAAAAAGTTTTTATATTCCTTCAGAAGAGGAAGAAATACCAGCTACTCAATTTGCCTATAAGAAAAAATTTGAACAACACTTAAAGAATAAAATTGAAGAAATTTTATCAGGAGCTTTAGGATATGGAAAAGCTATAGCTCAAGTGTGGGTAGATTTTTCTTTTGACAAAGAAAGTATTATGGAAGAAACTTACGATCCAGAAGGAATAGCAATAGTTTCTGAGGAAACAGAAGAGGAACAAAAAGTAAGTAAAACTCCAGAGGAAGGTGGAGCAGCTGGTGTAAAAGGAACATTACTTCAGAAAATGGAAGCTACTTCTCCTCAAACCCAAGGAGAATCACATCTAAAAAAAAGAACTATTAGAAATTATGAAGTAAGTAAAAAAATCAGAAATCTTGAAATTTCTCCAGGGAGTATTAAAAAAATAAGTGTAGCGGTATTAGTTGACAAAAGTGTTTTAGGAGAAAATGCCACTGCTAAACTTTCTTGGATTGAAGAATTAGTAAAAGGAGCTATTGGATACAATCCTGATAGAGGAGATGAAATTAAGGTTCAAGCTAAAGAATTTGTCAAAATTCCAGTGCCGAAACCTGGAATTATGGATTATATAGCTCAATTTTATAAACCATTTTTGTTAATCGGTGCTTTAATTCTTTTCTTTATTTTTGTTATAAGACCTCTTATAAAAGCTCTTATACCAAAACCTACACCTGTTGAAGTGCCTCCAAAACCTGTCCCAAGTGCTCCTCCTGAGGAGGAAGTAGCAGGTCCTATGCCTCAAGAAATTGCTTTAGGAATTATAAAGAGTCAACCTGAAAGAGCTGCTATGCTTATAAAAAAATGGCTTTTAGAAGAATCCTTAGAAGAAAGGAAAAAAGCTTTATCTGAAGCTGGACATTAAAAAATGGCTAAAATAGATCCTAACAAATTAACAGGACCTCAAAAAGCAGCTATTTTTCTTATGTTAATGGGTGAGGAGTTTACGTCAGAGGTTTATAAATATTTAGATATGGAGGATATTAAAAGAATCGGAATTGAGATGGCTAAAATAGATTATATTCCATCTGAAGCTGTTAAGAAGATTTTAGAAGAGGCTAATATAGAAGCTAAGGAAATGCTTGGGGATTTAAGTGTTGTTCCAGAAGAATTCTTGAAGCAAAGTTTATTAAAAGCTTATGGAGAAAAAGGTAAAGAATTATATGAAGAAATTAAAAAAGAAATAGGACCCGAGACTTTTAAAAAACTTAGAAAAC